>Ga0157371_10000342_pt1 | contig 59948 bp, 54 predicted proteins | sample C45metaG_FD_113462 | JGI IMG/M metagenome (GOLD analysis project Ga0157371, IMG submission 113462) | Corn rhizosphere microbial communities from Kellogg Biological Station, Michigan, USA - C4-5 metaG | ecosystem: Host-associated > Plants > Roots > Rhizosphere > Soil | place: USA: Michigan... | reverse complement strand
GGCTGAAAAGCCCAGGATACCTATTTTTTGTGGATTGATGCCCCATTCCGCAGCGTTCTTACGTACTATCATGATTGCCGTTTGCGCATCCTGCAGCGGACCAATAGTTTTATCGACCATAATCTGGTCGCTTGGCAGGCGATATTTCAATACAAAGGCTGTAATGCCTATTTTATTAAACTCTTTCGCGACGGCATAACCTTCATGGCCGGCAGCCAAAATAGCATATCCCCCACCCGGGCAAATAATCACCGCCGAACCATTGGCTTTCCCTTTCTCCGGAAAGAACGGGATCAGTGTGGGCACGCTCACCTTTGATATATGCATATCTTTGGTGATGGTCTCGACATAGTCGGCAGGAGTTGGTTTTGAATTAATCACGCCATTTGGATACAGCGGAATAGCAGGCGCAGTGCCCTGGGCAAAAATTGTTATAGCAGTGGCCATGAGCAACAAAGTAGTACAAAGGGTTTTCATCATAAAAGGCTTATACAAGTATAAACTTTTTATGGTAGAAAGGTTAACAGCAGCCGAAATTTTCAAAAATTTGGTTTAATATTTTTGGTGGCACAGGTATGTCAGAAAGCTGTTTCATTTTGTTTCACTCAATTTCAATTAATCATTGATTTTAAGGCTATTAATTAAAAATCTTGTTTCACTTGTTTCATTTGTTTCACATTCGCGTGAAACAACACACTCTTATTGCGAGCTTGTCTTTATATAAAAAGAAAAGTCATGCTGAACTTGTTTCAGCATCCCAGAAGCAATGGCGGTTGCTTTTTTGTGGGATGCCCAAACAAGTTCGGCATGACTAAATTATTTTAATATTGGCGATGTTACTTACTACCGCCAAACTCCATCAGGTAGGCTTTCAGGAAATCGTCCAGATCGCCGTCAAGCACTGCTGCTGCGTTTGATGTTTCGTGGTCGGTGCGCAGATCTTTCACCAGCTTGTATGGATGAAGCACATAGTTACGTATCTGCGAGCCCCACTCTATCTTCTTTTTATTACCTTCAATGCGATTCACCTCCTCCATGCGTTTGCGCATCTCGATCTCATATAACTGCGACTTCAGCAAGCGCATAGCATTCTCCTTGTTCTGCAATTGCGAGCGCGACTCCTGGTTCTTGATGATAATGCCCGATGGTTTGTGGTACAAACGTACGGCAGTTTCCACCTTGTTTACGTTCTGCCCGCCGGCACCACCTGATCGGAAGGTCTCAAACTCTATATCTGCGGGATTAATCTCAATCTCAATAGTATCATCCACCAACGGATAAACATAAACCGATGCAAAAGAGGTATGGCGCTTAGCATTAGCATCAAACGGTGATATACGCACCAGGCGGTGCACGCCGTTTTCGCCTTTTAGGTATCCGTAAGCAAATTCGCCTTCAAATTGCAGAGTCACGGTTTTAACGCCGGCCACGTCGCCTTCCTGAAAGTCTTGCTCGGTAACCTTATAGCCATTCTTTTCGCCCCACATAATGTACATACGCATCAGCATACCGGCCCAGTCGCAGCTTTCGGTACCACCGGCACCGGCAGTGATCTGCAATACGGCATTCAGCTGATCCTCTTCGGCCGACAGCATGTTTTTGAACTCCAGGTCCTCAACGGCTTTTACGGCCAGGTTGAATTGTTCCTGCATTTCGGCCTCGGTGGCGTCGCCGCTCTGAAAAAACTCAAACATCACCCCCGTATCATCAATTACTGACGATACACGCTGATAATCATCTGTCCAAACTTTTTTTGCTTTTATGGATGCTAAAACCTTCTCGGCCTCTTTGGGTTGGTCCCAAAAATTAGGGCCTAGGGTTATTTCCTGCTCCTTTTGTAGTGCATCGAGCTTCTTGTCGATGTCAAAGATGCCTCCTCAGGGAAACTAGTCTATCCCTTAAATCCTGGATCTGTTCTTTAGTCATGGGAGCAAATATAGAAAACCTCTTCTAAACGGCGTAGCCTTCATGAATACAATTAAAAACTAACAATCACATGAATAATCCTCTCCAAAGAAGAGGACTTTGAAAAACATATTTAAAAAAAAGCCCCTCTCCTTTGGAGAGGGGTTGGGGTGAGGTCATAACCTGTTATTCAATTACGTTATAGCCAACTGGCTCATCAAATTATTCATATCATAATTACCATTACCGGTCAAATCGCCAAGCAATTTACTCAGGGTGAAGTCGGTATTCTGTTTGCCTGATTGCGCGATGATCTCCTGCATTACCGGTGGAATCAATTCTTTGGCGATCAGTAACGCCTTGGCAGGTTCGACATCATAATAATTGTTCAATTTGTTGGCAAACTTATTTACAACACTATTAATAAGCGGATTATTATAAATGCCTGGATATTGAAAATACTTGATCATGTCTTTAAGCTTTCCGTTTTCCATTTGGCCCTTCAATACCTCAATGATGGAGCTCGATGCTTCATTGATCACTGCTTCATGGTATTTAACAGGAATAACTGGATTGTTTACAACTGCCCTCCCGGCGTTATTTTTAACAAGCATAAAAAGTTTTTCAAACATGATAAAACAAATTTAAAGTCCGATTAATAAATTAATGATAAATAATTACTTTTATTATCAGTAATTCAAAATTATCAAATAAATATTTAAATATTGATATAAAATGAACTATTAAGATAAAATTATTACAATTTAATGATTTTAAAACAAAGCTAATTGAGGCAGTGTTACAACAACACTGGTACTCATTAGTTTTAAATTTAATATGCACCTCGATATTAAATTCTATTTTTGCCTACTATTGCTTTAACAAAATATTAACCAATTATGCTACCAACTATCGACTTCACAACAACCCAAGCGTACAAGTACTTAACCGATCATTATATCGACATCGTTCAGCAAAGCCTTAAAGAAATGTTTGAGGCTGACAGCGAGCGCTTTGATAAATTTTCATTACGCTTTGAAGAAATTTTACTGGATTACTCAAAAAATCGTATCAACGACGAGACTATAGCTTTATTAATACAATTAGCTAAAGAGTGTAAACTAAATGATGCCATAAAAGCTATGTTTAGCGGCGAAGTGATTAATGTTACCGAAGGTCGCCCGGTGCTGCACATCGCTTTGCGTAACCAAAGCAACACCCCAATTTTGGTTGATGGCAAAGACGTAATGCCTGACGTTAACCGCGTACTGAACCAAATGAAAGCGTTTAGCGAGGCTATCATTTCAGGTTCATGGAAAGGCTATACCGGCAAAGCTATTACTGATGTAGTGAATATCGGTATCGGTGGTTCAGATCTGGGCCCGGTAATGGTTACCGAAGCGCTTAAGCACTACAAGAACCATTTGAACATGCACTTTGTGTCAAACGTTGATGGCACCCACATCGTTGAGACATTGAAAGGCCTGAATCCGGAAACAACCCTGTTTCTGATTGCTTCAAAAACTTTCACTACGCAAGAAACCATGGCTAACGCTCACAGCGCACGCGACTGGTTCATTACAAGCGGTGCTAAGGATGAAGATGTGGCTAAACACTTTGCCGCACTGTCAACCAACTCAGAAGGTGTTTCAAAATTTGGTATCGATACCAAAAACATGTTTGAGTTTTGGGATTGGGTTGGCGGACGTTACTCTTTATGGAGCGCTATCGGTTTGTCAATTGCGCTTAGCATCGGCTTTGAAAACTTTACCGAGTTGTTAGCTGGCGCTCACGCGATGGATAACCACTTTAAGTCGGCCGAGCTAAATGATAACCTGCCTGCAATTTTAGGCTTAGTGGGTATCTGGTACAATAACTTTTTCGACGCCGAAACCAACGCTATCCTGCCGTACGACCAATATATGCACCGCTTTGCTGCCTACTTCCAGCAAGGCGATATGGAAAGTAACGGTAAACATGTTGACCGCAACGGCAAACATGTGGAGTATTCGACCGGCCCGATCATCTGGGGCGAACCGGGCACCAACGGTCAACATGCTTTCTATCAATTGATACACCAGGGCACTAAACTGATCCCTTGCGATTTCATTGCACCGGCACAGTCACACAATCCGCTGGGCGAGCATCATGCCATGCTGCTTTCAAACTTCTTTGCGCAAACTGAAGCTTTGATGAATGGCAAAACTCACGAAGAGGTCGTTGCTGAGCTGCAGAAAGCGGGCAAGTCGCCGGCCGAAATTGAGAAGCTGGCTCCATTTAAAGAGTTTGAAGGCAATCGCCCTACCAACTCTATCCTGGTTAAAATGATCACTCCGCGCACGCTGGGTTCAATGATTGCCATGTATGAGCACAAAATATTTGTACAAGGCATTATCTGGAACATTTACAGCTTTGACCAATGGGGTGTTGAGCTGGGCAAACAACTAGCCGGTAAAATATTACCCGAGCTAAGAAACAATGACAAGATTAGCTCGCATGATTCGTCAACCAATGGCTTGATCAATCAATATAAAGCCTGGAGATAAGGATTAATATTATCTAAACAAGAAAGCCGCCGGTTAATAACCAGCGGCTTTCTTGTTTAATATCTTATTGTTGGTGCGGTACACCCTCAGGAGCGGCTATCCCTGTAGGTAAGTGCTTGACAGCTTGTATCTCAAATAACCAAGCCCAGTGTCGCCCGGTAACAAACAAGCGTTTGCTCTGTGCATCATAAGCTATGCCGTTAATTACATTGTCTTCGTTATCGAACTTTTTAGGGCGCTCTTTAAACGGCCAAAGGTTCATCAGGTTAATAGCCTGATTTACTGCGCCGTTTTTGGGGTCGATAATAACAATAGTATCATAACCAAAGACATTCGCGTAAATTTTACCATCAACATACTCCAGTTCATTGATCAGGTTTACTGCGTCATTATGGTCAAAAACATCAATATAACCTGTTTTTTTGTAGGTATCCTTATCGATAGACCATATACGGTTGCGGCCGTCATCAAAATATATTCTCTTGCCATCGGTAGTTGCTCCCCAGCCTGTAGCGCCGGCGCCGCGGGTAAATTTACCCAATGGTTTTAGTGTGTTTTTATCAAACAGATAGCCTTCATGTTCTTTTTCTAAAAACATTAAGACTTTATCGCCAACAACAGTATTTCCTTTAGCTTCGTGACGACCCGGAAGAACCTGACGGGCCAGCACTTTACCGGTTTTCAACTCTACTTTCCTGATTTCGGCATGCGCAGTATCTCCGGCAGTCTCATATAAGAAACCACTATCATAACTCAAACCATGGGTATCGGCCGAGGTATCATGAGGAAATTTATTAATGATGTTATAGGTTAAACGCTCAGGCATATCAGCCGGAATTTTAAAAAAACTGGTCATACCCAAATGCATTTCACCATCTTTCCACACCTTGGCCATAATTGTGCGCAGGCCCATGTGCAGCGTATCAACCTTAATATAAATTGGTGACGAATCTGGTTTTGATTCTAACCTAACTGAATCGAGATAATACACCACAGAATCAGGGCTGAATGAGGCCGGATAATGAACCATAGTTTTCACCGGAGCCGGATCAGGCACCCCCAAACCCGCATCGGGCGTCATGAGTATGGCAATTTTTTGGTTATCTGATTTGTTTTTACAGGCTGCAAAAAGCGCAACTATGGCAATTAATAGTAAATGTTTATTCTTCATAATTATTAAGGAGCGAAATGTCAAAAAGACATTCGTCAAGAAGTTTGATTTATAATTTGGTTATAATTTTGTACCGGCAAATATAACAAGCTCAGGTATAAACAGCTTATTTCTTCACTAAACTAATTTGATAAATATGCGGCCATCTTTTTCCCGTAACCAGCAAGCGCTTACCCTTCTCGTCCCAGGCTATGCCGTTAAGTACATTATTTGATTCTTCAAAATCAGTATAGCTTGCCGGGTGCTGCGATTTAGGCCACAGGTTTGACATGTCTATCTTTTGCAAAACTGCGCCGGTTTTAGGATCGATCACCAAAATATAGTCGTAGGTATATCTGTTGGCATAAATTTTCCCATTGATATATTCCAGTTCATTCAGCGAATCAACAGGGCCTTTGTCATCGTAAACATCTATATAGCCGGTTGCGTGATAATTTTCAGTATCCATAAACCAGATGCGGTTTGTGCTGTCGTCTCTAAATATTTTATTTCCGTCGGTGGTCATGCCCCAGCCTTCCACACCTACGTTATCATTAAAGGTATTAAGTACTTTAAAGGTAGATTTATCGAAAACATATCCTACCTTATCTCTCCAGGTAAGCATCACAATTTTATTGCCGACAATAACGCTGCCTTCACCAAAATAATGAGGATCGATAAATCCTTTTTGCAATACCTTACCTGTTTCCAGATCAGATTTTTGAATGCGCGGCCTGCCGATTTTTCCGGTATCGCCGGTACTTTCGTAGATATAACCATCCTTATAAAGGAAACCTTCGGTATAAGCGCTTGTATCATGTGGATAAACCCTATCAACTTTATAAGTATACTCTTCAGGTGCCTTTGCCGCCAGTAAAACGATATTGATTGACGCTTCCTGGCTTTTACCACCGTTATAAACTTTAGCGGTAATGGTTTTTGAACCCAGAGGCAATGTATCTGTTTTTAAAGTGATGACAGACGTGTCCTTTTTCGACCCTAATCTCAGCGAATCCATTAAATACACTATTGAATCGAATTTTGTCGACAAGTGAATGTTAATTTTTACTATCTCTCCGGCTTTGTAAGTTGTGCCCGATTCGGGGCTCAGCGTCATATCATTCCCGGTATCGCTGCTGTTATTGTGGCAACTGTAAACAAACAATGCCAAAGCGGCAAACAGTAGTATCGGTCTGTGTTTCATAAGTTATCTGGTTGAGGCCAAAACGCGTCCTCAATATGATTTAGTGTGTAATCCGTATCGTTTTTAAATAAAATGGCGATGATATCAAACCGCACCTCACCTTCGTGGCCCTTCAAAAAGACATACTCGTCGGCAGCCCCGGCCAGGAGTTTTTGCTTGCGGGTGTCCACAAAATCCTCAGGTTCGCCAAAGCCGTTGCCGGTGCGGGTTTTAACCTCGGCAAATATAATAACCTTGTTTTTATAAGCAATTAAATCTATCTCGGCTTTACCGTGGGTCCAGTTGATATCAAGTATTTGGTAGCCTGCTGTTTCGAGGTGAGTTTTTGCCAGATTTTCGCCGCGACGGCCAAGGTCATTGTGTTGAGCCATCCGGGATTATTTGATGATTACAGAACCCAGGTAGTCTGATATAGTTTTCTCCACCTTTTTCATCCGCATGTATTGAGTAAGCAGGATGTCCTGATCTTCGGGCGATTCGGCCTTGGCGAGCTCATTGCGCAAGTTTTCCAGCATCTGGCCCACTTTATGTTTTTTAAGGTGGAAGATAGCGCCCAGGATAGTCGCTTTCATATTATCCTGTTCATCGCTCACCGTTATTTTGTGCATCTCGTACCAATTCTCGCTTAGCGTATATTTGGTAGCCAGCAGCGTTACTACCAGGTCGACAATGTCTTTGTCAGGATGATGAATGAAATGTTGATCTTCAGGCAGTACGCCATTCTCCACCTCTTTACTGTAAATCTCTACAAAAGTTTTACTTGCCGGGTGCTCAAACTCGACATCGTTCAGCTCGGCAATCATAAACGGACCGATATAAGTATTGGCGATGCCGTCCCAGTCAATCATTTTGTTGCCGTAAAGCAATAACAGACGGACAATTTCTTTCTCCTGCGAAAAGGTCTCAGCATGTTCCTGCGGAATTTCCTCAACTACCGGGTAATCCTCATACGGCGTGATCATCTTGTCGGCCTGCTGTTGGCCATCTTTCTTAATCTTAGCCTGGCGCATTTTGTTGAGCTCAGACAACAGCGCGCGCTCATCTATCTGCAACAAACTGCTGCACTCTTTGATAAATACCGATGCCTTGATGGAATCAGGAATTTTGGCAATACTTTCAACGATGTCACGTATTACCTCCGATTTTTTGATCGGGTCATTACCGGCTTCTTTTAGCAGCAGGTCGGTTTTAAAGAGGATGAAATCTTTTTTATGATCGTCTATGTGTTTTTTGAACCCTGCGGTACCTACCAGCCGGACGTATGAATCGGGATCGTGTCCGTCTGGAAACAGCACTACTTTTACATTAAGGCCCTCTTCCAGGATCAGATCCAATCCGCGCAGGGCCGCTTTGATACCGGCAGCATCACCATCGTACAAAATGGTTACGTTTTTGGTTAAGCGGCCAATCAGCCTGATCTGCTCGACGGTAAGTGAAGTACCTGATGAAGCCACCACATTTTCAATACCCGCCTGATGTACCGAGATCACATCGGCATAACCCTCAACCAGGTAACAGTTGTCCTCGTCGCGAATGGCCTTTTTGGCAAAATATAAACCGTAAAGTACATTTGATTTATGGTAGATCTCCGACTCGGGTGAGTTAACGTATTTAGGTACGTTTTTATCAGTCTTCAGCGTACGTCCGCCGAAAGCTATAACCCTGCCTGTAAAATTATGTATCGGAAACATCACGCGGCCGCGATAACGGTCATATAGTGTCCCATTGTCACGTTTTACAGACAGGCCGCTCTCCGTCAAAAACTCTTCCTTATAACCTTCTTTAATGGCTTTGCTGCTGAAGGCTTCCCATTGGTCGGGCGAATAACCCAGCTCGAACTTTTTGATGGTTTCGGTAGTAAAACCGCGCTCTTTAAAATAGCTTAAGCCGATGGCCTGTCCCTCGTCAGTATCCAGCAAACTTTCGTGGAAAAACTTGGCCGCAAAACCCGACACGATCATTAAACTTTCGCGGCGGTTGTCAGCTTCCTGATTCTCGGGGCTTATAGCTTCTTCTTCAACCTCGATGCTGTATTTTTTTGCCAGCCATTTTAAAGCTTCGGGGTAAGTGAATTTTTCCAGCTCCATCAGGAAAGTAACGGCGCTGCCTCCCTTGCCCGACGAGAAATCTTTAAAAATTCCCTTAGCCGGCGACACCGTAAACGAAGGCGTACGCTCATTAACAAATGGCGACAACCCGATAAAATTGGCCCCGCGCTTTTTTAAATGCACAAACTCGCCTATCACCTCCACAATATCTGTGGCTTCCATTATACGGTCGATAGTTGATTTGAGTATCATGCGTGTTAAAAATGCAAAGCTAAGGCAATTATTGTTTGCCTTGCGGATTTAAGGAGGGTTAAGATAAAAAATATTTCTATTAAAGCGTCATTGCGAGGAACGAAGCAATCTCTACACATGCAAATCAACCCAGCAGGGCGTAACTGTCGCGCAGAGATTGCTTCGTTCCTCGCAATGACGTGGTTGGTGAACCGGTCTAGTTATTGGCCACCTTCGGTTTCAAAAACGTTATCGCAATACCCACCAACACAATCACACTACCAATAATCTCTTTCAAGGCCAAAGTTTCACTTAGCATAAACGCGGCCAATATACCTGCAACCACTGTCTGGCTCAATAGCGTTATGGCCACCTTGGTTGATTCTAAATAACTAATAGCATAATTGATGGTGATCCAGCCTATCAGCTGGCAAACAATGCCCATGCTGGCTAAGCTAACCCATGTGCCAACATTATAGTGGAACAAATTTTTATCTACCACCAAAGTAAGTATCAACAGAAAAACACCCGCCGCCAGCATATTGTAAAACATAAACGGAATGGTATCAATACGCTTTAAAATATCTTTGGTGATGAGGATGTAGATGGAATAAAACAAACTGGCCAGCACCGCATAAATAATGCCTATGTTAAGTTGCAGATGTATTAAATTGGAATATCCTACCAGAACCACCATACCTGCTATCGCAATAAATGTTCCTAACCAAAATAACCAGCCCGAGCGTTTGCCTAATAGCAGGTAACTCAGCAAACCTACCCAAACCGGCGCCAGGTTGGCCAGCAGTGTTGATACCGTCGCGCTTATCATTTTGAGCGACAGGTTCCAAACAGCAATATCGCTGGCAAACACTAGTCCACCGATTAGCGCGAGGACGATGTCTTTGTGTGCCATTTTTAAATTGCGTTTGTACAAGCAATAAGGCAGCAAACAAATCCAGGCAAAAAAGATGCGATAAAAAGCGCAGATAATAGGCGAAGCATCGGCCAGCTTTACCAGGATAGGCGAAAACGAGATGCAGACAATACCGATAGCCAGGCTAAGTTTGGGATTCATAGATGTGGTAAAATTACGGAATTAACGCCTTCAAAAAACGCTTTGTCGTCCTGAGCATCGCGAAGGATCTGCGAACTAATACCTAACGGCAGATACTTCGTTGCTCAGCATAACAAAAAGGTTTAGAGATCGCCACGCTACGATGACGTAGTGCGTGAGATGATCCAACAAAAAAGCCGGCTATAACAACCGGCTTTTCTATTTTAAAATCAGATAATTACTTACCCAACTTCTTTTTCAAATTCTCATTGATCGCTTCCAAAAACTCTTCGGTGTATAAATAATCTGTACCGTGTTCAACTTTTGGTTTGATGGTGATAGCTAAGTCTTTGGTCATTTTACCGCTTTCAACGGTTTCAATACAAACTTGCTCTAAAGCATGGCAAAAGTCAATCAGCTCCTGGTTGCCATCCAGTTTACCGCGGAACTCCAAACCACGGGTCCATGCAAAAATAGATGCAATTGGGTTGGTTGAAGTAGGGCGGCCAGCCTGATGCTCGCGGTAGTGACGAGTCACGGTACCGTGTGCAGCTTCAGCTTCCATTACAGTGCCGTCAGGAGTAACCAAAGTTGAGGTCATTAAGCCTAATGAACCAAAACCTTGAGCTACGGTGTCGCTCTGCACGTCGCCGTCATAGTTTTTGCAAGCCCAAACAAAATTGCCGCTCCATTTCAGGGCAGAAGCAACCATGTCGTCAATTAAACGGTGCTCGTAAATGATACCCAGCGCGTCCATTTTAGCTTTGTAATCGTTCAGGTAAATTTCTTCGAAGATATCTTTAAAACGGCCATCATATTTTTTCAGGATGGTGTTTTTGGTTGACAGGTACAATGGCCATTTTTTCATGATCGCCTGGTTAAAGCAAGCATGCGCGAAACCGCGGATAGACTCGTCGGTATTGTACATGGTCAAAGCAACACCGTCGCCTTTAAAATTGAATACCTCGTAGCTTTGTACTTCGCCGCCATCTTCAGGAGTAAAAGTTACGGTTAATTTGCCTTTACCTTTGGTTAAGAAGTCGGTAGCGCGGTACTGGTCGCCAAAAGCGTGACGGCCAATGCAGATAGGAGCTGTCCAGTTTGGTACTAAACGTGGCACATTGCTCATCACGATAGGTTCGCGGAAAACAGTACCGTCCAGAATGTTACGAATAGTACCATTTGGCGACTTCCACATTTGTTTCAGGTTAAACTCTTTAACACGCGCCTCGTCAGGAGTAATGGTAGCACATTTAATACCTACACCATATTGTTTAATGGCGTTAGCGGCATCAATGGTTACTTGGTCATTAGTTTCATCGCGATACTCTAAACCAAGATCATAATATTTAATATCCAGGTCCAGGTACGGCACTATCAGTTTGTCTTTGATAAACTTCCAGATAATGCGGGTCATTTCGTCGCCATCCAGTTCAACTACCGGATTATTTACTTTAATTTTTGACATACCAGGTATTTGTTATTTAATGTAGTGAGGGCTCAAAGATATAAAATACAGCGAATCAATAATTGCATCAATTTGTAAAATAGTGGTTAATTTTAAATAAATTAGAAGCGGATATGGTTTTTACCATTTATTCTGATAATTTAAACTAATAAATAGCGATATAAGTAAAATAAATAAAACCTAAACGTCGGCTTTGCGTATTAATAGCTCACGGCTTAATAGGTAATAGCCTGCGAATAACTAAATGAAGAACTTTATCCAAAAAACTTTTTTACTGACTATTATAGTGTTGGCAGCCAACGTTGCCAAAGCACAAACCGGTTATGATTTTGCACAGTATGATCTAGGCCTTGGGCTTGATCTTAACAAAGCTTACACCGATGCCCAAACCATAGTAGGCACAAAGTCAGGCCGGCTGTCATTTAATTATAATGTTAGTCCGTTTGTTAATTATGTTGTTGAGGTGCAAACCGGTAAGTTGCGTGGTGGCGACTCATTGCTGACAACTACCGGGCGGCAGTTTACCAACAGCTTTACTGCTGTAATGCTGAGGGGCCAGTTGCAAATGGGCGAGATCATGGATTATTCAGAAAGTAAAATAGCCAATGCCTTTAAAAATTTATACTTATCGTCGGGCATCGGCATGGTATTTAATCACATTACTGAAATTAACCGCGCATCCATACAATATCCCGGATTTTATACAAACGGTGATAATAATTCAAGTGAGATAGTTATACCGTTGCGTATAGGATATGAGTTCAAAGTTTTTAACCAATACACTCAACCCGGGTTTAAGATAGATATAGGGTTTCAGAATAATTTTATCTTAGGCGATGACCTGGATGGCCTCGTAGCAGGTAAGCAAAAAGATTCTTATTCGCAGGTATCTATCGGGCTTAAATTTGCTATAGGCGGTGTAGTAACCTATCGTAAACAAATCCCTTATTAACGGGTTATTCTTATTATAGCCGGCTCTATTTTGGCAGGTTTTTTTCGATAGAATTAAAGCATAAACCCTATGAAACATAACAATGATCCGTTTAATAACGAAGACGACGACAGAGATAAAACTTTAAAAGATGAGCTGGGCGAAACCATCGACAAAAATCAATTAAAGTATAACGAGGAAACCAATAGTTACGAGTATGACGTTAACAGCGACAACCCTGACTATGACCATCCTGATCCATATAATACGGCTGCCAAAAACGGTGATGATTTTAACTCCACCTACGACGAGGCTAACCCATACGATACAGCGGACGAATATATCCCTAACGAATCATTAGAAGATGACGTTGATCTGTTAGGTATGCACGTTGATAATGGCGAGATTGTAAACGTCGACCCGATTGATGAGGATTTAGGCCATACGCCTGAAGATGACCGCGACGACCTTGATGAAGAAGGTTATCCAAAAAATGATACGCCTAAATAAAACAGGCAACAAAACACAAAAGGCTGATAATACATATCAGCCTTTTGTGTTTATATAGTAATTGCATTTGTACGTTAATCAAAATCCAGGTTAAAACGCTGGCGCAACTCGGCCAGTTTTGGATTCTTGGTGGCCATATATTGATATTTCTCCTGGCTGGTGTAAGGGCGCTTTACACGCACTTGCTCGTCAATGCGCGTATTAACTTCGATATCGTAGTTGTTGAGCGATTTGCGCAGATAATTCATTAATTGCGGCTTGTCGTCGCGAAACTCCTGCTCTAGTATCTTATTCTCAATCACAACCTCAAATACATACGGCCTGAGCATTTTGGGAGCTTCAGACGAGAAGATGGTAAACAGGTTCATCTTGCCTTCAGCTTTTACACGGGCCGCAAAAGTATGCCAGTGTTTCAAAAAATCGTCAGGGCTAAAATCCTGCCTGCCTTCGCCTTTTTCATAAGGGTCTTCCTCATCCAATACAGCTTCGGTAGCACTGCCTATATCTTTTAGCGATGGTATTTTTATGGATGAAGTTGCGCCCGAATTAGGTATAAAAGCCGGCTTCGGCCTGTCTTCGTCTATCACCGGTGCTGGCGTAGCCGCAGGTTTTGCAGGCTCTGCAACGGGTGTTTTAGGCGCTTCTGTGATTTTTGGTGCTGCCGTGTAGCTCGCCGGCGTATCCGTCACCATCGACACATTATTGCCCGGTACTGATGGCTGCAAAGCTGCTATTGCTGAGGTATCAGGTTTTTTTTTTAGCTGCTCGTTGTCGGGCATTGCAATTTGCGGGGCGGTGGTCAGGTTAAAAACCGATGGCAAATGGCACATTTTGAGTAGCGCCAACTCCACCTGTAATCGCTGGTTTTTACTCAGTTTGTAGTTCAGGTCGCACTGGTTGGCAATGTTTAATGCCGATATCAGGAACGACACACTTGATGAACCCGATTGCTGCAGATATTTACTCTTGATACCGTCGCTCACCTCCAGCAGCTTCACCGTTGCATTATCCTTGGTAACTAACAGGTTGCGGAAGTGCTCAGATAATCCTGATATAAAATGTGCGCCGTCAAAGCCTTTTGATAATATCTCATCAAAATATAAAAGTGTCTTTGATGTATTTTCAGTAAGCAGGCTTTCGGTGATATTGAAGTAATAATCGTAGTCGAGGATGTTAAGGTTATCTATCGCTGCGCGATAGGTAACGTTGGCTCCAGAGAAGCTAACAATCTGATCAAACATGGACAAGGCATCGCGCAAGCCGCCATCTGCCTTTTGGGCGATGATGTGCAAGCCGTCATCCTCATACTGGATATTTTCTTTTTTAGCGATAGACGCCAGGTGATTAGCCATATCCTCTACCCGGATACGGTTAAAGTCAAATATCTGGCAGCGCGATAGGATAGTCGGTAGGATTTTGTGCTTCTCTGTCGTCGCTAAAATAAATATGGCATAATGAGGTGGCTCTTCCAGTGTTTTCAGGAAGGCATTGAATGCAGCTTGCGACAACATGTGCACCTCATCAATAATATACACTTTATAGCGGGCACCTTGAGGTGGTATACGTACCTGCTCAATCAGGCTCCGAATATCGTCGACCGAGTTGTTCGAGGCCGCATCAAGCTCATGTATATTAAAGGAGTTGCCGTTCTGGAACGACTGGCAGCTGTGGCAAACGCCGCAGGCCTCGCCGTTAGGTTGTAAATTTTCGCAATTAATGGTTTTGGCAAGGATACGCGCGCAAGTAGTTTTACCTACGCCACGCGGACCACAGAACAAAAACGCCTGCGCCAGCTGATTGTTCTTAATGGCGTTTTTTAGGGTATTTGTTATATGTTGCTGACCAACAACTGTTTCAAAAGTTGCCGGACGGTATTTACGTGCCGAAACAATAAAATTATCCACAGCTACTAAGGTAACAACAAATTACGTGACGTAAAAGGGGAGATGTGGATTGTTGATAAATGCTGACAATGCCGGAGGGTGAGCTGTCATGTCACGCTTGTCGAAGCATCGGTGCGTAGGACACCCGACGCTCGCCCTTCAGCGGGCTCAGGGTGACCCTTCTTTAATTAATGGAGCAGTTGCTATTGCAAATCTTCTTCCGGGAAATGATCATCTTCAGGATCCGGGTTGGTGATGTCGTACTCGTCATCTTCGCCCGGTTCATTTAGGTCGTCATTTACACGTATCTCATGGAGGTCGTCAATATCTTCGGCCTCATCTTCAAATTGCTCGTCGTCAAAATCATCATCGTCCTCTTCCCAGTCTTCGTTGTCGAAATCTTTTTCGCCCGGCGCCTGGAAATAGATGGTGTCGTACATGAAATTAGTGTGCTCTGCTTTGTCGGTGTTAAAATCAGTAAACTGCATGGCCGTACTAGTTTGGTGTTATATTTAAGACAACTTAAACTATCTTAATGTTTTTAAAATTAAATACACCATGTGCCTTTACAATTAACTTAATATTAAGTTATATCAGTAAAAGTTGATTTATTAGGCCAATTTAACCTGGGTGCTTTTTAACAAGTTAAACAGAGTATTTGCGCTTGTAGTAGCTTAATAATTAATATACCTTGCGCGAAAAAAAAGCTATGGTACAGAAATAGCTGTGATTTCTTTAATCGCAAAATAACCTTTTGATTGCGGTAAATAAACTTCCATATCTTGCCATGATATCGTTATTTTTTTTCCTACTGAAGCGGATGCATTATTGATAAACTGCTCAGAGCCACCAAACTGGCGCAACCACAGAAAAGATTTTTCACTGCCATTTTCATCGGCTATTATAATGTAGTTGAAACCTTTGTTATCTATCCGCTTAAAAATACCGGTTGTAGTTTGGGTCTCGGGTTCTCCTTTTTTATCAGCCATTTTAACGGCTATTAATGTAAAGCCATTACATTTTTGAGAAAGTAAATTTTTGCCGATGTCGATCCCCAGTTGATGCATGGCGACACCGTCCCCCACGGAAATATTTCGTTCGTTAGTCAAATCAATAAGCTTATCTGATTGCGCCATATAGCAATTCATAAAGGCATCTTTAGCTTCTTTTGATGTGGTGATTTTTGATTGATCTATTTTGTTCAGGCAATCGCAAATAGCGTTGGTGACTTTTTGCTCCACAGGACCGGGAGAATGTGTCTGTGCTAAAGATAATTGGCTGACAAACAGGCCCGCAAGCACAAACAGGAGGTTTTTTTTCATAATAACGTTTAGTTTAAATTCTTCGCCGCAATATGCTACAAAGAATTTGCTTAATAAAGAACAGGGAGAAAATTAACTTCTATTTGAAAATTACAATATTATAGCTACATTTGCAGCCCCGTATTGTACGGGTAAATAATTAAAAATCAAAGTATAACAATGCAACAGTACGAAATCGTGATCGTTCTAACCCCGTTGTTGTCAGAAGAAACTGCTAAAGAGGCAATTGCAAAATACAGCAAAGTTCTTACTGACGGCGGAGCCGAAATTGTCCAGGAGGATAATTGGGGTTTGAGAAAATTAGCGTACCCAATCCAAAAGAAAACTACAGGGTACTATCACTTAACTGAATTTAAGGCTCCAGGTGATTTAATTAACAAATTGGAAGTCGAGTTAAGACGCGATGAGCGTGTTTTGCGTTTCCTGACAATTGCTTTGGACAAACATGCCATAGCTTACAATGAGAAAAAACGTAGCGGTGCTTTCAACAAAAAGCCTGCAGCTAAAGCGGAGGATGCAAACTAATGGCTAACGATCAAATTAAATACGTAACTGCCCCTAAAGTAGAGGACAACCGTAAAAAATACTGCCGTTTCAAAAAGAACGGTATCAAGTATATTGATTACAAAGACGCAAACTTCTTGTTGAAATTTGTTAACGATCAGGGTAAAGTATTACCACGTCGTTTAACCGGTACTTCGTTGAAGTTTCAGCGCAAAGTGGCTCAGGCCGTTAAACGCGCGCGCCACATTGGTTTATTACCTTATGTTACAGACTCTTTAAAATAATCAGGAGGTAAAAGACAATGGAAGTTATTTTAAAACAAGATATTAAAAACCTGGGCGAGAAGGACGATATCGTAACCGTGAAGCCAGGCTATGGTCGTAACTTTTTATTCCCGAAAGGTTATGCTGTATTAGCTACTGAATCTGCACGTAAAGTTTTAGCCGAAAACCTGAAACAAGCTGCATTCAAACAAGAAAAAATTCGTAAAGATGCCGACGCTATTGCTGCTAAATTAGAAGGTGTAAAACTGACTATTGGCGCTAAAGCCGGCGAAACCGGTAAAATCTTCGGTGCTATCAACACTATCCAGGTTGCTGATGCATTGAAAAAAGAAGGTTTCGAAGTTGACCGTCGTCGTATCACTTTCAATGAGGAGCCTAAATTTGTTGGTGATTACACCGCAACTTTAAACCTGCACAAAGAAGTGAAGGTAGACGTTCCTTTCTCTGTAGTAGCAGAATAATTTAAGGTCTCCCAGAGAGATTTTACAGATATAAAAAGCTGTCCTGATTAGGGGCGGCTTTTTTTGTTTTATGTGTCATAGCCGATGCTTTTATTTCTTTTATTTTAATGAAATCACCTGTGAGATAATATATCTTGACTTCAAATGTAGGGTTACTATCGTCTGCAGATGCTAAAGCTCCATATAATGCCCCACCTATCGCGCCATACATCATACCCATAGCCGCTACACTACCATTATTAACTTTAAAATTCGATAACTTCCCTGTAAAAAAAAGTTCATTATTTGCTTTGCTAATTAGATAAAATGCAAGAGGTGTTGATATATATGGCGTCCCTTTAAATACTATGGCATAAACAGTTCCTGGCTTGATTTTTTTTAATTTCCCATTCTTATCAGGTACCTTAATATTGCCAGGTATAAGCTCCTTCTTGTCTTCTAATACAAATTGGCCATCGGGCTGCTGGTTGCTGAAAGATTTATAGCTTGTGTAATATCCATCTACATAAGTATCACTGGTATAAAGCTTTAATGTCTTCTTTGTAACATCGGCAAAGTTTATCAAATCGCGGTAATTATAACCACTTGCTTCAATTGGAACCTTATTTAGTGCGTCGCTTAAGAACTTCGTTATAATTCTACTTCCATTTTTGATGTTTTTATTAGTGACATCCATGGCTGATACGACAGCAAGTGTATCGATAGATTGTATCGGAATGTATAAGCTATCTTTTTTTGCATAAAGCGTAGCACCAAATCCAAAATATCCATGTTCGCTATATGCGGAAGTCAGTTCTGAAAAAGCAAGTTGTCGCAGTTGCACTACCAACTTACCTGATTTTGCAGAATCGTCATTGAGAGCTTTTAGCATATTATTAAACTGAACTTGCAGCGGTTCTTGAGCCACTATTTTAACTTGACGGTTAAGCATCCCTTTTTGAATAACACCTAAACCTGTTGTGTCTGGACGTAAATCAAGTACCTCTATATTGTTGTATAAGCTACTCTTTACTTTTTCTTTGGGTAAATTAAGCGTTAAAGGTTCAACATTCTGCGCTCGCGTATAATGAACTGATAAAACACAGGTTGCGGTTATACCGATTCTTTTTAATTGTGATAACATATAAGTGATAAAGTTTTAACGCTTAAAGTTATACTTTTAGGTGCGATATTTGATGTCTCTAACTGATTAAATTAACCCTGCGTTTCGGGTTTCATATTTTACTGATAACTTAGCGCAAAATTCACAGCAATCATGTCTACAGCATTATATCCATTAAAATTCAAAACCATATTTAAAGACAAGATCTGGGGCGGACAAAAAATCCGTACTTATCTGCATAAAGATTTTGGCAATCTGCCCAACTGCGGCGAAACCTGGGAGATATCAGGCGTTAAGTCGGACGTTTCTATCGTAAACGGTGGCGCACTGGACGGCGAATCATTAGCCGACTTGTTGGAGCAATACGGCGCCGATTTAGTAGGCGAGAAAGTATACAAACACTTTGGTAACATCTTCCCACTGCTGGTAAAGTTTATCGATGCTAACGAAGATCTTTCTATACAGGTGCATCCTAACGATGAACTGGCAAAAAAACGTCATAACTCATTCGGCAAAACTGAGATGTGGTACATCATTGAGTCTGATCCGGGGTCGACTTTAATTGCCGGCTTCAACCAGGAAATGGATGAGCAGAAATACCTGGAGAAATTTAACAGTGGCCACCTGATGGATGTGTTAAACCGCGAAACTGCTAACGAGGGCGACGTATTCTTTTTACCGGCCGGCCGAGTACACACCATCGGTGCGGGTTTGTTGTTAGCCGAAATTCAGCAGACCTCAGACATCACTTATCGTATTTATGACTTCGACCGTGTTGACGCCAATGGCAACAAACGCGAACTGCATACTGAAGAGGCTTTAGCGGCTATCGACTACAAATATTACGGTAATTACAAAACCAAATACACTCCTGAAAAAGATGAAACGGTTCAGTTAGTTAGCTGCCCGTACTTCACTACCAGTGTATTGGATGCCACTCACAACACCAGCAAAGATTACAGCAACCTGGATTCATTTGTAATTCACGTTTGCTTAGCCGGCGCTTACACCATCAACTACAATGGCCAAAGCTATCCGGTTAAAATGGGTGAATGTATCCTGCTGCCAAAAACTATCGACAAGATAGATCTGCAAACTGAAAGTGGTTTCAAAATATTGGAAAGCTTTATTGCGTAAGTGATTTAGATTTCAACAAGAAAGGGCTGCGCTTTGCGTAGCCCTTTCTTGTTTTATAAGTTTGAGATTCTTTGTTTCAGAATCAGAATGACAAAATATAAAATGGGTGTCACCCTGAGCCCGTCGAAGGGCGAGGGCGGGCCTTATCCACCAATGCTTCGCCGGGCTCAGCATGACAACGCGCCTAACCTATCGAAACAAAATTTTTAAACTTTAAATTATTAGATAATTAGCTAAACATTTTTATTTTTGTAGCGCAATAAAAAAGACAAGTACTATGAACTCAATGCAAGAAGCAAATTCAGAACGCCATTACATATTATTAGTAATCGCTATAGTTATTGGTTTAGTTGGCGTTTACTTACGCTTTGCCGATTTCAAACATGCTTCGGCTGTAGCCAATTTAATTATGGCTGTTGGTGCAGGTGTTGCATTGAAAGCTGTATTTAACATTATCGACTAAGTATACAAGCAGTATATATGCAAAAAGCGTCCGACAGGTTTCTGCCGGACGCTTTTTTTTGTTTGGGACCTCTACCCAACCCTCTCCAAAGGAGAGGATCTTGAAAACGCTTATTTAACAAACTAATTAAAAAAGACCTTCAAAGCCCTCCTCTCGGGGAGGGTTGGGAGCGGTGTGCTATTTCGGTCGGTATCTTGACTCGGTAAGTATTTTCTGGGCATCGTTATTGATCATCAGCTCGGGCAGCGTCACTTCGGGGTGCCTTTCCATATACTCTCTTACAATTTGCCAGCCCGTCCATACGCCCAATTTCGGCGCCGACTCGTTATGGTCGCCTAACTGCGGCGTAAACGGAGCCTCGCCAATCATGGTGTTGGTTTTCATGTCGTCTGTCTCATAAAGTAAGTTCTGCTCCAGCATGTAGGCCCAAATGGTCGATTTAAAATCTGTACACCATTTTAATTGCTGGGGTGTGTAGCCAATCTTGACTGAATCGGGTACATCAGGTAATATCTGGTCCATAAAGTAAAGTATCTTACCATTATACACCATTTTGGACAGTAATGTTTTATCATTATCACTTTCAGGGAACATATCTTCTTTTGCTATGCTTTCTACCACCTTCGGCGCTATATATGCGGGCGTAAACCTGCGGTACATATAATGCGGAAAAGTCTCGATCAAGGCCGGGTAAAATCTTGAATTGGCGCCTAAAAACATATCCAGCCCAATACCTACATAATTTTGCCCAACAACCGTTTGTGCTTTAAAACCCGAAAAGAAAGCATAAACCTTTGGCATGTTTTTCTTCGGATAATAATATTTAATGCGTCTGAAGGCATCGGTGAGCTCGGCTTCTTGTTTTTCCACATTCGGATAAACCGAATCGACATCATGTTTTACATCATGGTAGGCGCGGCCGGCAAATACCGGGCGCAGTACATTAAAATATCCTGTGTCGCGAATGGTGCCGGCTTCAAGAATGCGCTGCACATAATCGGCAAAAAACATTCCATATTTCTTGATCAGCAGCATGGATTGTGGCTCCATGGGTTTTGTCCGCAGTCCGTCAAAATCATGATCAAAACGCTCAATCTTGACGTCAATTGGTATATTGCTTACATCAACTTTTTTACTGCGTCCGCAAGCTGTAAACAGCACAATTGCGGCAAAAACTACATAAATTTGTTTGAACTTATAAAAGCGTGGTATCATTTTTATACTTTCAACAAAATTAATCTATTATTTGTATTTAGATACAAATACCGTACTTGTAATACTTATGAAAATAGCATTAGCTCAACTCAACTATCATATCGGCAACTTCGAGTCGAATACTGCTCACATTATCCAGCACATTAAAAAAGCAAAAGCAAATGGGGCCGACCTGGTTGTATTTGCAGAACTGTGCGTCTGCGGATATCCATCGCGCGATTTCCTGGAGTTTAGCGAGTTTATTGAGCAATGCGAAATATCGGCACAAAAAATTGCTGCCGAGTGTAGAGATATTGCCTGTATCATCGGTCTGCCCATCCCCAATAACAAGCCTGAGGGTAAGGACCTGAACAACTCGGCCTACTTTATCGAGAACGGCAAGGTGAAAGCCATTGTAAACAAAGCGCTGCTGCCTAACTACGATATTTTCGACGAGTACCGCTATTTTGAACCGTCGACCGAGTTTAACTGTATTGAATTTAAAGGCAAACGTATAGCGCTCACCATTTGCGAAGATTTATGGAACACCATAGAAAATCCGCTGTACATTACCCGGCCAATGGATACCCTGATCGAGCAAAATCCGGATTTGATGATTAATATTGCGGCCTCGCCTTTTGCCTACAATCATGACGAGGAGCGTATTGAGATTTTGAAGGATAACGCGGCCCGCTACAACCTGCCATTATTTTATGTGAACCACGTAGGCGCACATACCGAACTGATTTTTGATGGCGGATCGTTAGTATTCGACAAAACCGGTAAGCTGATTGATGAGCTGCCCTATTTCGAAGAAAGCTTGACTTATTATACGCTGGGCGATGATGGCAATATTTCTTTCGACCACCCATCGACCCTTAAAATTGAACGCGATAGCGATATCGCCCAGATACATGATGCGCTGATATTGGGGATTCAGGACTATTTCCGCAAATCCGGTTTTAGCAGAGCGATTTTGGGATTGTCCGGTGGTATCGACTCGGCTGTTGTTTGTGCCTTAGCTGCTGAGGCTTTGGGACCCGAAAATGTGATGGCCGTTTTGCTGCCGTCAAAATACTCAACCGACCATTCTATTAAAGACGCGGAGGACCTGGTGGCCAACCTGGGCTGTATGAGCCAGACCATCGCCATTAAAGATATTACCGATTCATTTGAAGAGGCCCTGCATCCGCAGTTTAAAGACTTGCCGTTTAATATTGCTGAAGAAAATATCCAATCGCGCAGCCGTGCGGTTTTGTTGATGGCCATGTGTAATAAATTTGGCTTTATCCTGCTCAATACCTCCAACAAAAGCGAGGCTGCGGTAGGCTACGGCACTTTATACGGCGACATGTGCGGGGGTATTTCTGTAATTGGCGACGTTTACAAAACACAGGTTTTTGAGCTGGCGCGATATATTAACCGCAACGGCGAGATCATCCCCCAAAATTCCATCATCAAACCACCATCAGCCGAATTAAGGCCGGGCCAAAAAGATTCAGACTCATTGCCTGAATATGATGTTCTGGATAAAATACTGGCGCAGCACATCGAGCATCGCCGCTCTGCCAAAGAAATTATTCAAATGGGTTTTGATGAAGCCACCGTACATCGCGCCATCAGGCTAACCAACCTGGCAGAGCATAAACGCTATCAAACTCCGCCAATCCTACGCGTATCGCCAAAAGCATTTGGCATGGGCCGCAGGATGCCTATTGTGGGTAAGTATTTGCAGTAAGAAAGTCTTTTAAAAAAGTGTAATCTTGAACGAAGTGGAAGATCTTATACATCATACATTCACGTTTTGTATATCGTATAAGATTCTTCGCTATCGCTCAGAATGAACAATCAATTTAAAAAAGCAAGATCTCCTTATATCTTCCCAAACAGCTCTTCCAGCTTATGCTCCAGATCGCTGCCACGCAGATCGCGGGCTATGATTTTGCCGCTGGGATCAATCAGGAAATTTGACGGAATAGACTGCACTTTGTATAGCTGTGCTGCCGCATTGTTCCAATAATTCAGGTCAGACACCTGGGTCCAAACTAAACCGTCACGTCTGATAGCTTCCTGCCAGGCCTGCTTGTCTTGCGGGCGGTCTAAAGACACACCCAGTATAGTAAAGTTTTTGGTTTTGTATTTATTGTAGGCCTTAACCACATTCGGATTTTCCTGGCGACAAGGGCCGCACCATGATGCCCAAAAATCAACCAGCACATATTTGCCTCTAAAAGACGATAACTTAACCGGTGTACCATTAACATCAGGCTGCGTAAAATCAGGAGCCATTACTCCTACTGCGGTAACCTTGGCGTTGTCAATAGATTGCTTGATCATGATACCTACCTCCGTGTTACGCAGATCCTGATCTAATTTATTGAATAGTTCATCTGTTTCTACCGGGCTGGCACCTTCGCTATTCATGAGGTTCAATACCATTAAACTCTCATAGCTATGCGGATGTGTTGTGGCAAATTCTTTCAGCATATCATGCTGCTTTGTCTGCAAAACCTTAAACCGTGCCTGTATCTTCTCTATATATTCAGGCGATTTTTGAGTAGCAACCGGAGCTGCCTTTACCTCGTCATTTAACTTTTTGGCCTCGCTGTTGTAATAATTAATCTGCTGAGTCAGGTATTTATCTTCATCGTTCAATGTCGAACCGGTAATCTCGCCATATTTCACAGAGTCTTTTGCGGTATTAACGTTGGTAGTACCTTTATCTAGCATAAACTCCAGCGCATCTGCGGTATTTCCCAGCCTGGTTATACCGATGCCTTTATGATCAAGAACAAGTAATGCGTTTGATGGGCTTGGTATGCTGCCGGTTATGGTAAAACTTCCATTTGTAAGCAGTGTCGAATCTAAAACTTTATTGGCGCCGGCTTTATAAAGTATGTACATCCGCGCAGGCGTATTCAGGTTACTAATTTTACCAGTAACCGTAAAGCTATTGCCAGCGGGCGCTTGTGCAAAAGTTGCTAGCGGCAATATGGCAATTATATTTAAGATCAATTTCTTCATCAGTTTCAAAATATTCAGGACTTATAACGAATAATAAGCCTGACGATTATATATTAAGTTAATTTTTGATAAGTACGCCACCAAAGGTCAGGCATTTCGCCTGATACCGCCAGTTGATAATCTTCATAACGGCAAGGTACTAAATGGAAGCGCTCATTTTTTGAACCACCGCTCGGGTAGGGCACCTGCATCCACCAACGGTCTGATTTTTTGCTTTTCACAAACACCAGTTCATGATCGTCATGCACCAGGCTGGTTTTATAGATCAGGTATTGCGATTTCGGGCTCAGCGGGAAATCTTTTTTACGGTTATACACCCCGTCGATAAAATACCATATCATTTGCGCCAACAGCATGGCGGTTTGACCATTATTGTCGTAAGCCGGGTTAAATTCATAAAAACCTATGGAGCTTAGCTTATCATTAAATCCAGCATAGCGACAAATCTGACAGGCTTCTTCGCCGTAAAAACCGTTTGGTGTGGCGTTGGCATTGGCCCCCGCATCGGCCGATTTAATGGCGCTAATATCGAAGCTGATCATGTTGGCATTGCGCACAACAGGCTCGGTAACACCAATATTATTACTCAATGCGCCTAAACGGTGCACATCAAAATACAACTTTTCCATCACCCGCAAACTATCCTGACTGGCAAAAAAGGTCTGGTACCCTAAATTGCTAAAGTTGAACAGGTAGTTAGGTTCATGCAGAAATATCTTGCTCAGGTATGAGTTTGATGTAGTGGCGATGGTATCGGTATGCTCATCCTCCTCCAAATCAAAATGCGAGTCGACAATTACCAGGTCGACCTTTTGTTCAAGAGCCTCATAACCCAGGTATTGCGCGTAAGTAAGATCTTGTCCCCCTCCGATGATGAGCGGGATGATATCTTTTTTTACGAGCTCGGCAACTACAGTCTTTAAGGCATAGTAAGTATCGGTAATGCTTTCGCCCTGGCGAATGTTGCCCAAGTCGGCTATTTTGGTGGTGTAAGCGCCTTCATACAGCTGGTATAACTTCTCGCGCACATAATCGGGCGCCAAGGCGCAGCCGGGGTTATTGATAGCGTTACGATCTTCCTGCACACCGATAATGGCAATGTCCACCGGCTGATCCAGATCAGGGAACTGCTCAGTATAGCAATTTATCTTACTACCTAAATGGCTGGTATAATACCCGTTTTTGGGAGCGATGGCACTTAAATCAACAGGCGTAAAAAAATCTGATAAGGACATATGGATGTGCGTATGTGCAAATGTAATAAATGTGCGGATATGCAAATGTGCAGATGTGCAGATAATTTCCTGTCGGCGTCGTAGAGATGCGATGCATCGCGTCTTCTACCGTAATGCTGAAATTAGGCATACACACATTTGCACATCCGAATATAATCTGCACATTTGCACATCAGCATATCTGCACATCAAAATGGTTCTCGTAACAGGCGCTACAGGATTTTTAGGCTCAGAAGTGGCTAAGCAATTAGCCGACAAAGGCGAGGCTGTGCGCTGCACCAAACGTAAATCGTCAGTTATTCCTGCTTTGCTGATTCCCTACCCGCAAATAGAATGGGTTGAGGCCGATATGCTGGATGTCTTTGCTTTAGAGGATGCACTTGAGGGCGTAAACCAGGTTTATCATTGCGCAGCCTGGGTGTCCCTGAAACAAAAGGACAAAGAACCCATGATCCGCACCAATGTGAGGGGAACGGCCAATCTGGTGAATCTTTGTTTGGATCGGGACGTTAAGTTGGTACATGTAAGCTCCATCGCCGCCATCGGCACGGCCAAACCCGGCGAGCTGATCACCGAAAATCATCACCTCGATATTGCTACCGAAGAGGATGGCTATGCCATATCGAAACTGGAGAGCGAAATGGAAGTTTGGCGCGGTATTGCCGAAGGGTTGGAAGCGGTAATCGTTAATCCGTCACTCATTATTGGCGCTAACGCAGGTATATTGGGTAGCGGTCAGCTTTTTGAAACCGTACGCAAGGGATTGAAATTCTACACCCGGGGCACTGCAGGCTTTGTTGATGTAGAAGACGTCGCCAAATGCATGATAGCCCTGATGGAGAGCGACATCACCGAACAACGCTACATTATCAGTGCCGAAAACAGGAACTATCAGCAAATCACTGCCGAGATTGCGCAGGGCTTTGGCATCAACCCACCATCATTTTTAGCCAAACCCTGGATGATGGGCCTCGCCTGGCGAGCGGCCCGCTTAGGTTCGCTCATAACCGGTAAAGCCCCGGCAATTGATAAAGTAGCGGCCCAGGCATCAACCCAAACCCGCAATTTTGATAATAGCAAGATCAAGGCGGCTATCGGCATCGAATTTAAGCCTGTAAGCAAAACGATTACTGAGGTTTGTGAGCGATTGGAACATTGACCGATAATTGCAAATCTTACAGCTACATTTAGTTATTTAGTTATAACTTAGGCTAAACCATTTAATCCTTACTACAAGTGCAAGTTGAGTTTCAGATATCCTGGGAAGAATACCTAGAGTTTAATAAGATACAGTTAAAAGAGCGCTTTCTAAAGCAACTTCCAATTATTGGAGTTTTACTGTTTATCGCAACATTCATTGCTTACACAGATTATTTTAATTGGACAAAAACAGCGGCCTATGTCGCCGCTTACATATTACTTATCGCAGTGTTATTTTATTTTCTTCCGGTTTGGGCATTCAAACGCAAATTGAAAACTCTGCTGGCAACAGATAAAGAGTATACTGAAAGGCGCAGATGGATTATTGAAGAAGACGGCCTACGATCTGAAGGTACTTCAAAAAGCGTATTACGAATCTGGGAAAGCTTTGCTTTAGCCAAAGGATATGAAAAGTTTATTTGTCTCACGTTAACAGATAAACGATTCATGATTGTATCCCGTGCAAGTTTTGCGTCGAATGCAGAAGCTACCAACTTTTTAGCGATCATACAGTCCAAAATCCTAAAAAGCCGGGGCAATTCGAATTTGATCTTTAAACAACCAAGGAGTTTTTATGCGAAGCCTAAACCACCGTATTGGATTGGAATTTTTTGTTTGATTCCGGTAGCAGGCGCTGCGTTAGGTTTGGTTTTGATATTATACGGAATATTAAAATACAAGGATAAGTGGCTTATTTTAATTGGCGCGGCCGGCGTCGTAATTACAATAACTTTTACATGCTTAACAGGTACCATTGAACATTTTTTTGCAGCCGACAAAGGCTTTGTTGAGCTAGACAAAATGACGTTAAATAGCTTAGTTAAGGAAATCGAATTCTACAAAATACAGCATGGTAGTTACCCCGACAGTCTCCAACAATTGGACACAAAAAACCAGTTGATAAATACTTTTGACCCGTTAAGTTCAGGAAAGAGAAATACGAATTTTAACTACTACCGAATTAAGAATAGATACATCCTTTTTTCATCAGGTATTGATCAAATTGCTGGCACTAGAGATGATATTTATCCACCCCTTGCAGTTGACACAAATAAAATTGGCTTAATTATTCCTAATAAATAAAAAGATCATGGAACAATACGACCCACGCTTTGACGAATACATCGACAAAAAAGCTGCTTTTGCCCAGCCGATATTGAGACATCTCCGCGAACTGATGCATTCGGTTTCGCCGAAGATCACCGAGACCATGAAATGGGGACACCCGTTTTTTGAGTATAAGGGCATTCTGGCCAATATGGGAGGATTTAAAGAGCATTGCGTATTTGGCTTTTGGGGCAGCTCGGCGCTTAATGACCCGAACGGTATCATCAAACACGGCGACGAAAAAGGTGCCGCCGGCAATTTTGGCCGCATCACCAAACTATCCGACCTGCCTGACGACGCTATTCTGAAAGATTTTATTCTGCAGGCCATTGCCATAAAAGATGCCGGTCCGGATGCTAAACCAGAGAAAAAACCGGTCCCGCCCAAAGCGCCAAAAGCTCCCATAGAAATGCCCGATTATTTTGCAGCCGCGCTGCAAACCAATCAAAAAGCATTGGAAACCTTTCAAAATTTCAGTCCGTCGCACAAACGCGAATACCTGGAATGGATCATTGATGCCAAAACCGAAGCTACCCGCCAAAAACGCATCGAAACCGCATTGGAGTGGATGACAGAAGGGAAGTCGAGGAATTGGAAGTATAAATAGAGACCTCTAACCGCATTTTGTTGTCATTCTGAGCGAAAGCGAAGAATCTTATACGCCTCGCTATAACCGCCTTTACAAGATTCTTCGCTTTCGCTCAGAACGACAAAGTGATAATAAATTATATCTCCCCTTCCCGCTTCCGCAAGAACCATTCGACACTCAGCAGTGCCAAAATCAGCAAGAAAATCCATTTCACGTCTATCATGTCGCTATAGTGGCGATCTTCATATACCAGCGTTTTGATATTTTCATTTTTACGGATCAGATCAACCAGTTGACTGAGTTGCGAGGGCTGCAGCATTTTACCGCCACTTTGCCCGGCGATGTTTCTGAGCAACTGATGATTAGCGGCGCTTTGCCTGATTTCAAGGTTAAGCGGCTTCACGGTTAACTGCCCCACGGCATTGAACAAGTGGTCGCCAAGTTTTGTAGAAGCGGTATAGGTATATTCTCCTACCGGCAAAATGCCCGCATCAAGCTGATAACTCTGACCGGTGCGCGTGGCCAGAAAACTGTAATTTTTGCCTGCGGTATTTTTGAGTTCGATCTTTACATCGGGGGTGTTAACCAGTTCAAGCGCATCGTTATATAATTCGGAGTTGAACAGCACATTCTCCCCTTCGTCAAAAATATTTTTTGAAGGATAGGCCCTGAACCGCTGCCGATTGGCATTCGCAGTTAAATACTGAACACTTTGGCCAAACAGCTCCTCCAAAGCGTGGTGATTGCCGTATTGCTGATATTCGGTAAGCTGCCAGCGCCATAGGCCCTCGGCAGTGAGTATGCCGATACGGCGGCCGCCCTGATCGCCAAACATTAATAGCGGGTAACTGGTAGGCACGGCGCCTATGCGCTGCTTAAACAACACTCCATTGGTACTTGAAGACGTATAGGTACCAAATGGCGCTTTTAAAGGCGGCATTTTTGCGATTTTTTGCAGCGTCGAATCTGACAATACAAACGACGTGAACTCAGGCACGGGCTGCGCAAATACCTCCTGCATTTCCAGGCGACTGGTGCTAATGTTTGTCAGCTTTTGGAAATGGTTGAACCCGCCAATATCGGCCTGAGCGCCTAAAAAATACCATAGCGGCGTTTTACCTTTGTCCAGATCATCTTCTAACGCCCCAAAGCTACCACCGCCCGGCTGATACAGCATAATCAGACTGTAATCGCTCAATTTAAGCGAGCCGATGTCCGAGCTGAGGCTTGTCTTCAGTTCGTAGTTTTTATTGGCCTCAATGGCTTGTTTAATAACGCTGATGTCAGGGTGCGTGGCATCATATAGCAGCAGTATTTTCTGCTTTGAATCGAGCACCTCTACATAAATAGTCTCGGTATTATTTTGTGTCGATAACTCGTTTTTTATGGGTGCGATGCTGATGTTGAATTTGTGGACGCCTTTTTTATCCGCATTCAGCTTCAGCGTCAGGTTCTTTTTGACCGCATCATTATCTACCGGGATGATCTGCGAGTTTACCTGCCGACCGTCTTCAGTCACGGTCAGTTGCATGGTCTCGCCTTTGCTCTGGTAGGCCTGCGCCAGCACTTCTATCTCAAAATCGTTTCCTAAAAAGGCTGTTTTGTTGTAGTTGACATTGCCTACCAGCAAATCGCGCTTGGCAATGGTGTCGCCTAATGCTATGGTGTAGATGCTGGTTTTGAAGTCGCGAGCCTCATATTGCGGGTCGGCGCCCTGGTTGTAGGAGCCATCGGTCGCTAATATCAAGGCGCCGATGTTTTGGTTTACAAAGCGATCGTTAAGCTGTCGTAACGCTGCCGCGATATTAGTTTGTTTAGCGTTGAACGATTTGGACAACCCGTTGCCCAGGTCATGTCCGAAATTAAACTCCTGCACTTCATAACCATCGCCCAGTTGCTTTTTTAGCTTACCCAGTTCATCAACAAACTTACCGGCGTCAAAATCTTTAAGATGAAAAGTGCTGACCGATTGCGAATTGTCTTGCGCCACCAAAACCAAAGGTTTTTGCGGCTGATAATTAGTCGACTTAACCAGCGGCGACACCAACAACAAGGCGATCAGAAAAACCGCCAACGCCCTGAATGCCGATAACAGGAATCTGAATTTATCAGGCAGATTTTGCGGCTGCCGGTACATCAACCAGGCATACAGCAAACCCAGCAACAGGCAAGGTAAAACCCACCAGCCGGATACAGCTCCCCATGTGATAGAAAATAGCAGCATTTTTAAGGTAGACGTTGTACGTGATACGCTTTACGTTATACCCGCAAAATGCAAAATTATTGTGAATGTTTAGTGTAAAATATACGGAACTTAATTAATCCAAGCTGTTATAAACGAAATAACTTTCCAGTTCCCATTTACCTTATTCAGCATCACATAAAATCCTTCACCACAGCTTGAACACTTTCTGTCAAATTCTATAAGAGCTTTTTTTTGATTAGTAGAAAATATGGGTATCGAAAATTGATAATGTGACCAATTGGGACCCGTTTTTTGTTTGATATTGACTGAATCGATCCATATGATATCTTTAAATTGAGTAGTATCTATGGTAAATTTCTTCAAATTATCATTCTGAAAAAGTAAGTAAGGCTTATCTTTATTATTAAATCTGAAAAATACAGAATCAGTTAGAGCCCTTATATTCAAACTACCGAATGGCGACGGAAGGTAATTATCGGTTTCGACTATTTTTAACTTATTAAGTCTCGGATATAAAGGTATACTATGATTAAATAAGCTATCTTTTGCAATTACAGCTTTAATAATTTCATTTATATCGGTTTTGTTAGGAATTGGATAATCAGACTTCGGCTCTTGGCAGCCAAGCACCACTATAACACCCAAAAAAATCAAAAATCTGCGCATAAAAAAACAGCATATCTGTATATCAAATATGCTGTTTTAAATATGATTTATAAAGCGTTTTGCAAAGGCCCTTGCGCTCATCCTTCGACGGGCTCAGGATGACACCCCTCGCGCTTCATCAGCTAATCCGAAATCGAAACTTCGAAATCCGAAATCTTACAACATTCCTCCATCAACCGGAATAACCTGGCCGGTGATGTAAGTTGCCATGTCTGAAGCTAAGAAAACGCAGGCGTTGGCTACGTCTTCAGTTTCGCCGGCGCGTTTCAATGGGATTGATTCTGCCCAGCCTTCAACCACTTTAGGGTCAAGCACCTCGGTCATTTCAGTGCGGATAAAGCCTGGCGCAATAACGTTGGTGCGGATATTACGCGAACCCAGCTCTTTAGCCATTGATTTTGAGAAACCGATGATGCCTGCTTTTGAAGCGGCATAGTTGGCCTGCCCGGCATTACCGTCAACACCAACAACAGAGCTCATGTTAATGAACACGCCATCGCGGTTTTTCATCATGATCTTTGACGCAGCTTTGGTAACGTTGAAGATCGACTTCAGGTTAACCTCCAGCACTTCGTCCCATTGTGCCTCTGTCATACGCATTAACAGGCCATCCTTAGTGATACCGGCATTGTTAACTACGATATTTAAAGTACCAAAATCGGCAATGATATCATTGATCAGTTTATCAGCTTCGTCAAATTTTGAAGCGTCGCTGCGATAGCCTTTTATCTTAGTGCCAAAGCTTTGCAGTTCCTGCTCAAGGGCTTGGCCTTTCTCAACAGACGATAAATAGGTAAAAGCCACATTAGCGCCGTGCTCGGCGAATTTTTCAGCAATTTTGCGTCCGATTCCTTTTGACGCTCCGGTTATTAACGCGGTTTTTCCTTCTAATAATTTCATAAACTTTCAATCAGTTCTGTTTCGGGCAGCGAAGATAATAATTTAGGTTGAAATTTAATCAACGTCCCGTTTAGCCTCTCATTGTCATCCTGAACGAAGTGAAGGATCTTATATGTCGATACTTGTCGCGTGTATAAGATATTTCGCTAATCGCTTAATATGACAGTCTTTTGTTATAAGCTTTTTAACAATCAAATATTAGTCATATCTTCAGCTATCAATACTTATCACATGCTAAAAACAACAAATATTGCTCTCACTTTATCTGGAGATTTTACGCCCAAACCCAATAGTTACATTGCGACATCCTTAACAATTTTTAAAATTTCTTGTAATTTTCGTAACAAACAAACAATTTCGTTATCTTAATGATACTATACAGCTAAGGTAACGCAATTAAAGCTGTAAGTTTTGTGAGGGCCCGCACCTTAAGGGTTCCGTTAAAAAAACCAAAAACATACATGACTGATTTAATTTTTTCACTACGGTGGGTAGTTCCCGTCGTGGTTGTTCTTGTGGCGTACAAATTTGTACTGCGTGTATTCTTCGGTATGATTATCGTGCCCGATGATCGTATCGGTTTAGTTGTTAAAAAATACGTTCTGGCTCGCGATAAGCGGCTGCCCGACGGTCGTATCATTGCCATACATGGCGAGGCCGGTATGCAGGCCAAAGCGCTGGCGCCTGGCTTGTATTGGAGCATGTGGCCATGGCAGTATTCTATCACCATGGAGCCATTTACCATTATCCCTCAGGGCAAATTGGGGCTGGTAAAAGCTAAAGACGGCGCGCCTATGGACATGGGCCGTGTACTGGGTAAACCGGTAGACTGCGACAAGTTTCAGGATGCTATCGGCTTTTTGGAACACAACGGTCAGAAAGGTCCTCAGGCAGCATTCCTGACGCCAGGTAGCTACCGTATCAACACCTTTATGTTTGAGGTGGAGATGGTGCCTATTACCCAGATACAGGAAAATAAGGTGGGTATTGTGACCACATTGGACGGCGAACCGCTTGAAAAAGGCGAGATTGCAGGCATGTCTGTAGCCGGGCACAAAAACTACCAGGACCCCATGGCTTTCATCAATGCCGGTGGTCGTAAAGGTTTACAGGAGGATGTGATCCTGGCGGGTACTTACTACCTTAACCCATGGTTTGTAGTGGTTGAACAGGTGAGCATGGTTTACATACCTATCGGTTACGTGGGGGTGGTAAACTCGTTTGTTGGCCCGGAAGGTAAGGATACTACCGGCGACACCTTTAAACATGGTAACATTGTTAAACATGGCGACAAGGGTGTGTGGGAACAACCGCTCGACCCCGGTAAGCACCCGGTAAACATTTATACTCATGCGGTCGAGATTGTTCCGACCACCAACATTGTATTAAACTGGGCCGATAGCCGCACGGAGGCACATGAGCTGGACAAGAACCTGTGTACCATCACCGTGCGTTCGTCTGACGGTTTTACGTTTAACCTGGATGTGTCGCAGATCATCCACATACCACGCAATGAGGCGCCAAAGGTTATTGCCCGGTTTGGTAATATGAAAAACCTGGTGTCGCAGGTATTGGAGCCTACGATTGCCAACTACTTCCGTAACTCGGCACAAAAGAGTGACGTGATTGAGTTCCTGGCCAACCGTGTGCAAAGACAGGAAGATGCCAAGAGCCATATCAGTAAAGTGCTGGACGATTATAACGTGGTTGGTGTAGATACGCTGATTGGTGATATTGCCCCTCCTGCCGCCCTGATGAAAACCCTGACCGACCGTAAGCTGGCCGAGCAGGAAAAGATTACCTACGAAATTCAGCGTAATGCGCAGATAGAACGTAAGGAGTTTGAAAGTGCCAAAGCCGGTGCCGACATGCAGCCTGAGGTTGTTAAATCAACTCGCCAGGTGGAGATCAACACCCAGATGGCGGCTTCAAAAGTTGCTGCGTCAAAAGGCGAGGCTGAGGCCAAAACCATCAACGCCAAGGCCGATGCTGAGGTGCGTATCACCATCGCTAAGGCGGATGCCGAAGCCAAAACCGTAAACGCCAAAGCCGATGCCAGCGCTACCGAGGTTACCGGTGCAGCGGAGGCTACCAAAATCAAAGCCATCGGTTTATCTGAAGCCGAGGTTACCAAACAAAAAACCGAAGCCATGGGTACCGAGCAATATGCCATTGTCCGCGTAGCTGAAGCTTTGGCCGCTCATGGTATCAAGTTAGTGCCTGAGATTTTGGTTAGTGGTAAAGATGGCGGCGGCAACGGTATCATCGACGCCCTGATAGGCAACGAGATGCTGAAGAAGCTGCAAAACACCAATGAACCAATCGAAGTTAAACCGGTAGATAAACCGGCAAAATAATACTTCTACATTTTTATAGCAAAGGCCGCCCGACAAGGGTGGCCTTTTTTAATTTATATTACCTTGTTCAAGTCGCGAAATCTTAACTTAGATAGCGATAAGCCTTGACCACAATTTTATGATTATTGAAATAAAAGAAACTCTGGAAGTACCACAAGAAGATATCCTGACCATATATAAAGCTAATAACTGGTCATCAGCCCAAAAACCTGATGCTTTGTATAAAGCTTTGTTAAACTCACATTCTTTGGTTACTGCGTGGGATAGAGATCGTTTGGTTGGTTTAGGCAATGCTTTGTCTGATGGATATTTAGTAGTTTATTACCCTCATCTTGTTGTCCACCCCGATTACCAAGGGAAGGGCGTCGGCACATTGATCATGGAAAGACTTCAGAATAAATACAAAGACTTTCATCAGCAAATATTAGTAGCCGATGGCCAAGCAGTGGACTTTTATAAAAAACACGGCTTTGAGCCGGCAGGACAAACCAAATCTATGTGGATATATGCAGGCAATGACCATTAGCGCCTTTATACATCCACCAAAAACAAAAAAAGCCTCCGCAAATTGCGAAGGCTTTCAAATTATGTTAATGTCTGATTAGTATTGCCACAAGTTAAGCTCCCAATCCATCAGCTGCTTTTTGATACGTTCTGATTCATACAGTCTATCAATACCTTCAGCATAATCTTTGATACGCTCATCTTTATCGTTAGATACTTTAACTACGTAACCGTGAAACAGGCGCTTCAGGAACACGTCATCAAAGCTTAGGTCGGTAGCATCGTTATTTCTGTTAAATGCTTCGTGTGTAACCAATACCTGGCGTGCAGCAGGAAAATATATCCAAAATGCAGGCTGATAATCGGCCGCAAGACCGGCAACCTTTGGCTTCACCATCGGGGCGATCCAAAGGATCCGTGGCTCCCAAACTGAACGCTGTTTGTCAAACATCCAGTCTTCTTTGATACGGAACTTCACCACGCTATCGGGCTGAAACTCGCCGGCAACCATTTTTGAACCGGTTTTTTCGCCGTTTGCATCAAATTGATTTACCAGGGTACTGTCGGCCATTTTACCTCTGGCTTGTGCCGGAGTTAAAGGTGTGTCAAAACCATCAAAATTTGGTACCGGCGGCTTAGCCACAATCGGATCGTAGGCGGTTAATTCGCCTGCCGCAACGGCATCCATTATAATATCGATCAGTCTTGCTTTTGGTGAACCTAAGTAAGCGTTAACTTTTTCGCGCAAATCAATTTCTTCCCAAACACGTTTTTGGAAAACGATATCAGACTCACGAACATTGGAGTACGGAGTCACCTTGTTGTTCATGATGTTGGTCTTTTTATAATAACCATCCAACGGAATATCCAATTGTTTGAACGGTTTATTATCGGCTACAATAGGTGCATCAGTTGGCTTTTTGGTAGTATCAGCCATTGATGTTTGCTTTCCGGCAACCGGCGCCTTTACAGACTTGGTTGCAGTCGTTTTTTTTGCAGGCGCCTTTCTCTTTTTGGTTTGTGCAACCGCAGTTACGCAAGCCAAACAAAGTACAACAATCAAAAACTTACTTTTCATATCTTTTTTAATTTGCAGATAGTATAATATCATCTAACCCTCTTTGCGTACCATCCGGACCTACCGCAACAATGTTTGTAAACGCTACTTTTGAACCCGGAGTAAGCGTGTTCATGGCCGTATGCATGGCTGATGTTAACTGATTACCGCTTCCGGTAAGTGTTATAACGTCCTGACGTGGCTTTAATATCATCAGCGAGAAACGGGTTACGTTAAATTTAGCATCAAAATCAAAATTTTCCAACTTCGCAAAAATTGCATCCTGTCCTTTAAGGTTGGCAGTGCTGGTAACCCCGCTTGATTTACCGGCAAACATTGCCTTGGGGTCAGGAATACGTTTTACGCGGAAGGTAGTTGCACCTAAAGCCATTACTTTTCCTTTTGATACCTCGCCAGACACATTTACTGTTGCTGAACCTGGTGTAGAAACTGTTGCAATATAGCCATTTCCTGATTTAGTAAGCGTACCGCCGCTCATGCTTACATGCAGGTTATCTTTCGATATGCCCGGGGCTGATATAGAAACCGGGTTTGGCACGCCGATATATAAAACGTTCATTTTATCGGGCGATACTACTGCCGATGGCTTAGCAACGGTGTAGGTTTGCGGTTCTGTTTTATACGTCTTAATAGTACCGTCTGTTTGTTTTACTGATATAGTACCAATCCAGGTGTGTACACCCTCAGAACCAGTGCTGCCGCTGTATTTACCACGACCGGCTTCAGTTGGCAATCTCGATCCGTCAACTGTAATATCCGGTGATGATTTTGAATCAGAAGCTGTTAAAAATACCTCTGCAGTGTATGGCTGTCCAACCAAAACGTAGCTGGTTGGCGCTACAGCAACTGCCGAAAACTGATCCAGGTTAACTACGGCCTGGTCAACTTCGCCCAATATCTTTTTCACAACTTCATTCTCAGCATTCATAGCATCCGATTGAATTTTGTTTAACGATGTAATTGCAGCACCCATTGGCATACCTTCGCCAAATGTTGCCTGCTCCCAGGTTTTGTTTTCAAAACCTACACGGTGCGGCGGCGGGGTAGTTTCCAGTGGCAATTTCATCCCTACGCGCTCTTTCTCACTAAGCAAGCCCATTAAAGCTTCGCGGGTTTCGTCTATCTTTTTATGTAACTCGTAAGCATTTTTCTTACGGTTTACCATCAAATCTACCGATATATCTATATTTTCACGACCCTTATAATCCTGCGTAGCTTCATCAAAACCACCACCGGCATCAATTAACATCTTTTTTAATGATTCAACATATGCGGTCAAATCTTCAGCCAATTTTTTCGCTTTTAAAGCCTTTTCATAAACGGGCTTAGCTCTTTCAGGCTGCTCTTTAAGTTTTGTTTTTTCAAACGCTTCGAACGTATTACTGATACCTTTTGCAACGTTTGTTTTTGATGCCGATAAGCTGTCGCCGATGTTTTTAAACGCATCTAACAAGCTTTCAGGTACATCAAGGGCAATAAGGCCAAGCAGTACCAGGTATAAAATACCCATCATCCGCTGCCTAGGGGTCTGTTTACCTCCAGCCATTTTTTATCTATCTTTAATTTAGTATAAAAATCTGTTTATTAACTGAAGATTAAGCTTGACGCGGTTGATTCATCGCTGTTAACATATTGCCGTATATAGAATTTAACGACCCCAGGTTTTTAGCCAGTTTACCAACTTCTTCTTTAAATTGTTTTGAATCTTCTATTGACTCTGTGAAATTGCTCATGGTCAATGACAGGTTTTGATAAAACTTGTTCATTGCTTTTAAGTGAGCGCTTGAATCTTGCAATTCAAGTTCATAAACAGCATTTAAAGCAGATAAATTTTTAGCAAGGCTATTTACTTGCTCATGATATGTTTTTGAATCGACGTTAGTATTAGCTAACTCTAATAAGTTACCTGAAGCTTTTTCAAATGATGCAGAAAGGTCATCATAGCTTTGAGAAGCTTGTTTTACCTTATTGGTAAAAGCTACCGTAGCTTCGCCTGCGTCAGAAACCTTTGAAATAGAATTTACTTTATCGCCAAAAGTTCTTAAACCGTCGGCCAGGCTATTTATCAGTTCCGGGCCAATTTTAGCATCGGTCATCATTTTATCTAAAGCGGCAGTTTGCGAAAAGTTACTACCACCACCAACTGAACGTTGTGATGAAGTAGGCAATTCGCCCTGGTAATCATGTGCTAATTCAGGATAGGCTCTTGTCCAGTCAATTTCAACATCCTCGCGCTGAAAGCCCAGTATAAAGAATAATATCGCTTCTGCACCCAGACCTATTGAGATAAATAAGCCGCCAAATGGCAAATGCTGTATCTTGAACAATAGACCGACAATAACTACGGTTGCACCCCACGATACAATGTTGTTAATTCCCCATGGTTGTTTTTTTTTCCCTGCCATAAAATTTTAGTAAATAGTCTCGATTATTTGGTTGTTTTTAATTAGTGTCTGTCTCTTAAGTCGCGGCCCAGGAAGTGGGTAACACAACGGAAACCAATGTAAGATTTAGCGCTGTCCTGATACTCATAACTACGTGATGCATTTTGCAGGAAGTAACCAACGTCTTTCCATGAGCCGCCGCGTACTACTTTACGTTTCATAACCTCGGCTTCGTTTTTACGGGCTTCGTAATTAAAGGTTGGAGCTAAATCATTAACAAAGGTTGATGCTGATGGATCGAACGCCGACGAGGTCCACTCGGCTACGTTACCTGCCATGCAATATAAACCATAATCATTAGGTAGATAAGATCTTACTTTAACGGTATAGGTACCGCCGTCGTCTGAATAGTTACCGCGGCCGGGTTTGAAGTTGGCCAACAAACAACCTTTAGAGTTTCTGATATACGGACCACCCCAAGGATAATCTGTACCGGTTCTGCCACCACGTGCCGCATATTCCCATTCAGCCTCTGTAGGCAAATCGTATGGCGAGCGGTGTGGTAAACGTCTTGAGTCTTTATATGCTTCGTTGTAGCGTGTGCGCCATAAAGTAAATGCGCGGGCCTGTAACCAGTTAACACCTACAACAGGATAATCTTTAAAAGATGGGTGAGTAAAATACGCTTCAACCATAGGCTCGTTAGCAGCATATGAGAAATCAGACAGCCAAACCAGCGTATCAGGATAAATTGCTACGGTATCGCGAAAAATCGCATCTGAACGTTTGAAGTTTTTATCGCCCCTGTGCTCAGCTGCACGGCGATAAAGCATCATAGAGTAGTTATATTTCAGCAGGCGTACATCAAGCTCATTGCGATCAAAAATACGATCAAGCCCCTGATAGTACATACCTTGTAATTTCTGGGTGTTGCCGGCAGCGTTACCTTTGGTTTTTCCTCTGCCCCAGATAGGATTCTTTTTTACGTAGTTCCAGTCAATATATTTTTGACCGTTTGCATTTGGAGCGGCAGCGCCTTTTTTGCCACCGTTACCGCCAATGAAATATTTAGGGTCATTCAGATAGCTGGTAATTGCAATTGAATCACGAACCCAGTTAACAAACTGCCTGTATTGGCTATTTGATATCTCGGTTTGATCCATAAAAAAAGCAGGTACGGTAACCTGTTTAGTTTGTGCAATCTGCGCGAAGGTAATGTCCTGGTCAGTCTGACCCATCAGGAAGGTACCCGACGGAATATAAACCATCCCATATGGTACCTCTTGCAGGGCTGTTTGCCCTTTTGCGCCAACCACCTCGCCTCTGTCGCCTTTACGACCAAAACAGCTGCTTAACGCCAACGTACCTAAAACTCCTACTAAAAAGTATAATTGCTTCATTTTTTACAAATCAAAAAAATCAAGTCATTAAATAAACTCAAAATGACCCCGAATATATAAAATTTGCTTAACCAAATCTGAAAAATGTTTTTCCATAGTGAAAAATAACATTTTTTAAACCGAAAAGCAAATTAATTAACGAATGGACAAGTTGGAAATTAATGCCAAATTCCCTTTAAATTAACCAGCTATAACGAGTACGCTATATACTACACAGGCTTATACGCCGATTCTGTATAAAATGTTGCACCAAAAAATAAAAAAATACCCTTGGTATTATTTATTTACCTGTTTGCAATATTGTTCAATGGCCATAGTCATTGAAGGGGCCGCCGGAGTTGGCGCAGGAATATCCAAAATTAAACCTGCTTCAAGCACTGCCTTGTGGGTAGTTGCCCCAAAAGCCGCTATACGGGTGTTATTTTGTTTAAAGTCAGGAAAGTTTTTGTATAATGATTGTATACTTGATGGACTAAAAAAGGCAATAACGTCATAAAAAACGTCGGCCAGATCACTCAGATCACTGCATACCGTGCGGAACAATACCGCCGGGGTGAAATCATAACCGTTTTCTAAAAGGAATTTTTGAGTTTCCTCTGCAGCTACGTCAGAGCATGGATATAAGAACTTCTCGCCAGAGTGCTTTTTGAGCACCTCGGCTAAATCAGAAGCTGTTTGTTTGCCGAAGAATATTTTACGCTTACGGTACTGGATATATTTTTGAAGATATAAGGCGATAGTTTCAGATAGGCAGAAATACTTCATTTCTACCGGCACCTCAAAACGCATTTCTTCACATATTCTGAAGAAGTGATCGGCCGAGTTGCGGCTGGTGAAGATCACGGCAGTGAAGTCGGCAAGGTTAATTTTGTCCTTGCGAAAATCTTTAGCCGGCACCCCCTCAACATGTATAAACGACCTGAAATCGATCTTCAGGTTCAGTTTTTTAGCCAATTCAGTATATGGATTTTTGTCGTTCTCGGGCTTAGGTAACGTAACTAATATACTTTTTACCTTTTTCTTTCTTTCTTCCAACTCTGTAATTATAAAACCTAAAAATTATATATTTAGTGCCTTTACCAAAATTAAAATAGGGCAAATTTCGAGGGCACAAAGATAGATAATTAAATAGAATTTGTGAAATCGAAAGTTAGAAATAATGCTTACACTACTTCTCAGGTAAAGCCACGTAAAAATTGCCAGTACTAATATCGCAACCAATAAAAGTAAGCCCGGTATAAATTGAGCTGCCAGTAAGCTAAAGCAAATTGTAACCGGCAAAAATACAAAGGCTATGTTAAAGTAAGTTAGATATAGTACTGATACATATTCTGTTACCAGCTTTTGTATATCAAACACAAAGCCTAAAAATTTGAGCACCAAAAACTTACCGGCAAACAACAATAATATAATCAATACCAATGTGCTAAACAGCCTGAAACCGCTTATACTGTAGTAAATACTTTTGTAACCTGCCAGCTGGTACAAAAACAAGCCAAAGGTGAGCCCAAACAACAAAAACAAGCCTACAAAGGCCCAGAAATTTATCTGCACATCATCCTTACTGGCCTGTATCATGGCGCGCCTGCTGTAAAACGACAGGAAAACGTTCTTGATATCCTTATTCATGGTGATGTTAAGGAAGGCCGTATAAACAAGCAAGCTAATGATCATTACAATAACCCATTGGTCGCGCGTTTGGCGCGTATGGCCGCTGCGCAGCGAGTTTTTGGCTTTATAGGGAATATCCAAAAAGTAGCGGCCTTTATACAAACTATCGCGTACATAGGCGGCCGCGGCCCGATAGATCATAGCCGAGTCGGGATACTTGATGTACTGAAAAGCAATGGAATCTTCAATAAACCGTTGCCGATTGGCCGCAGCTATAACTACAGAATCAAGAATATTACCCGGTTGGGGTGTAACAATAACAAGAGTTTGCTGCACTGTGGTATCTTGCTGCGCATGGCCGGCCAGGGCAACGCCAAACAGAAAGAAAAAGCACAAAGCAATAAAACGCATTTACTGATCGAGTTAATTGATCGGCAAAAATACCTGAAATATTAATTTTTTTATATCGCCAGCAATTAAAAAATCAGATAAGCTATTTAGCCTGCTTGTTCGGGATGGCTACTGTGGTTGGTTTGCGTAAAGATTTTTTCTGCAGATAAGCTGCTAGCTGTTCAATTTTATCTGTACCGATGATGTCTGCATCAAAGCCTATCTGGGTCTCCCATGATTCAGGCATATCCGGCGCCCCCCAAAATCTCACCAGCTTACCAGTGTTGGTATGTACGCTGTCGACCGTTTTTTGAAGACGTTTACGATCGGCCTCAGGGATAGCGCCTTGGCCCTTCCATTTCGACCATTTTTCAAAGTTCAGACTTACCTGCCCAACCCTGTCCCACTCGGCCTGTGTGTGCGGATAAGCCAGATCGTCATCAAACCATAAAGTGTTTGGATAATCTTTATAATTAGCCGGCAACGGGCGGTTACCGCTGATCAATATCTTCAATCTACCGTGAGGGTTTTCAGGACTTAGCAAATAAGCCTCCAACGGTTTCAACTCCTTTACCAGCGCCGGTAATACCCTTCTATAATCGGCTTTAACATCGATCAGTAAATTCAGGCGGCGGGTAGTATCTCTACGCAGCTCATAAGCTATCGGGTCGAGATACATGCCTTTCAGCGTGCGTTCAGGGTACAAATATTTGTCGCTGTGCGAAACCAGCAAAGTGCCATTTACCAAAAATATATCTGCCTCGATGGAATTAAAGCCATTGTTGTAGGCCTTGTAAAAAGGCGTATTATTGGCGTAATCATTATGCGAATGGATAAATTTTGCTTGCGCGAAGCCTTCGGCAGCGGCAATAAATAAAGTCGCCAATAGCAACAAAGAGGGTTTCAATTTCATGGCGATAAAACTATAACATTTTAATAAAACATCAGGTTACCAAACCATTAAATTTTACAACCTTGTATAGACAGGTTAGATAAGAAGATCCAAAAAAAGCAAAGTATTGCCTTTGTTAGAATTAAAGCGTACTAACCTTTATCGTCTTAAACTTAACGTCTCCATGTTTAGCGTAAAAGAATAGCTGTGTACCCTTTTGTTCAGGGCAGCGGTTCACCACGCAGCGCTTGCCGTTTACAGACATATCGATAATGTCATCCTTCATGACAATATCCAGTTTCAAAGGCTTGTCCAAACCATCAACCGCACGAATCATGGTATTGCCTAACCAAACCGTTTTATCATGTGGCGAGAAGCTAACGCGATAACCGTGCTCGGCCTGATCATCAGCTCTTAAATAAAAGCCGTATTCAGCAATTCTGATGTTTGGATCAATCTCCATGCTGATGCGGCAGTTAACCGGTATGTTTTCTGTATGTGCCGAGCCAATGCCGCCGGTAGTATTAATGGATACGCCACTAGCGCCATCCACTTTAGCAGCAACATCAGCCTTAATATTTAAACTTATTGACGCACCTGCTGCCGGAATCATTTCTTCGGGAAACTTGGTCGACAGCGTTCCATCCGGCTCCTGAACTAACTCACGAAAGATCATATTGCCGCCAAAACGTTCGCCATTGTTGTCTTTATTTTGATCGCGGCTCGGTATCCAGGCACCTACTATCCGGCGGCCATTTTTAAAGGCAGCAGTTTTCGCCACATTAACCCACGACTCGTTCAAGGCCTGATATCTTGGCTCCTGCCACGGCCCATACGGACTGCGCGACATTACGTAATAAGTATCGCCATTATCACCATAAACCAGGTAATACCAACCGTTCCATAAGAAATAATCAGGGCATTCAGGCACAGAACTTTGGCCCGTTAATACCGGATCAAGAACAGTCCAGCTTTTCAGGTCTTTGGACGTCATGTGCACCAAACTGCCACCCTGATGACGTAGTGCAGAATTCTCTTTCCAACTGGCTACAAAAAGGTGGAACACGCCGGTGTTTTCATCCACAAAAACTTTAGGATCGCGAAAATCGCGCTTACTGTAACCCGGCGCCGAAGTATAAAACGGATTAGGTTTTTGTTTATCGAAATGAATGCCATCTTTACTAATGGCGTAACTCAATTGTTCGTTGATCTTGCCATCGTTAATTAATCGTGTAGCGTAAAACGCATAATATTTGCCCTTATAATAAACCACCGAGCCGGTGCAGATGGACTTTTCCCATTGCTCATCAATACCCAGCACAATAGGTTCTTGCTTCCAGTTTTTCAGATCGGTAGTAGTACTAAGGGCCCACTGGTGGCCGCCTAACCCGCCCAGACTGGCATGATGCGCCGAGTCGAGCAGCCAGTACATAGAAAACCGGCCGTCTTTATAAAACGGCATACAATCGCCCACAAACAAATTACCCTCGGGGCGCCAGTATTGCAGGTTTTTGGTGGATTGTATAGCAGGATCATATTTAACGCCCAGCTTTTGGGCTTTAAGGCCAAAGCTTCCTAAAGTCAATGATATGAACAGGATATATTTTTTCATGGATGATATTTATTCGTTTAAAGTTAAAATCAACTTTCAGAAAAACTAATAAAATGTTTAGAAAAGGAATTAAAGTACGTGGAAAGTGAGACGCAAAATATTGCGTCTTTCCTGTAAATCGCATCTCCTCTGTCTGTAAATTAACTGCTATCTTTGCCCAATGGCCGGCATCTACCTTCATATCCCTTTTTGCAAACAAGCTTGCCATTACTGCGATTTTCATTTTAGTACCTCGTTGAAATATAAAGACGATATGCTGCAGGCATTGGTGAAAGAGCTGCATTTACAAAAGGATTACCTGCAGGGCCAAAGCATCGAAACTATTTATTTTGGCGGAGGGACGCCCTCTATCCTGCCGGCCACGGATATCAATTTACTGCTCGATACCATCACGCAACTACATACTGTATCGGCAGATGCCGAGATTACGCTGGAAGCTAACCCTGACGATCTGGATAAAACAAAAATTCAGGAGCTGCGCCAAACACCGGTCAATCGTTTCAGCATCGGCATACAATCTTTTTTTGATGACGATTTGTTATGGATGAACCGCGTGCATCGCGCACAGGAAGCTGAAGCCTCAGTTAAGCGGGCGCAAGATGCCGGTTTTGAAAACATCACTGTCGATCTGATCTACGGCTATCCCCTGCTCACCGACGCCAAGTGGAAACATAACCTCGATAGAGTTTTCAAATTGGAGGTGCCGCATGTGTCGTCGTATTCTATGACAGTCGAGCCGCAAACGGCGCTGGCCTCGTTCATCCGCAACCGGAAACAGCCGCCAATGAACGAGCAGCAAAGCGCGGAACAGTTTAGCTACCTGATGGACGCTATGCAAACCCGGGGCTTTGAACATTATGAGATATCCAATTTCTGCAAGCCGGGGCATTACAGCAGGCATAATTCTAACTACTGGCGCGGAGTGAGCTACCTGGGGATCGGTCCCTCGGCACACTCCTACAACAGCGAGGCGAGGCAATGGAACATCGCCAATAACTCAAAATATATCCAGTCTGTTTTTGCGGATAAGCTGCCTGCCGAAATTGAAGAACTGACAGAAACCAATCGCCTTAACGAATACATCATGACCTCGTTGCGTACCAGTTGGGGGCTTAATCTGGAGGCATTAAACAACATCGCCGCAGGCACAGCTACCCTATTGAGTAAAGCTGCTACGCCTTATTTTGAAAAAGGCTGGATAGCCCAAAATCAAAATATTATCACCCTTACACAAACCGGCAAACTCTACGCCGACCACATAGCCGCCGAGCTGTTCTTTTAAATAGCTGCTACCGGGGCAACCTCCCGCAAAATCACCCCGTAATGTACCATAGTTAGTTTAGTTTATGATGTATTAATGCTCATGCAAAGACCTTATGGTTTGGCGGTAAGCAGTTGGCGTAGTTCGTTAGCCGAACTGGAAACCGCAGCCATAATTAGCTGAGAAAATCTCAGTCAAAAGGGTGGCCCGGCGTTTTTGCGCCGGGCTTTTTTTGTCACACAAATCACAAATCCGCCTCCAAATTTTTCAAATTTCTTGCTTTCAATTAGCTTTGCATGTTAATTAATTGCAAAGATGAGTATCATTTTATCACCTATTGACAGGGTTGACACCATATCAAAAGAAGATTTTGTTAATAATTATTTAAAGCCGCGCAAACCTTTAGTTATTAGAAAAGCTACCGAAACCTGGCCCGCTTTGCAAAAATGGACCTTTGATTATTTGAAAGAAACCGTTGGCGATAAGACTGTTCCGCTTTATGACAGCTCAAAGGCCGACCCCTCAAAACCTATCAATGCATCGGCTGCCGAAATGAAGTTTGGCGATTATATCGACCTGATACAAAAAGAGCCTACCGATCTGCGAATCTTCTTATTCGACCCCATTAAACATGCTCCGGGCCTGCTGGACGATTACCGTGCACCGAGCGATTTGATGGGTGGCTTTTTGGATAAATATCCTAACATGTTTTTTGGCGGTGCGGGTTCCATCACCTTTATGCACTACGACATAGACCTGGCGCATATTTTCCACACCCACTTTAACGGCCGCAAACATGTTATTTTATTTGATAACAAGTGGAGCGAGCGTTTGTATAAGATCCCCTTTGCTACTTATGCTTTAGAGGATTATGATATTGAAAACCCCGATTTTTCGAAGTTCCCGGCATTGGACGGCATTGAAGGCATAGAGGCTTTCCTTGAGCATGGCGACACCCTTTTTATGCCTACCGGCTACTGGCACTGGATGAAATACCTGGATGGATCATTCTCCATATCGCTGCGTGCCTGGGATAAATCATGGGCCATTAAAGCCAAAAGCTTGTACAACCTTACCATACAACGCAAGTTTGACGATATGATGAAAAAACGATTCAAATCGCGCTATATGGACTGGAAAGAGCAACTGGCATTTAAACGTGCTGACAAGGCTTTGGCTGAAGGCGCGCCGAGATAAAACGCCCACTGGAAATACGGGTGTCACCCTGAGGCTCTCGAAGGGTGAGCGTTGGGCGCTTGCAAAGCGACATGGCCTTTGCGCTCATGCTTCGAGAGCCTCAGCATGACACCCTTTTGTTATCTTTCCCATCATCAAATCATAACAATAGCTTAATATACAGCATTTTTTAATTCTGTTAATTTGTTGTACTAAGGTGAATTTTGCAAAATGTTTTTGCAGGATGATGTCCTTCTGACCAACAAATAGATGTGTTTCAAACTAAGTGCGATTGATACTGTAGATACTATTTCTCCGCAAGATTTTAAGAAAAACTATTTAGATGCCCGCCGCCCACTGGTGATAAAAAACCTGACCGACAGTTGGCCCGCCAAACAAAAATGGACGCCTGAATATTTAAAGCAGGTTGTGGGCAGCCAGGTAGTACCACTCTATAATAACGCCAAAGCCGATCCGTCAAAACCTATCAATTCGGCCACTGCCGAGATGCCGTTTGATGATTATATTGACCTGATTATGCGTGAGCCGACAGAGCTGCGCATCTTCTTCTTTAATATTTTCAAAAAAGCCCCTGAGCTTTTAAATGATATCGAGTTACCCAAAGATTTAATGGGCGGATTTTTAGAAAGCATGCCCGCCATGTTTTTCGGCGGATCAAACTCGGTTACCTTTTTGCATTACGATATCGATCTGCCGCACATTTTCCATACCCACTTTGGCGGTCGCAAGCATATTATTCTTTTCGAAAATAAATGGAAACGCCGGCTGTACTGCATCCCCAACGCTACCTATGCACTGGAGGATTATGACGTTGCCAACCCGGATGTTCAAAAATTCCCCGCGCTTAATGGTATTGAAGGGACAGAAGTATTCCTCGAACACGGCGACACACTCTTTATGCCTACCGGCTACTGGCACTGGATGAAATACGTGACCGGCGGCTACTCCCTCAGCCTCCGCGCCTGGGACGCCTCGCCAAGCCGTAAAATAGCAAGCGTATACAATCTGGCTGTTAAGGGCGCTTTTGATAGTATGTTAAAGATGGCGTTTAAAGGCCGTTATGCTAACTATCGGGAGAAACTGGCTGTAAAGCGTGCGGATAGGGCTTTAGCAGCGGGGTTGCCGAGGTAGTTAAGGCAAGGTTCAACAATTGTGTCATTGCGAGGAGGAACGACGAAGCAACCGCACGCGTTTTGGGCGCGCGTTGCTGTTCTCCTTTGCGGTTGCCACGCTTCGCTCGCAATGACAAGTGGATTACTGCCTATGATAATTTAACTCGTATGATCACAAACTATCACCCATTTCCCGCCAATCTTCTTAAACCAAAGGGTATAATAACCTCCAAGCGTTTTATCGGCCTGCTTTACATGCCATCCTCCAAAAACAAAAGCGTTTTTAGGGTCAAGCACCTCAACTTTTAGAATGTCGAAGGTGAGTACACCCATCGCAGCTTTGTCGGGGTAGCCACGTTTATAATTATTAAGCGTATTTTGCCAGCCATAGGTTGGTGCCGTTTTGCCCACAAACATTAGCGAGTCTGACTTCCAGCAGCCTTGCATAAAACCTTCCAGGTCACCGCGGTTCCAGGCTTCGCGCTGGGCGTCCATGACGTTGACGATAGCCTGTCTGTCCTGCGCTTTTAGCAGCGTAAACGAGCTTAGCATCAGCGCAAATACCAGCAAATATTTTTTCATGATCTAAATATACCGATTTACTCTTAGCTTTGGCCCCGGTTCAAATCTGTCTTATGAAGAAAAATATACTATGTTTCGGTGAGGTTTTGTGGGATGCCTTTGGCGAAGAAAAAGTTGCCGGTGGCGCAACCATGAACGTGGCCTTTCATTTGAAGCAGCAAGGTGCGGGTGTTGCTTTTGCCAGCAGCGTGGGTACCGATGCCTCAGGAAATAAGCTGGTAGATTTTTTGAAAGATAACGGACTCTTCAACGAACTGATACAACGCGACGAAATTTTGCCCACCTGCGAGGTTACTGTACAGCTGGACAAGCATCAGCAGGCAACATATATTATTCCACAGCCGGTTTCATGGGACAACATCAAGCCTAAAACTGCACTAACCCGTTGCGCTAAGAATGCCTCAGCTATTGTATTTGGCAGTTTGGTTTGCCGGGATACTACTACCCGCGATACGCTGTTGAATCTGCTACACGATACCAAAGCGCTGAAAGTGTTTGATGTAAACCTGCGCGCGCCTCATTATACCCCGCAAACTATCGAAACTTTAGCGGCCCGTGCCGACGTGGTAAAGATGAACGAAGAAGAGGCCGACCTGCTCATCAATAGCAAAAAAGGCGACCTGAAAGAAAAGATAACCGAGTTTCGTCAAAAATATCACGCACAAACCATTTGTGTTACCCGCGGTGCAAACGGCGCCATGGTATGGCATGACCATGAATTTTATGAACACCCGGGCTTTGAAGTGAAAGTAGCAGATACCGTAGGCGCCGGCGACTCGTTCCTGGCCACCTTTATAGCCGGACTGCTAAACAAATTACCTATGCCTCAAATATTAGAGCGCGCCTGCGCAGTTGGCGCTTATGTAGCCAGCAAACGCGGTGCTACGCCCAGATATGTTGACAGTATTGTTGATTTGATGGCTGCGCGATAAGCTTACGCGTAAATCAACCGTTCCCAATCGGGATGGCGTTTCAGGTATGTCTTGATATAGGCACAATAAGGCACCATTTTGAAACCGTTATCTTCCAGATAATGAAATACTTTTTCGACGAGGGCCGAGGCTACACCCCTGCCTTCCAGTTCGCGGGGCACTTCAGTATGGATAAGAAAATAAACGCCATCGCGTAGTTTGTAATCGATAAAAGCCCGGTGGCCATCTACAAATAATTCAAAATTATGGATGGCGGTGTTATTGATCAGTTGGATGTCTTCGTACATAGTTAAAGGTAAGAAACAAAATAATTTATTGAAGGTTGAATGTTTCATTTGCCAAAATCACAATAACCTGTTTATCAACCTAAAAAATAAAATATCAACATAAAAATACCTACGAATACGTTGTTTCATTTTGTTTCACCAAATTTTCATAAAACACTCATTTAAAGCACATTAATTAAAAATACTGTTTTACTTGTTTCATTTGTTTCACGTTTTCGTGAAACAAAACAGTTGTATTAGCCGCCTCGCCCGATGTTATTGATATTCGCAGCCGTTGACGCTTTTTCTAATCTTCAATCTTCAACAACCAATCTTCATCCCCTTTGTCATCCCAGCCTAACAATTCAAATTAAGACCAATCAACCTTAAACTTTTGCGCAAAATAATGCGTTACTTTATAGTTGAAAGGCAAATTATGCGTGGTTTCGGATTTTCGAAGTTTACACCCAACCAAATTCCCCGGGGCGGGTTCGAAGAATTATTAAAACTGTTTCTTGAGTTGCTCAATTATACATCGGGCGATGCGGGCGAAGCTTTGGCCTGGCTCAACGAACTGGACAAGCAATATCACATCACTAACGACGATTACGGCATTGGCGACTTTATAGATGAGCTGAAACAAAAAGGCTACCTGAGCGATGATAATCAAAACGGCGGTTATAGCATTACTGCCAAGACTGAGCAGAGCATCCGCCAGTCGGCTTTGGAGGAGATATTTGGTAAGCTCAAAAAATCGGGCAAGGGCAATCACCGCTCACCGCAAAGCGGTCAGGGCGACGAGCGTAATTCAGAGCGTCGTGAATTTGAGTTTGGCGATAGTTTGGATCAGATAGACATGACGCAATCTATCCACAACGCGCAGGTAAACCACGGCATCGGCGATTTCATGATGACCGAGCGCGACCTCGAAGTTGAGGAGATGGATTTTAAAACCCTTACCTCGACCGTGCTGATGATCGACATATCACACTCTATGATCCTGTATGGCGAGGATCGTATTACCCCTGCCAAAAAAGTGGCTATGGCGCTGGCCGAACTCATCCGTACCAAATACCCTAAAGACACATTGGATATAGTGGTGTTTGGCAATGATGCCTGGCCTATAACGCTGCAAGACTTGCCGTATCTGCAAGTTGGCCCTTACCATACTAACACTTATGCCGGTTTGGAATTGGCTACTGATTTGTTGCGTCGCCGCAAAACATCAAACAAACAAATATTCATGATAACCGACGGTAAGCCAACTTGCTTAAAAGAAGGCGCCCGTTACTATAAAAACAGCATCGGCCTTGACCGAAAGGTGGTTAACAAAACGCTCAACATGGCTGCTCAACTCAAAAGGCTCAAAATACCTATCACCACATTCATGATAGCGAAAGACCCTTATCTGCAGCAGTTTGTGCGCCAGTTTACCGAAACCAATGGCGGCAAAGCGTTTTACAGCTCATTGAATAACCTGGGCGAATACATTTTTGAGGATTACGCCAGGAACAGGCGGAAAAATGTGAAATGATGTGCAGATATGCAAATGTGAGGATATGCAGATGTATTGTATAACCATTTGCCATTTCGACCAAAGGGAGAAATCTATACACACGCAATACTAAGCAGTATATAGATTTCTCGCTACGCTCTAAATGAGAGATATGATAAAGACTTATGATTAAAACAGATATAAAAACGCTAGGCCAATTAAAACAAAGCGGCTACAAAAGCGAATCAGTTAAAGATGAACTTCGCCGTAATTTAATTACCCAGCTTAAAAAGAAAGAAGAAGGCGGTTTTGAAGGCATTGTGGGTTTTGAGGATACGGTTATCCCTGATCTGCAAACTGCAATCCTGTCGCGCCATAACATTTTACTGCTGGGCTTGCGCGGGCAGGCTAAAACCCGCATAGCCCGCTTGCTGGTTAATTTACTGGACGAATATATACCCTATATTGAAGGATCAGAATTGTTTGACGATCCGCTGAACCCTATATCATGGTTCGGCGCCAATATCATTAAAGAAAAAGGCGACGAAACCCCAATCGGCTGGATACATCGCAGCGAGCGCTATACGGAAAAACTGGCTACACCCGATGTTACCGTGGCCGATTTAATTGGCGATGTCGACCCGATAAAAGCTGCTACGCTGAAACTTACTTATTCTGATGAACGGGTTATTCACTTCGGGTTGATCCCTCGTGCACACCGAGGCATCTTCGTGATCAATGAGCTGCCCGATTTGCAGGCGCGTATCCAGGTATCATTGTTCAATATCCTGCAAGAAAGAGACATTCAGATTCGCGGATTCAAATTGCGTTTGCCATTGGATATCCAGTTTGTATTTACCGCCAACCCCGAAGACTATACCAATCGCGGTTCCATCGTTACACCGTTGAAGGACCGTATCGAGAGCCAGATCCTTACGCACTACCCGCGTTCTATTGAGATATCCCGCAAAATCACTCAACAAGAAGCTACGCTTACCCAAGAGCAGCGTGCTACTGTTGAGGCCGACGGCTTAGTAAAAGATTTGGTTGAACAGATTGCTTTTGAGGCCCGTAATTCAGAATATATCGACAAAAAATCGGGCGTGTCTGCACGTCTCACCATATCGGCTTATGAAAATCTGATCAGCAATGCTGAGCGCCGCATGATCATCAATCATGAAGAAAAAACTTTTGTGCGGATAGCTGATTTTCTGGGTGTGATCCCGGCGATAACCGGTAAGATCGAGCTGGTTTATGAAGGCGAGTTGGAAGGCCCGGCTAAAGTGGCCAATATCCTGATCGGCAAAGCTATCAAGACCTTGCTGGTTAAGTTTTTCCCTGATCCGGAGAAAGCCAAGAAATCAAAAGCGCCCAACCCTTATGCCGAGATCATCAACTGGTTTAGCGATGGCAATACCCTTGCTGTTCTGGACGACCTGCCTTTTGCCGAATACAAAAAAGTATTGACTTCAGTTAGCGGCTTAAAAGAGCTAGTTAAACAGTTTCATCCGCGTTTGGTGGAAAGCCAGCAGTTGATATTGATGGAGTTTGTATTGCACGGCCTGGCCGAATTCTCGCAACTAAGCAAAGGATTTTTAGATAATGGTTTTGCGTTTTCGGATATGTTTAACAGTTTGTTTAATTTGCAGCCCGATGATGACGACGATCTGGATATAGATGACGATCGTTATTAAACCATAATGCAAAGTCAGCTTTTTACCATAATTCTACTGGGCGCGGGCCTATTTATATTTGATCAGTATTTATTTCATGGTTTCATAGCTGCGTTTAAAAACAAGCGCATTGTTGGCCATAAATTCTTCAGAATAGGTTACACACTGCTTTCATTAACCATTATTATCGGCACCATTTGCAGCATCTATTTAAATCTGCCGGTTGGTGTACGGGCAGCTTTTTTAATGGTGTTTTTTGTGCTGATGATTGTGAAGGTAACGTTTTTGCCTTTCGTGGTGATTGATGACATTCGCCGGTTTGTCGCGACACGCAAACCAAAACCACAGCCTGAAAGTAAATCGGTCCCAAACACCATGCCCCGCTCAGAGTTCCTGATGAAAGCAGGATTGGCTACCGGCGTTGTGCCGCTGGCAGGTATAGGCGTTGGCATTTTTGCGGGGGCCTATGATTATCACATCGTCAAACAAAACTTGTATTTACCTAACCTGCCCAAGGCTTTTGATGGCATGACCATCGGGCAGATATCTGATATTCATTCCGGTAGTTTTTATAATAAAAAAGCGGTGCTGGGTGGTGTCGAAATGCTACTGGGCCAAAAACCCGACTTGGTATTTTTTACCGGCGACTTGGTAAATGAGCGTACCGACGAAGTTTATGGTTATCAGGACATCTTCAAGAAAGTAAAAGCTCCCCTGGGTGTTTTCTCCATCCTGGGTAATCATGATTATGGCGATTACTACAAACAATGGCCATCGTTAACTGATAAAAAGAAAAACCTGGACGATCTCATCGTCACCCATAAAAATATGGGTTGGAATTTGCTCCTCAACGAAAACCGCCGGTTAAAAATAGGCAACGAAGAAATTGGCATCCTGGGCTGCCAGAACTGGGGCGAGCTAACCCGTTTTCCTAAATACGGCAAAATGGAGCCAACCATTAAAGGTACCGAAGAGCTACCGGTGCGCCTGCTCCTCTCGCACGACCCCTCACACTGGCGCGCGCAAATCTTGCCGCATTACCCACAGATAGACATGATGTTTTCAGGACATACTCATGGCATGCAGTTTGGCGTTCGTGCCGAGCATTTCCAATGGAGCCCGGTTGAGTATGTTTATAAAGAATGGGCCGGCCTTTACCGCGAGGGGCAGCAACAATTATACGTAAATGTGGGCTACGGCTTTTTAGGTTTCCCGGGCAGGGTTGGAATTTTGCCGGAGATTACGATATTTACACTTAGATCTGCCCAAGACCCATCGCAGCAAAAAGTTTAATTGGGTAGCAGCTCGTCCATAAATGAAAAAACTATACAATTCTGTTTTTGACTTTATATTATTTAGCAATGTCTTCATGGCATTGTGCGCTGTTGCGCAGGGCGCGGTGACTTTCTATTTGATCGGTGCTAAACCCGTTTATACCGTATCGGCTTTGCTTTTTGTATCAACCATTGGCGTTTATAATATATCTATTTTATTGTACAAGCCCCGGTTAAAACATACAGAGAATCGGCGCACGCAATGGTTCTTTACACACCATCGGTTAATGATCACGTTTACTATCGTGTCTGCCTTATCATTAATTCCGCTGTTTTTTTTGGTGTCGACGGCATCCAGATTACTACTGATCTTTCTCGGATTAATCTCCGTAGCATATAGCCTACCCCTATTTAGTTTGGGCGAACATAAATTTGGCTTGCGCAACATCCCCGGCTTAAAGCAATTTTTAATAACCCTGGTGTGGGCAGCCAGCACCGTACTACTGCCGATTTTTGAAGCACAGGACATGCATCTTACCAGTATCTCGATGCAGGATACTACCATTCTACTAGCCAAAAGATTTTTGCTGATTGCCGCCCTTACCATACCTTTTGATATCCGCGACCTGTTCGAGGACCGCGAGTCGGGACTTAAAACGGTGCCCGTAGTTATAGGCGAGAAACGGGCCTACCTGTTTTGTCAGTTTTTGTTGGCGGGCTATATCATCCTTTTATTTCTGTACCGCAACAATGGCTTTAATGCCAATTTTATTTCTCTTACGGCCACGGCGTTACTGGCAGGCTGGCTCATTTTTAAATCTGAATGGAAAAGAAATGAATATTACTATTTCTTTTATTTAGATGGTGTGCTGATATTGCAATACGTGCTGCTTGTGGCATTTAATTATATAATGCCTTAGTTTAGATATGAGATTTGAGTATTGAGATTGCCATAGGTTTTGTCTCATATCTCACGTCTCAAATCTCATGTATCTCATCTAAACAAAACTGCTTATGGCGTCAAACTATGATAATTCGGCCTGGTTTTATGATCGCTTGTCGAAGGTGGTTTATGGCGATGCTTTAGTAAAGGCACAGATCTACCTGCTTCAATATATTAAACCCAACTCGTCTATACTCATTGCAGGTGGCGGCACCGGATGGATATTGGAAGAACTGGCAAAAAGATATTCGTCCGGACTACAGATCACCTACGTTGAAATATCAGCCAATATGATGGCGCTTTCTCAAAAAAGAAACTGGGCCTATAACCAGATAACCTTTATCAATGCACCGGTGGAGGACGTGGCTTTAGACCTAAACTTCGACGTTGTTTTTACCCCTTTTTTATTCGACAACTTCAGGGAAGACACGCTGCAAAAAGTTTTCGATCATCTGCATCAACTGCTAAAACCCGATGGTATCTGGTTGAATACCGATTTCCAGCTCACCGGCAAATGGTGGCAAAATGCACTGCTAAGGAGTATGTTTTTATTCTTCAGGATATTATGCCGCATTGAGACTTCTGTACTACCTGATATCAATAAACGATTCAAAGAGCATAACTACCAGGCTATAGCTGAGAAAACTTTCTTTGGCGATTTTATTTTGTCAATGGCGTTGCAGAAGGTTGTTTAAAGCAAATTTGCATTGTGCGCATAGCGTGGCAACCGTATTAAAAAACGTTATTGCGAGGAACGAAGCAATCTCTGAACTTTCAGGAGAGAATGTCCTGTGTAGAGATTGCTTCGTTCCTCGCAATGACGCGGTGGAGAAATAGCTTGATGAAAAAGTAATTAATTATCCCTGGTAAGCAAACTTATAACCTACACCACGCACGGTTTGCAGGTATTGCGGATAGTCAGGATTAGTTTCTATTTTTTTACGCAGGCGTACAATATGCATGTCCAGTGTACGGGTGTTAACGTCGGCGTTGTAGCCCCATACCTCCATCATCAACTCTTCGCGGTTTATCACCTTGTTTTTGTTTTTCAGGAAGTAAAGCAAAATGCGGTTTTCCAATATCGTCAACTCAATTTTGCGACCATCGCGAACCAGCAGGTGCGTGTTTGGATGATGCTCCATATTGGCAAAAGCATACGTCTCAGATTTATCACTGTTCAGTGTAAACTTGATCTTATTTTCAATAAGCGCCACCAATACATCCATGTTGAAGGGTTTGGTCACATAGTCGGTCACCCCAAAGCCGTAGGCCGATATTTTATCAATATCCTGCTGCTTGGCTGTGGTCATGATCACCACACCTTCATAGCCTTTGTTACGGATGTTTGTACAAACCTCGGCGCCTTGTTTGCCCGGCAGCATCCAGTCTAACAATACAATATCCGGTTGCTCGGCCAGAATCATAGCCTCAGCCTCATCGCCATTGTTTGCTTCAAGAACTTTGTAACCCTCAGATCCTAATCGCTCGGCTACCAAAAAACGCAGGTTTTCATCGTCCTCAACCAGCGCAATCTTTATTTCTTTATTCATAATTTAATTTTCATATGGAAGCGTTACCACAAATTCAGAGCCTACGTCAACCCTACTCTTTACGGTTATATCTCCATCCATAAAGTTAACCAGCTCTTTACAAAAGGCAAGGCCAAGGCCCACACTCCCGTTTTGATTATATTGGTTCTCTAATCTATAAAATTTCCTGAATATATTATTCAACTCATTTTTAGGTATTCCTATCCCCTTATCAATGAATGAGAAGACTACATGGCGCCTTTCCAACGTGATCTTGATAAAAAGTTCCTTCCTGTCCGGATGCGAATACTTGTAAGCATTCTCAATCAGGTTTTGGAATACACTCCCCAGCAGTACGGTATCCGTGTAGAAATACTTAGCCTCAGGATCTATCGAATAATCCAGCTTAAACTGCGGATATTTGATCTTAAAGGTATCAATATAGCCTTTTACAAAGGGCTCTATCTTAACCTTATCCTTTTTTATGGTAATAGACTTATTCTCCAGCTGCGTGAACGACAAGAGTTTGTTCATCAACTCGTTCAGCTTGTCTGCTTCCTCGTCCAATATCTTACCATAGTGTCTGCGCTGGCGGTCAGTTAGTTCATTGTCGCCCCTCAGGTTTGAGCCGGCTATTTTGATCACGCTTACGGGTGTTTTAAACTCGTGGGTAAAGTTATTAATGAAATCGTACTGTAACTTAAACAGTTTCATATTCACACTCAGGTTGCGGTATATCAACCAGCCTATCAACATCAACACCGAATAGATAAGCAGCAAAACACCGGCTATAGGAAAAAAGCGGTGATATATCTCGCTGTTCAAATGGTCGCGCGGCGAAGTAAAATACAACTTATAGTCAGAAAAAGCCCCCGGTAAAGGCACCTCGTCGGTTAATATCTTGGTATGATCAATATCCGGCGGATCATAAGATACCTGACGGATCGAAACTGAACTATAAAGTTCAGGATGCACATTCTTGATCTTCAATTTATAGGGATCAAGGTAAAACGTCATCATGTTTTGCTTGTAAAAAGCTTCAGAGCTACCAGCGCCTTTCAGCAAGTCATGATAAGCTTTCAAGTCGGCATTTGACGGAATATTCAAGAAACTGATCTTGCCCGGACGGGTGTTGTAAAAAGTTGCCTGCTGATCCGGACCCGGCCCCTTTAGGGTATCGTAGCGCGCAACATAGCTGTTTAACCGTTCGGCCATCTGTCTGAAATCGTTCTGATTGGCTTCATCCTCGATGCGACTTGTCTGAAAATTCCTTTTATGCGGATAATATTCAAATACAGATCGCGCAGAAACCTTCAGGTTGTTGCCAAGATATTGCCCGCGGGCGCCCACCACTATCTGAAAGAAAACCAGCTTATTTACAAATGGATAGTTATGAAAAACTGAGTCGGCATAATAATCTGCCGACGCAGAATCAAGCAAACCCGAATACAGGTTTATCTCAAATATTTTGTTTTTGTAGAGGTCCAGATAAGGCGCTATGGTTTGGTCGGCAACGTTTGTTTTTTTGGATACAAACTCACTCTCAATATTATTCGAAGTAAACTGAAAGGCAACAACCAAGCCTATGATGAGCATTGCAGTTATGAGCGCTATAAATACAATGATCAATGAAAAGTTTTTACGGAATACCGTGTTCTGCCCGTTCATCGCCAAACGCAATTAAGGTTTAACATGCAGGTTGGCGTACAAGAACCGCTCCATTTCCAGATAATTCTGTTTAAGCCTTTCTTCGCGATTTTGTTCTGCACTATGATTGTTTTTATACACAAAGTATTTTACATTAACGTTATGTTTCTGTAATTCACGAATATAATGATTTACTTCGCTTACGTTAGCGCGCATCTCTTTAGCGTCCTGAAAAAACAGGATAGGAACTTTTGGTTTATCCGGATGAAAAACCGGAGATATACTTCTGAGCAGCCCGGCGTCTTTTTCAGGGTCGCCAATGGTAGCATACATTTTTTGCAGTTGTGGGCGGTAGTAAGCCGGCGCAGTTTTGATATAGGTAAACAAATTTATCAGCGGGGTTTGCACAATAGCGCAGCTATACAACTTTGGTTTAAATGAAATAGCATACAAGGCCGAAAAACCTCCAAAGCCACGCCCATAAATAGCTATCTTTTTCGGGTTAGCAATTTTTTGTGCGATGAGCCAGTTAACACCATCCGTAATATCTTGCTGTATTTTGCCGCCTACTTCTTTAAAACCGGCGCTGTAAAATACCTTACCATATCCGCCTGATCCGCGATAATTAACCTGAAAAACAGCAAATCCGCGATTAGCAAAAAACTGTACATCGGCGCTATAACCCCAGGTGTCCCGCCATCCAAACGGGCCATCGTGCGGAATAACTACTACCGGCAGGTTGGTCTTAGTTTCGCCTTTCGGTAAGGTTAAATAGCCATTAATCACTGTGCCATCGGCGGCAGTATAGGTTATCGGCTTTTTCTCACATAGCAATTGGGGGGCAATTACGCCGTTATCCATCAGCTTGGTGAGCTTATTATTTGTACACTCGTAAAGATATACGGCACCGCGACTGCGGTCTGTATAGGTTGAGACAATGAAACGATGTTCGGCGGTATCCCTGTCAACTATGTTAACTTCATACCCCTTAAGCTGCAAGTACAAATTGGTATACCAGTCTTTTATATACGGATTAAAATAGTGCTTTTGAATCTTGGCCTCTTCCCACTGTGCCAGCTCGAGCCGGTTCCTGGACTTTGAGTAATCAACGCGGGTTATATCCACATGCGGGTCGGCAAATATAACGCGCTGCTCTTTGCCTGAGGCTGCGTTGATCTCGACAAAAGCTGTTTTATCACGACCCACGTTTGAAAGTGCATAGAAATTTTCGCTTGCGCCATCAAAAGCTATCATGCGCACGTAGTTACGAAAGTTGTTGTTGATAATAGGCTTAAACTTTGACTTATCATTTTTGCGGTACAAAATGGTCTCATCAACCCCATTGGTTGATTTTATGAGGCGAATACCTCCATCGGCATCAACCAGCCAATCGGTAATGTTTCCCGGGTTAACCAGGTAGGTTTTTAACTCGCCGGTTTTAACGTTTAAGCGGTAAACATCAAAATTAGCCGAGTCGCGCATGTT
>Ga0157371_10000338_pt1 | contig 60243 bp, 51 predicted proteins | sample C45metaG_FD_113462 | JGI IMG/M metagenome (GOLD analysis project Ga0157371, IMG submission 113462) | Corn rhizosphere microbial communities from Kellogg Biological Station, Michigan, USA - C4-5 metaG | ecosystem: Host-associated > Plants > Roots > Rhizosphere > Soil | place: USA: Michigan... | reverse complement strand
TACTCAATGTTTGGTCTTCCAGACAAATCACCGACAGATGCTTATACCTTTGAAGAAGCAGTTTTCAACAAACATTTAGTTCCTTATCATTCCATAGAAGTTCCTACCAAATTCTTAAGAAGCGGTATTCATTACGACGAATTATCGGAAGAAGAAAAAGAGGAATTTGAAGAAGAAATATTAAATGGTGAAGAAGCGTCTGGTGAAGAAGTGATTGAGGCTAACGAACTCAATAATTGGCTTTTTAATAAAGATACAGCCATAAAAACGCTTAAATATCTTGTCGATAAAGGAATCAAAAAAAGAGACGGCACCGAACTCGGAAAAACAATCATTTTCGCCAGAAACAGAAAGCATGCTCAATTTCTGAGAGATATGTTTCTGGAGCTAGATCCGGAATTGTATGGCAACGAATATGTAAAAGTAATTACACATGGCGAGCCGAAAGCCGAGGAATTTATCGAAAGGTTTTGCGACGAGGAGAAAGAAAGGCTTCCCCAGATTGTAATCTCCGTAGATATGATGGATACAGGAATTGATGCACCGAGCTGTGTGAATTTGATGTTCTACAAACCTGTAAAATCGTATGCCAAATTCTGGCAGATGATTGGTCGTGGTTCCCGTTTGAGGAAAAACCTTTTTGGTGAAGGCTTAGACAAAGAGCACTTCTTGATTTTTGATCTCTACGGAAACTTTGAATTCTTCAGAGAAAACCCGAAAGGCATGGAAGTGAGTCCTCAAAAAAGTCTGAATGAAATTGTCTTTGGCTTAAAATTACAATTGGCATTATATCTGAAAGGGGAAAGCTTCAGTGTGGATCCTGAACTTCAAGATTATAGCATCAATTTGCTTAACGAATTGCATCAATCTATCACTGAACTTAACAAAGATCGCTTCGATGTAAAAATGAAACTGGAAACGGTGATGGATTACAACAGTCGTGAAACCTGGAATCATCTCGACAAAGGAGACATGAAAAAGATAAATGATGTATTGGCGCCATTGGTAAGACCTGCTCAATCTGATACTGATCTTGCGCGGTTTTATGATAAAATGATTTATGCTTTGATGCTGAAACGCATCGAAACACCAAATACAGAAGAGTTTATGGCAAAATTGAGCGTTCCGATTACTAAAGTGGCAACGATCTCAAAAAAACTGCTCAAAAAAACAAGCATTCCGGAAATTAAAAACAATGAGAAATTGGTAAAACTCCCATTACAGGAAGATTTCTGGAAAAACGACGGCTTGAAACATCTCGAAAAAATACGTCAAGGCATAAGAGAATTAGTGAAATACATCGATCCGGTAGATCAAAAATATGTAACGACCAATTTTGAGGATGCTATTTTAGAAAACGAAATTATATTTACTGGTGTTAATGAAGGAGAGCGTCCTTTCTATGGAAATACTTTCGCCAACAATCTTCACCGTTTAGAAGAGTTGGTAAGGGAGAATAAAAACAATATCACCATCAAAAGAATCCAGAATGGTGATGTGATTACCGAAGACGAATTACAATCACTGGAAAAAATTCTGTTCTCGGATAAGGTGAAAAAAGAGCAGGTTGAAAATGAATTGGGAAATCAGCTAAATCTCGTGAATTTCATAGTCAATCTAATCGGTTTGTCTGAAGAGAAAGTAAACACTGCTTTTTCTGAATTCATGAATGAATATCAGCTTTCGGCGGTACAGATTCAGTTTCTTGATACTCTAAAATTGTTCCTTACCAAAAACGGAAAAATAGATCCGTTAAAACTTTATGATTCTCCATTCAAAAACTTCCATAACCAAGGAATTGATGGAATTTTTAATAATGAACAAGCAGATAATATTTTTAGTATTATCGAACATTTTAATCATAGCCAAGCGAATTAAAAAATCTTAAATTACTGATATATGTCTTTTCATTCTTGGTGAGAAATCATAATTAAGATTCGACAAATTTTAGTCCCAAAACATTTTAAAAACATCTTTCCTAAAGATGCAGTATTGCTGCATTTCAAATAAACGTATATACATTCACCGGTCAAGAAAATTGATTCAAAATATAGCAAACGATAAATTATTTTTTGCTGTGCAGATACATTGCGCACGTAGCATCTAAATTTGTTTCAAAGTTTAGAAGAAATATCAAAATAAAGCCTTTCAAATTTTCTTTATATTCTTTCTAAGATTGTGTAAGAGAAGAAATTAAATATAGCTTTTGACGCTGAACTTACAGCTACGGAGCTGTCAAAGATAATTTTCAAATAATTAAATTATAAACATATGTTAGTATCAAGTCAAAAAAATCAATTTGAAGATTTGCTGAAAAAATTATCAGCAAATTTAAGTATCACAAGATCACAGCATGACGCTGCAGTTCAAAGCTACAAAGCTGTTGGAAAATACTTGTCTTCCGAAACCTCTCCTCTAGCACAATACGAACCATACGTACAACCACAAGGTTCCTTTATTATTGGAACAACAATACAATCTATTGAAGAAGACGGAGATATTGATTTAGATGTTGTGTGCGAATTCAAGAGAAAAAAAACGACTTGGACGCAGTATCATTTAAAGAATGCAGTGGGAGATCATTTAAAAGCACATGGAACCTATGAAAAGCTTTTAGATGAAGAAGGTAGAAGATGTTGGACTCTGAAATATCGAGAAGAAGGTTTAACAAACCAAAGATATCATATGGATATCCTTCCTGCAATAGTTGCAAACGGATATTCAAATCTTCTTGAAAATTCATTCAAAAATCTGACTAACGAAGATTATGAACAACTTCAACTAAGTATAACTGACAAAGAGAAAAGTAATTATTTAATTTCGACATTTCCCGAGGAATGGTTACAGAGTAATCCCTACGGTTACGCAAAATGGTTTATGAGAAAAGCTCTTCTGGTTGGTAATCAGTTTAAGAATTTATATTCTTTAAACGAATCAGTGAAACCAACTCCTGAATTTCAAGAAGACAGACTTCCATTACAAAGAGTTGTGCAACTTCTTAAAAGACATAGAGATATTTATTTTTCTAAAGAGCAGAATGATGATGTTAGAAAACAAAAACCAATTTCTTGTATTATAACAACCTTAGCAGCGAGAGCGTACAGAGGCGAAGCTCATTTGATTGATGCAATGTGGGGAGTTATTAATCGAATGAGAGGTGAGATAGAATTTAAATACGTTCCTGAGTATGGAAGAGAAGTAGAATGGATCTCAAATCCTGTAAATGCTTCAGAAAATTTTGCTGATAGGTGGAATGATAAAGGCTCATATCGTAAAGATAATTTTTATCGCTGGTTAGATCAATTAAGTATTGACCTTAATGATGCAGAAAACAAAACCGGCTTAAAAAATATTTCCGAGTCACTGTCATCATCATTTGGTAGAAAACCAGTAGAAGCTGCATTTGGTCAAATGGCTGATCATATGAGAGATTTAACAAGTTCTGGCAATAATAACATTGATCGTAACAATGGTCTTGTAGGCCTAGCAACTGCAGGATTAACTTCTATTAACCCAATAAAAAAACATGATTTTTATGGCACAAACGAAGAATAGTAAAATTTCGATTTCTGATCAAATCCGAGTCTTGAAAAATTATTTCCCGAACAGCCAAATTATGCTAAACAAAAATAAGGGATTTACTTGGTTAGGTGAACTAAAATCCTCTCCTTTGGGTGATACGTATAAGATAAAAGTAGTTTTTGAAAAAAATGTATCACCTGCCGTTTATGTAGTTAATCCAGCAAACTTAAAATTGGCTAAGGGTAAAACGAAATTGGAACATGTATATAGTCAAGAAAATCAGAAGTTGTGTCTATTTTATCCTGACGGCTCTCAATGGGATGATACAAAAATAATCGCCAGCACAATTCTTCCTTGGACAATAGAATGGCTTTATCACTATGAAATCTGGTTGATAACAGGTAAATGGTTGGGTGGAGGAAAACACCCGAATATGCCAAAATATATAAATAAGATAAAAACCTAATAATTAAAATATTTAAAATGAGTGTAAGTTACATACCTGAAAAAATAAAAATTCTTTTATGGGGCAAATCCGCAGGTCGTTGTCAATACAGAGGTTGCAACACTTCGTTATACAGAGACGATTTAACTCAAGCGGAATTTAACCAATGCTATATTGCACATATTGTTGCTGATAGTCCCAATGGCCCACGTGGACACGAAACCCGATCTGAAGAATTAAAAAAAAGCTTAAATAATTTAATGCTTTTATGTGATACCCATCATAGATTAATAGATAGAGTTGAAATAGAAAATCATCCAGAAGAACTTCTTTCATTAATGAAAAAAGAACACGAGGACAGAATTGATTTGATAACACAAATAGATCATAATTTGAAAAGTGAAATTATTATATATAAGGCAAGTATCGGTAATAATCCTGTGATGATGACGTACGATTCTTTGAAAGAATTTATAATTCCAGAAAAGTATCCAGCTCGTAATGCAGCAACAGATTTAAGTCTATCAAATTCGACCTCTGTTGATTCAAGAAAAACATTTTGGGAGCTTCAATTAGAAAATTTAGACGATCAATTTAAAGATCAGATATTGCCTAAACTAAGAAAGTCAGAACTGTCACATTTATCTTTATTTGCTATGGCTCCAATCCCATTATTAATAAAACTGGGTACATACCTCAATGACATTCAGCAACTAGATGTTCGTCAAAAAAGAAGAAATCCAGACACATGGAAATTTGATGACGACTTACATACAGATTATAATATTCTACTAGCACCAGATGTAAAAAAGCAAGTTGCTTTAAAAATCGAATTAAGTGATTCAATTACCGACGAGAGAATTATAACAGTTTTGGGTGAGGACGTGTCAATATACAGTATCAATATTGAAAACCCGGATAATGATTTTGTAAAATCTAGGAAACAGATTATTGAGTTTGGTGAGAAAATGAAAGAAGCATTTAGAGAAATAAAGAAAATACACGGACAAGATGTAGTTTTAAATGTTTTTCCTGCAATGCCCATTTCTTTAGCTGTACAATTAGGTAGAGTTTGGATGCCAAAAGCAGATTTATCGATGAGAATCTTTGATCAGAATTATGTTTCGGGAGGATTTTATGAAGCTTTCAAAATTACACATTTTTAAATGTCTTGTATTAATTTAGGAATGTAATTGTTATCTGTAAAATGTTAATTAAAATTTCAAAAAAGCAAAAAATTTAAAATTCATAAAAAAAATATATTGTTGGGTAAAATTTAGAATTTTGAAGAAAATCATTTTTTTTCGAAGCTTTGCGAAAAATGTATTCTAAAAGTTTTTTAGATGCTTCGTAAGCATTCTTTTAGTACTGGAAAGTATTGAATTTTTAACTTAGAGAATAAATTCGCATCAATTACGGAATCCCGTATATTTATAAAGCTTATCTTATTTATTTTTGTTTCAAACTGTAAACACTTATGGCTGAGAACGAAATTACACAAATAAGATATAAGGCGCTGGACAAGTGAAACTTGATTACATTTCTTAATTCAGGGATTAACCAGTGCCAAAGCCAAAGACAAATCATCAGTTTTGAAAACAATAAATTTCTGACAATTAAAAAACGGCTCAACCCGCCACTATATTATATTATTACACACTCTCAGGCTTAAGATAAAAATGACCGCCGCTTCGCATCTGATAGAGAGCATGATTATAATATAAAGTAAAGAAGCCTTGTAAAGTTTTTCAATTAATGAAGTTTGGCTGCATAGATAGTTTTTACATTTAAAAAAAATTGCTTTGATGAGTGAATTTATTAAAATATTACAAACGAGAAGGTATAGTTTTCACACAGGTCAACCTTTATGGAAATACAACATTTCAGATTTTGAATTTGAACAATTAAAAGTACGCTTTCAAACTGTTGAAAGAGCTTCTCAACTGGATCCCAGAACTTGTGCATTGTATTACGCAGAATGGTGGAAGCGAAAGTATATTGGTGGTTATCCTTCCAAACTAGAGATTTACGAATCAATTGGCGGAAAACCATTATGTTTCGATGACGAAGAATTTTTCAAGTTAGCAAAAAAAGGAGGTAATTATCTGAATTATAAATGGATCAGAATTCAAAACACTCTATACCTTAAAACCTTATTGTTACAAGGTGGTTTACCAGTAAATCATATTAAAAATAACAAAGGGAAATATCGAGACTTTCTTGTCAAGATTATACATCTAAACCCTAATACTATAGAAGATTTTTCATCTGATTATGAGGCTATTAGCCTCTTGCCAAAATCAAGTCAGAATGATATTATCTATTCAAGCTGTCTGGAAATTGTACGAGCTGTTTTAGATAATGATGAATCATTGTTATCTTCTTTTCAACACAACAAGGATTTAGTTGATATTGCTAATGATTTGATTACAGAGAGAGATAGAGTTGTAAAAAAAGGGAACTCCCTAAAGTTCAGGTGGTTGTATGACGGTAACAAGAAAATATTTTTTTTAAATACCTCGTTGAATTTAAAATTAAATAAGACTGACTTACAATATTTATTAAACGACAATGTCAATGATTCAATAAGTGAGTACAGGCTATTTGTTGACACTAGTTTGATTGCAAAATTAGTCAAGAGAAATGATGACAGCTTTAAAGTAATTCAAGTTACAAATACAATTAAGTTTGATGGAAAATTAGATCCGGAAATATACTTTATTGACGCTACTGATAAAACTTATACTGCTAATCATTTGTTGTATCATAAATTAAATTTGGAAATACCATCGTTGTGGAATAGTAATGATGATACAATTTACTATTTAGACAAATCACGACATACACGTAATAATTCAGCATTTGTGTTATGTGAAAGTTCTTATTCTTGGCAAGGTGATGTAGATGTGGAGGAAAAGTTAATCGTAAATGATGACGACTATTATTTTGTTAAATTCAAGCATCAATTACATGTCAAAAAAGACAATCAAAATGGTTTTAAATTTAAAACCAATGTACAAAATATGTTTGGGTGGACGATATTGTCAGATCGTCCAAAATGGATTATAAAATCGAATTTAGAGATTGTAAGAAATCAACTTCGTTTATTTGTTTGTGATAAAAGTGGAGAAAGAATTCCTAACCCCATTATTCAGTGGAAACCTGCTGATGTATCTGAATGGAATTCTATAAATATCCCACTTTCTAAAGGGGTTATAGATATTAAAATTTCGCATGACGAGATTGAAGAGTTCGATCGGGTTTTTAACATTGCAGATCTGGATTTTACCGTGATATCTAAAGATCATTTTTTTGTTTTCAGGTACAATGAGTCCTTTACTACAGAAATTTATCCCTCAGCTCTTTATGATTTTGAAATAGAGAACTCTGTTATTAGATTTAATATTATAGAACACAGTTCATTTCCAACATCTGTAAAAACTAGATTTAGTATACAAAGGCAATCTGCCGGTCTCATTGCGGAAATAGCTTCTCCCTTTCAAGGACTTTGTATTGTTGACCAGAATAATCAAAAAGTTGATGATAAAGTTCTTTATCTCGATAATATAAGAGGATGGCGATTGGTATCCAATTTACATGAAAAGGAATTTGAAATTTCTTTCAAAAATCATAAAAACGATCAAATCACCATTAATAAAAAGATTGACAGAAAAATAATTCCTCTTATTGAATTTCATGATACTCTTAAATCATTGTTCCAGCTTTACAATGTAATAGATGAAGAAAATTATATTGAAATAATGATTTCAGAAATTCTTACTAACTCTAAAACAAAAAAAATCAAAAGCTACCAGATAAAACAATTTTCGAAAACAGTAGTTTGGAAAGTCAGTGAGCATAATAAAATTCAGTTTATTGATGATGATATTAATTTTGCTGATTCAGTTTTTGCATTGCCTTTAGACTGTGAGCTTGAAGAAATAGATAAAATAGAACTTTCAAAAGAACAAGACTCTTTCTCATTGCAGAAAAGCAATATCGAGAAATTTATTTTGTTTTCAGCTAAAACCTCATTTCCAAAAATAAAACCAGTTTTTATAAGCGTTAATCCTGAAAATAAATTCACAACTGATGATGATAGAAATACAAGGATGCTAGATTTTGCTTCTCAGCTATTAGAACAGGACTTTTCGGGAGTTATTTGGAATAAACTCTGGATATATTACATTTTGTGTAAAGAGAATGATCTTCCTTTTGCAACCTTCGATATCATAAAATCTATTACAACTTCTTCAGAACTAGCGGCAAAAGCCTTTGTATTTTTATCTGAAAAATTTGATAATGGCCAATTTGCCTTCTCCGGGAATGATTTTGCCGAACTTGAAAATGATTTGGGCTTTTCTTTCCATTGGGTGAAGCTAGAGCATTGGCACAATCACTTACAAATGAGTGAAGCAATTGCTACAATGTTGGGACATCATTTCCCTGAACTTAAAGTTTATTTACTTCAAAACAGATCAAAGGGGGATTTTGTCTTCCTAGCAGAATTGAATAAGGCAAGAGAAAGATTAGGAAATCGTGTTCTTAGCCAATTACCTAAATACAATCTATTAACAGATCAAAATTCATATATAAAACCAATCCCGCATCAGCAATGGAATGATGAAGTAAATATTTTGGTGATTGCGCCGTTGGCAGTAGCATCTTCTATAAAAAAAAATAATGCCGGGCTTTGGCATACAAACAGTGATAGTTATCGCAGAATGATAAAATACGTTGAAAATATCGATAAAAAATGGTATGAAGATTCACTAATCTTCTATCTAAATTAAACACAAAATGAACATTGAAAATTAAAAAACTAAAACTTATGAGTAATCTTATATTTAATAAAATCTACACAGAAATTCAAGACAGACTATTGGATTCAATACTTTCTTTGTGGGCAACAGGAGATGCACAATTTCAGAACTATCTTGAAGAGTTACTGAACAAAGAAAAACTTTTGGCTGAACCCGTCTTTCAAAATACCTTTCCTTGGACTCCAGCGTCACAGACATTTGGAGATTTGACCCACCTTTTTGATAGCAATCTTATTAAAAACTTAGATAAAATAAAAGGAGAGTACGAATTTCCCAAAAATAGAAATCCATATGTACATCAAGTGACAAGCTGGGAAAAACTTCTCTCAGACAAAAAATCTATTGCAGTAACAACAGGTACAGGTTCTGGTAAAACTGAGTGTTTTATGTTACCGGTCTTACAAGATTTATATCAAAACTGTAAAAATGAATCTGGAGTAAGAGCAATTTTTCTTTATCCGTTAAACGCTTTGATTGGTAGTCAGAAAAAACGTATTGATACGTGGGTAAAAGCAATCGGCGGGTTGACTTATGCAGTATACAATGGAAATACAGACGAAAATGCTACAGCGGCTCATGCAAAAAATGCTCTTCCTGAGCTTATATCACGGAAACAAATAAGAAATACTCCGCCTCAAATACTTTTTACAAATCCGTCAATGCTGGAATATCTATTGGTGAGAGATAAGGATGTTTCGTTGTTGGAAAATTCTAAAGGGAAATTGAGGTGGATCTTGTTAGATGAAGCACATACTTTGGTGGGATCTGCTGCGACAGAAATGGCGTTATTAATTAGAAGAGTAGTTGATGCCTTTGAAGTTGATGTTAAAGATATACGTTTTGCCATTACTTCAGCAACGGTAGGATCAGGGGAAGAAAGTGATAAAAAATTAAAAGATTTCATGGCAAATCTTTGTGGCATTGATAGTAGCCAAATCGAGGTTATTACTGGAAATCGCGAACTTACGCCGCTGCAAAATGATTTTGAAATTGAAAACAAACAAGGAATTGAGCAACTGAGAACCAAAACCTACACATCTGCGGCGATAAAACTTTCTGAAATGACTACCGGCTTTGTAGGTAATAATAGTTCTACTGAAGATAAACTCGATTGGCTGGATCATATAGTTGAGAAAAAAGATCAGCTTGATAATTCTATTTTACCACTAAGAATGCATTTGTTTTCCCGCGGAATCGGAGGCGTATATGCCTGTTCAAACCCGGAATGTGATAAGCATAATAATTTTGAAAACATAAGTCACATGGGGAATTTAACAACGTATACAGAGAAAACTTGTTCTCATTGTAACTTTCCGATGTTCGAGTTGGTTGCCTGTAGATCTTGTGGCAATGAACTATTAAAAGCAGAAAAAGAAATAAACAAACAGGGAATTGAAACGCTTCAACTTTCAACATCTCTCAATCAGGATAATTTTGTATTAGACGATATTGATAATGATGAGGATTCTGAAGACGAGCTTCCTACGCTTTCTTTTTTCTTTACAAAGAAAAATCCTAACAAACGATTTGTCTTGGGAACCAATGAATTTGGTATTGATGATGCTGGTAAAATAGATAGGAATAGAAATGAATTCATAGAAGCAGCCAATAGCAATGGTGAATGTGTATGTCCCCATTGTGCAACTTCATTAGAAAACCCTTTGCATTTCAGGATTTCTTCTTCGTATATGAACAGAAATTTATCCGACATTTTTCTTGAAAACACACCAGAAGCGGGTGAAATTAGACAAGAAACTTTATGGAACGGTCATAAATATATCTCTTTTACAGATAGTCGTCAGGGAACCGCCAAAATATCTGCGCTTATTAATATTGATAATGAAAGCAATTGGATTCGTTCGCAGGTCTTTCATAAACTTTCATTAGAAAATTCGGTTGACGCGACTCCCAATCCTGTTCGTAGTTTTTTAGAAGAACAAATAGAAAATACAACAAATCCTGTTTTGAAAAGAGAGTTCGAAAGACAATTAGCAGAATTACCAATTACGATCTCTAACTCAGTAAGATTAACGTGGAAACAAATTTATGATTTTGTAAATCCAAAAACAGATTTAAAGACATTATTTAGAAATAACAATCCTCGGGAAGAAGATATTGTAAACATTGAAAAATATTCACGGGCTCTTTTATTCGATAATTTTTCGAGAAGATTACCGAGAGAGCGTTCTTTGGAAAATTTAGGGTTGGTAAGTTTGGTTTATCCCGATCTAGATAATGTACAATTGCCATCAGTTGCGGAACGCTGCAATATTTCTTTAGCAGAATGGAAAAGTCTTTTAAAAATTGGTTTAGATTATATTATCAGATATAAATTCAATTTTTTTGTTGATCCAGTAATTTATCCTTATTCTACTTCTTTCTTGAGAAGTGCTCTAATTCATAATCCAAATTCAAATATAGTTGGTGCAATAGAATGGCCAAAATTCGAAAAGAACAATCTACGACCAAACAGACTTGCTTTACTGCTGTGTGTTGGTTTAGGCTTTTCTGAAAGAGATGAAATTACCAATGAAGTTGAAGACAATATTAATGAATTGCTAAAAAATATATGGCAAAATATCAAACCCCTTTTAACCGAAGATGGAAATCAAGCTTATAAATTAGACTTAGAAGAGAAAACGAGATTTCAGCTTGCCAATGAACTTTGGCTTTGCCCTGTAAAAAAACGTCTGATTGACGCTCATTTCAAAGGTTTTTCGCCGTGGATTAATGGAACTTTTACAGATGAAAATGTTCGTCATTACCGAATTGAAAACATACAATCAATAAGATTCCCTGAACTCAAATTGAAAAAGGGAGATAACGATGCATTGCAAACGGTAAAAGAATGGATTGCCGAAAACTCAGTAGATTGGAAACAACAAGGTATTTGGAATAACATTCACGAAAAAGTAATTCTAAATAGACCTATTTATTTATCTGGGGAACATTCTGCTCAACAAAATGAGAAACGTTTAAAGCAGCTTGAGACTAAATTTGAAAACTCAGAAATCAATATTCTTAATTGTTCCACAACTATGGAAATGGGTGTCGATATCGGCGGGATTTCTACGGTTGTAATGAACAATGTTCCTCCAGGCCCTGCAAATTATTTACAGAGAGCAGGCCGTGCAGGCCGTCGTAAAGAATCAAAATCTCTGGCTTTTACCGTATGTGCGCCCAATCCTGTTGGTCTAAATGCATTCAATACACCTACGTGGGCTTTAACCCATAAAATTGCGCCACCTTTTATCTCTTTCAATAGCCAGCAGGTTATTGAAAGACATATTAATGCATTCTTTCTAGGAAAGTTTGTTCAGACTGAGCAAGTGGGAGGTCTGAGAGTAACTGATAAGATTAGCGACTTTTTCTTTGCTGAAATAAATCCTATTGCTTCAAGATTCATAAGTTGGTTACTCAATGACGAAATTGCTTCATTAAATAGCAAGTTGAAGAGCATTACTAAAAACACAAGCTTTTCAGAAAGAAATTTTAATTTTATAATTAACAAAGTATTTTCAAATTTCAATAAAATATTATACTTTACACAAGCTAAAAAACAAGGTTTTGAAAGAAAACTGGCAGAGTTTGAGAACGAATTTGGCCAAAATTCTCCTGCTTATAAAGCTGTAAATATTCAGTATATACAATTTATAGAAAAAAACGCACTTTCTTTTTTAGCACAGGAAGGGTTTCTTCCAACTGCAGGGCTTCCGACCGGAATTGTAGAGTTCGAAACCACAAATATTGATAACCTAAACAAAAGGCAAAAAAAGGAAAATCCCTCCTATTTTATCACCAGAGCACTTACAGAATTTGCTCCAGGCAATCATGTTGTAATTGACGGGATGAATTACAAATCTGCAGGAATTATCTTAGATAATAATCGCGGTTCTCAAGCCAGCAAAGAAGTTATCCAGTTGTGTAATAGTTGTGGTTACCAAAGAATTGTGGAAATAGCAGATAATCAAACTATCGATTCTAGCTGTCCACATTGTAATAATCAAAGTTTTAGAGGTTTGATTTTCGATGATGCGGGCAATCGGGGAAGTTTCACCGAAATGATTCAACCCGCTGGTTTTGCAGTAGATGTTTATCAAACTCCTAATAGGAAGATATCTGAAACTTCAAGAACACAGTATGTTGATCCATTATTGATTAATGTTAAACCATGGCAACAAAATACAACAAACATAATTGATATTAGAGAAAGTGAGGATAATGGGGAGATCTTATATTACAATGTTGGTATCGGAAATGGATTTCATGTGTGTTTAAATTGTGGTAAAACGGGGTTTTCTTTAGAAGAATTGGAAGACCACAGACGTTTGAGAGGTGGGAAAGACGACCAAAATGGTGCAATTTGTCAGGGGAATTTTACACCTACATCTATTCGTCCAAATGTTATTTTGGGTGGACGTTTTAAGACCAATTTTTGTGAAATTAGAATTAAGGACAACGATAGATATTCTACAGATGAAACACTTTTATATTCCCTAGCATCAGTTTTTGCAAAAGAATTAGCATCATATCTTGCGGTAGAATCTGCAGAAATTGACTTTGGTATAAAAAAATATGATTATTACAGCACAATTTTTATTTTTGATACAACAAAAGGTGGTGCAGGATATTCTACCAAGTTCTTTTTGTACGCCGACGAAATATTAAAAGCAGCTAAAGAAAAATTAGAATGTAATTGCACAGGAGCCTGTACAAAATGTTTAATTGACCGAAAAACTCAATGGCATATTAATCTTTTAGATCGCAATAAAGCTCTGGAGTGGTTGCAAAATATTGAGGAATTGAGTATTCCGGAAGAAATAAAAAACATTTATCCAAATCCAAAAAGGATATTAGGTGGTGTAAGAGCAGATTTTGTCAAAGTATCTTATACCAATCAAATTGAGGAAATCTGGTTAAAAGTTGATCATGAAATTTCTAATTGGGATTTGGAGAATATAGTTTTCTTAGAAAATCTCAAAAATAAGTCGGAGATTAATTTAGTTTTTGAAACGAGACCGATATTATCGAATCCTCAAAATGTAATGACTTTAATTCAAGTTTCTTCTTGGGCGAAATTATGGATTCAGAAAGATAATTATAATGGCTATATCAAAGCTATAGCCTCAATCAAATTATCTGATTTAGATTACTGCTCATATCTCGTTAATGGCCAAGCAAGCCTCGATTTAAATCAGTATTGGGGAGATACTGATAACGGAGAATTGTATAGAGTCAATCAATTGGTGAAAATTGATTGTAATCCACTTGATGTTATGGATTATCTTAATTCAAATCAAATCTTTGAAGTGTATATCAAACCTACCGAAAATATTTCTTCAAAAAGTCTCGCTTCCGTTTTAATTAAGGGATTGAAAGAAAAATGTGATCTACAATCAGTAATGAATGGACAAAAATTCGATGTCTCATATTATGATCGTTATTTAAAAACACCTTTTGGCTGCTTTTTGATGTTACAATTCATTGACCAACTAAAAGCAGAGCTTAATTTTGAATTGCAAAATTTTAGTTTTTATGGACAGGATTTTAATAATGAAAGAAACCCTTTAAGAGTATTTCATGATTTTAGAAATCACAACTCAAGAAAATCTTTTATTGAACATTATAAATATGATCTTGATGTAGAAAATATGGAGATTCTTAGTGGTCAAATTCCACATTATCGTTATTTTGAATTTTCAAACGATCAATATAAAATTATCATTAGACCAGACGCAGGAGTAGAGCATGGATGGATTTTGGTTGATGGAAATACAGCGATTGAAGATTTAAACAGTTTGAATTACTCTATTGATATTTTAAAGAGAAATAATCTTCCGATTTTATATACTGTAAGTATTGAATCTTTACTGTAGTATTTAAAAAAAATAGTAAGAAAGCAGCTGGAAGATAATAACAAATTAAAACTGACGATATTCACAAAACAATCGGAAGACAATCAGAAACTGATTGAGAAATGAAGTTCAAATAGGAACAAGGCTCTATGGAACTTCTAGGTGAGTTTCTAGAATTGGCTTGCGAATATTTAAACAGGAAAACTTCTGTTGAGAAAAGATAGATAAAGTTCAGAGATAACCTTTAGGAGCAGATGCTTTGAAGATAGTAAACAACGAGATGCTTCATAATTGTTATAAATTGCCGATTATTGTCGTCCTAAATAAAATGAATATTGAGGTGTACAGGCGAAATGTATCAATTATCACTGTCGCATTCGGGAAATGTTAATTATCTAATTTACAGTTATTTATAAGGTTGGAGGTGTACAAAAGTAGTACAAATGTATTTTTTAATTTATCGTAAAATATTTTAAATAACTGATTCACAATCATTTAATGTGACGAGATTCGTGCGGAAAAGTAGAAAAAAAAGATGTTGCAGCATCTTAATCGTGTACCACTTTTGTACACCTCGATCTACATAAACCATCATCAATAAAGACTTCTATAGATACTGTATCGGGAAGTAAAATATTTTCCAATATTCAAAACATTTAAGATACCTTATTATATTTTAAAGCAAAAAAGACCAGAATAAATCTGATCTTTTTTATGATAAATATTGAATTCTTCATTAATAACTCCAAAAACTCCATTGTTCACCATTATAAACAGCAAGTGTTTTAAGTGGACCATTGGACAATAAAACCATTGTTCCGGGAGCAGGATTGATGATGTTTTGATAAGAAGTCGCAATGGGCAAAACCATAGCTTTAGTCGTAGATTCCAGAACCAAAATTCCATCTGCTGAGGAAGAATTACTACCAATGATCACCTTTGAATTGGCATTATCTCTAGCTGGTGGCTGAATGCCGAGATAAGAAGTTGCGTTTGCCGGCTGAACACTCAGATCTATCCAAGACGTTCCATTGTAATATTTTACTTTTGCAGCGGTTGCAGTAGATGTATCGAAAATAATACTGCCGGGAACTGTGATAGCGCTTTTATCTGTAACGTAAGGTAGAATCATTCCGCGATTTCCTGCATTTGAAAATTCCATTAGAACAGAAGTTTTATCCGCTGCACTTCCTACTGCATCACCAAAAATGACCTGCGCAGCTATATTGTTCTTAAAAGCAATAAGAACAAATAATATAATTAATTTTTTCATTTTTAAGGGCAAGTTTTTCTATTGAAACATTTCCATCCTATTGAGGAATTCACATAAACTTTCAAACAGTTTTCTGTGGTATCATAAACCATCATACCTTCTACAGGATTGGTAATATTGGCAAGCCCGGCAGTCGAGACTCTGGTAGGGACGAATGCTTTTTTATTGGATTCAAGCGCCAGGAAACCTCCCTTTCTCACCATTGGCCAGTTATCAGCTGATGTTCCGGCTCTTCCTTGAGATGTAATTCCGGTTTTAGTATCCTGAACCGTTCCCGATGTAACTCCATTTTCCAGGCAGTAAAGTGACAAAGAATTGGTACTGTAAGCAGAGAAGGCAACATCACTATCTCCGGATAAAACTTGAACAAATTTTACCGCACTTGTATAATTGGATGAAGTAATACCGAAATCGCTCAGCTTGAATGTTAGAATCCTCACATCTCTGGTCGTTCCGGAAAAACCAGATCCTGAATTGTAATTATGAGGACAATTTCCTGCAAAATAAAAACTCCATAGTGCAGTTCCAGAAGGTGAAACGGTTGAGAAATTGACATCTTTCTGAACACCAACTGTATTGCCATTGATGTCTGTAAATTTAAAAACATCAAAAGTCGTACTTGGTGCACCAACCTGGGTAACTATGATATCAGGAATATTGTCTGTGATACAGTTAGGATTGATGTCCGCCAAAACATTGACATAAAAACTTAAGTCCTGTTTAGGAATATTGAAGACCGCCGTACTGAGATCCAGACCGTTTTGTCCGTCTCTCAAATAATACCCGAGCGATATATCACAACCTAAAGAGGGTTTGTTGGTCTGATCCTGTAAAACACCATTCACGTATCTGGGAATCCCGATAAGATAATTGGAAGAAGTACTCCCTACTGAAAAAGAAGTAGGAAATGCCCTGTAATTTTCATTCACATAAGTTCCCACTCTGGAACCAAACAATGTTGGATTGACGCCTGACGAATAATTAACTCCACTCAAGGTAAAACCTAGAAGATTATTGGTATCCTGCGCCGTAGCATAAGTTCCGGAGTTGTTTTGAGATGTCCAGAATGTGTTGTAATCTCCATAGATCGCATCTGGCCTTACCTGAGAATTAAAAAAATAATTGGCAAAAAAAGCAATAAGAAGCATTACTTTCCTATTTAGTATCATATTCATTTAAACTATTTTCTGTTTGTATAGTTAACCTCTACGTGTTTTTTGTGACAAATATATACAAATTTGTCAATTATGAATTATGACCCTGATTAAAATCATAAAAACTAATAAATAATTAATTTTTATTGAACATTCAAAAGCCATAATCATTAAAAAATTAAAATTCGTTAAAATTAAATTTTAAAATTAATTACAAGTTGGATTCCTTATCTTTGCCCGAAATTTTTTAAGACAATGAATGCATTTATAGAAGAGCTAAAATGGCGCGGACTTTTTTCTGATATGACGCCGGGAACGGAGGAACAACTGGATAAAGAAATGACAAAAGCTTACATCGGGTTTGACCCTACTGCAGATTCTTTGCATATCGGAAGCCTTATCCAAATCAAAATTCTGGCTCATTTTCAGCAGCACGGTCATCAGCCGATTGCTCTGGTTGGAGGCGCAACAGGAATGATTGGTGACCCTTCTGGCAAATCAGCAGAACGTAATCTTTTGAGTGAAGAAACGCTACTCTATTACGTTGATTGTCTGAAAAATCAATTATCAAGATTTTTGGAATTTGATGGTGATGGTAATAACAAAGCAGTTCTTGTCAACAATTACGATTGGATGAAGGATTTCACTTTCCTGGATTTTGCTAAAAATATAGGAAAACACATCACTGTGAATTATATGATGGCGAAGGATTCCGTAAAAAAACGTTTCTCCGGAGATTCAGGTGTTGATGGTATGAGTTTTACCGAGTTCACATACCAGCTTTTACAAGGTTATGATTATCTTCACCTTTACCAAAACGAAGGGGTGAAACTTCAAATGGGAGGTTCTGACCAATGGGGAAATATCACGACTGGAACAGAATTAATCCGCAGAAAAGCGCGTGGTGAAGCTTTCGCTTTGACTGTACCATTAATCACAAAAGCAGACGGTTCCAAATTCGGGAAATCTGAAAGTGGTGAAAATTATTGGTTGGATGCTAAGAAAACTTCACCTTACAAATTTTACCAATTCTGGTTGAATGCTACTGATGACGATGCAGAAAGATTCATCAAGTTCTACACTTTCCTTCCAAAAGAGGAAATCGAAGCTTTGATTGAAGAACATAAAACTGCCGCTCACGAAAGGAAACTTCAGAAAAAACTGGCTGAAGAAGTTACAGTTTGGGTACACGGAAAAGAAGCATATGAAAAGGCGGTAATAGCTTCAGAAATACTATTCAGCAAAGGAATGGAGGATATGAACGAACAGATTTTCGCAGAAATCTATGATGGAATTGACAATAATGAAATTTCGAAATCCCAAATCATGGGTTTAAATATTATTGATTTTCTATCAACAGTTGGATTTTTAAAATCTAAAAGTGAAGCGCAAAGAGAAATTAAAGGAAATTCGATATCAATTAATAAGGTAAAAGTTGGAGCAGACTACTCAGTTTCAGAAAGCGATTTGATTGATGGAAAATTTCTATTGATCCAAAAAGGAAAGAAAAATTATTTCATTGTAAAAGGCATTTAACTTTTCATTAATTAAAAATTTAAATAATCACATTTTATAAATGGCAGTTATCATATTTATCACTGTACTCTGGTACTCTGGCTTATTTTTTCAGACTTTTTTTCTGCACCGTTATGCAGCTCATCAGACCTTCAAAATGTCGAAATTTGGTGAGAAATTATGTTATGTTTTAACTTGGATTACGCAAGGCTCCAACTATCTTTCGGCTTACGGTTACGGTGTAATGCACAGATTGCACCACGCTTATGCTGACACCGAAAAAGACCCACACTCTCCGAAATACGACGATAATCTTTTCGTAATGATGTGGAGAACGAAAAAAATCTACAAACAGATCAACGACCAAAAAATGAAAATCGAGGAAAAATTCACGAAAAATGTTCCTCAGTGGAAAAGCTTTGACAAGTTCGCCAGTTCTTGGGCTTCCAGAATTGGTTGGGCAGTTTTGTACACCGCTTTTTTCTACTTTTTCGCAACCGCTTGGTGGCAATGGCTTTTGTTGCCTGTTGCTTATATGATGGCGCCCATCCACGGTGTAATCATCAATTGGTTCGGTCACATCTACGGTTACGTGAATTTCAAAGTATCTGACACTTCTAAAAACCTATTGAAATTTGACTGGCTGATGATGGGAGAAGCTTACCACAACAATCATCACAAACACGGCGGAAGAGCGAATTTCGGAGGTGTAAGATGGCACGAAATCGATGTTACTTACTGCATTATGATTCTTTTGGATAAGATGAAGTTAATCAAACTGAATCCAGTCGCAGTCGTAAAAAGAGAAATTTAATTTTAAGATAAATAATATTAGGTTAGGCATTTCTGTCTAACCTAATTTTTTATAAAATTGAGTATTATTTTTCTTCTCTGTGAAAAAATACTTGATACTGTAATCTAGTTTTTAATGATTTTAAATGTTTCCGAATCTGTTCCATATTTCAAGCGCACAAGATAAACACTTTGCGGATAAGCAGAAATATCAAATGAATTAGAACCTTTGCTCAAATTACTTTTTCTCAATAATATCTTCCCGGCATAATCATACAAGACAAATTCTTCAATATCCCGTTTTGTATCAATTTTGAAAACACCTTTTGTTGGATTGGGATAGATTTTGGTAGCGAAATCTTTTTTATCCAAACTTTCAACTTCCAATTTTTTATTGATGTATTCTTTCGTTACACCATTTTTACAATCCGGAACAGTTGAACGCTGAAGAATCAATCTCAATAACAAATCATTCAATTTTTCTACTTCATATTCACTTGCAGTAGGTTTGATATGATTGTTACCAATTCCGCTGTCATTAGTCAAAAAAGTATAAGTTCCGTTCGTAAGCAAAGCAAATGTCCGCATCAGATATTCTGTTTGTTTATCAGTATCACTCGCCGCAATTGGGATAATGGTAATTCCTTTTTTTGATGCTAATTTTATTTTTCGATTTAATCTTTCAATATTTTCATCGGACAAATGCGGTGGCGCATCCAGAAGTAGAAACATTATTTTGGTAGAATTCCCATTACTCCAAGCCAATTCATCAATTGAAGTTTCCAAAGCTTCCACAACCGCTTCCGGCGTGTCTCCCCCACCTTTTGCATTTTGTTTTTTGATAAAATTAATTAAGTTATCTGCATCATTTGAAAAATCAAATGTCCGAGTCAAATATTCATCACCTTTGTCACGGTAAAAAACCGAACCATATCTAACATTGGTATTTTTGAGATTCGACTCAACTTTTTTCAAAACATCCAACAATTCTGATTTCAAATAATTGATTTCATCGCCCATTGAGCCCGTTGCATCAACCGCAAAAACCAAATCCAAAGCTCTTTTTCGAGTACAATTTTCATTGATTTTAATTAGATTTTGTCCATTTCTAAACTCTTTTGGATTATTAGACAAAATATTTCCATCTTCATCAATAATTGAATATTGTTGTGAATTTTCTTTTTGATTTATTAAAGAAGAAATCCAAAGCTCAGCATTTCCACGATTATCAGTCACACTTTCCCAAATGATTTCTTTTTTATCATCAATTAATTTTAATCGCTTTCCGATAATCGGATTGTTATCGTAACTAATTAATTGTACAGAAACTCTTCTGTCAGGGAAAAATTTCCAAGTTTTTTTGTATTGGTCAAGAATCGGAACTGCGATATCCTGCCAGTAATCCCATTTGGAAAAATCATTCACTTCGCCGGCGGTTAGCTTTCCTGCGTCAGGCAGTTCTATTTCAGGTTCTAGAATTTGTTTTTTTAAATCCTTTTTAAACTGTTTATTTAATCTTCTCTTTTCTTTTTTTGAAATATTTTTAGTCTTAATTAATATGACACCATTGGCTGCTTTACTACCGTAGAGGCTTATTGCGGCTTCTTTTTTCAGAACCTCCATAGATTCTATCACATTGGGATTGAGTATTGTTAAAAATTTTGAAGACTCTACCTTTCCATCTACGATATAAAGAGGTTCCATTGTTTTATCAGAAGAAGCTATTCCACGAATCATCAGATCACTTGCCCCTACTATTGGCGTAGTTCTAATACCAGCAAGTCTTCCTTCCAAAAGTGATCCAGCTCCATACTTAGACATTGTTTTCTTTTTTGAAGCATCATTATAAAGCTTGGTTTCCTTAGAAGCAATTGCTGCCTTGTATGCTGTTTCTGCGGCTATAACTTTGCCAGCAACAGCAGGCGGTGCTGGTGGAGTATAAACTTCAAGTCCTGATGTTGTTTCTAATTTTTTAGGAATTATTGGTGGCATACTTACATTTCCAAGTTCTACACCTCGTTTGATATACTTTTCATCAGTAATAAAATCGGTTTTCTTTTGAGAAAAAATTTCATCATTTTTTCTTTTTTTAACTTCATTATAAGCAATAATATCTTTTGCTTCCGAAGGCCGGATTGGACTTTTCAACAAATTTTCTTCAAAACTTTTATTAAGTTCATCAACTTTTTTTGGAGTTTCTATTTGATTGGAATGACTTGATTTTCTATAATCATTGGATGCAATTTGAGTTTCGATTTTAACTTTATCATCATTCATAAAATATAAAATACCAAACGTCAAAGCCAATCCGGCAACCATTCCGTACGGCAACCAAAGCGGGATAATTCTTTTCTTTGGTTCTTTTTTATCTAATTTTTCTTCAACTTTTTCCCAGACTTTTTCAAAAGAATGAAATGTTGGATTTTTTTCCGCCGATTTCCCAGCATCGTTAAACATTTTATCGATATCTTGATTTTCCATTTTTTTAAACTTTAAGAATTAATAGTTTGAAGCTTTACCAGTTCCTGCAATTTCTTGCGGGCAAAATTCACCTGAGATTTGGATGTTCCTTCAGAAATAGAAAGCATCTGCGCAATTTCCTTGTGCGGATAACCTTCCATCGCAAATAGATTGAAAATCGTTCTGCAGCCTTCGGGAAGGAAATTGAGAAGTGACAAAACGCCTTTTTCTTCCGGAACATTTTCTGGTTCCAAATCTGGTAAATCCACAAAGTTCTCCTCAATAGAAATCGAAAACGGTTGTTTTTTACGAAGTTTCTGAAGACATTGATTCACGACAATTTTCTTTGCCCAGGCATCAAAAACTTCTAATTCTTTAAGCTGTTCCAGTTTTGTGAAAATCAGGTAGAAGGAATCAGCCAAAACTTCTTCCGCATCTTCGTCGTTTTTCAGGTAACGTTTGCAGGTCGCGAAGAATCGTCCTGCATATTCTTCATAAAGTTTCCGCTGTGCGTTGCGGTCTTTATTTCTGCATCTTATGTAAATGTCGTGTTCCATACATTGGCTTTTATAAGAAAAGATGCAATAGTTTAAAAAAGGTTGGAAATATTCTGAAAATTTATGAAAAAACTTTGAAAGTTGGATTTCAAAGTTTATGAATTATTATTTATTTTTATTGTGAAAAGTCTTTGACTCCGCTCAGACTGACATCGCTAAAACTAAAGTTAAATTGTCACACTGAGCGGAGTCGAAGTGTTTATTATATTACAACTTCTCTAAAGCTTTTCTAAAATCATCATATTGAAACTGAAAACCGTTTTCCAACAGAACTTCAGGATAAACATTTCTGCTTTTCAGCATCAGTTCAGTCTCTGTTTTGATGAAGATTGATGCAATTTCCAATAACCAAACCGGACTTGGAATTCCGAATGGAATCTTGAGTTTCCCTCGAAGTTGTTTCATCATATTTTGATTGGACAAAGGTTTCGGAGCTGTGATGTTGATTGCACCTTCAAGATTTTTATTCTCAATAATAAAATTTATCGCTTCACAAAAATCATCAATATGAATCCAACTCATCATTTGGTTGCCTCTACCCTGTTTTCCACCTAAACCGAATCTTGAGATTTGTTTAAATTTCGGAAATGCACCACCATTTTTCCCAAGAACAATTGAAGTTCTGAGCGCTACTTTTCTGATATTTTGATTTACTGTTTGGAAGAATTCATTCTCCCAGGATTTACAAATATTCATTGAGAAATCGTCGCCGATGATTCCGTTTTTCTCTGTGTTTAGATGAGTTTCTGAATGAACATAAATGGTTGCAGAACTAGCATTCAGCCAGATTTTTGGTGGGTTTTGACATTCATCAATAGCTTTTTGCAAAACTCTTGTTGAGTTTATTCTGGAATTATAAATTTCTTTTTTGTTTTCTTCATTATAACGACAATCCACGGATTTTCCTGCAAGATTGATGAGAACATCGGCATTTTCTAATTCGTTTTTCCAAGTTCCAATGGTTTTTGAATCCCAGAAAATTTCGTTTTTGCGTTTCGGATTTCTTGTCAGGATTTTGACTTCGTAATTTTTATTAAGAAAATATTGTTCTAAGTTTTTTCCTAAGAAACCTGTTCCTGCTGCGATTATTATTTTCATTGTGATTGATTTTAATTATAAACAATGTATAAAAGAATGGCTCCAAAAGTGATTCTGAAAATCATCCAAGAAATCGTTGGAACAATCCCGCATTTTAAAACTCTACACCTTCTCAAATGTTCCAAAAACATTATGAATACTACAATTCCAAAATAAATAAAATAGAATGTTTGGTTAAAGTTGAATAATAAAGCTGGAATTAAAAGCAATGTTCCAAACAAAGAAACGGTCATCATATTTCCGAGATAATCCCATATTCTGTCTTTGAGGTAAATTCCCATAAAAACGCCTTGCCAAATGATTTGCATACAACAAATGAAAAATTCTAATCCAAAATTATTTTTAAAATTCGGGAACAAACACTGATTGTAAAATCCTAAAACATAAGCGGAAAACAATAAAACAAATGCAAGATAAAATAGTCTGTATTTCAGATTAAAATCCGGAATACAATTGTCTTTGGTCAAATCTTTTGCTGAAGGAATAATTTGTTTTCTGTTGTAAGAAACGAATTTGTAAAGTCTCTGGAAAAACCAATGAAAAGGTTTTATTCTTGCGATTTTTTCAAGTCTTGGAAAAGAATTTCCGATGATTGTGAGCAGACTTTCTAATCCGTAAATTACTTTGCTGTTTTTTGTGTCGATTAAAGCAATCTCGTTTTTTGAGCGTTGAAAATCAATTTTATTTTTGGTCTCATGAGTGATTTCTGAGAAAGCTTCTCGTCCGTTTTCATCGAGCATTCCGGCTTTGATGAAACCTTTTGAATAGATGTTGCACATTGGACAATCGTTGTCGTAAATGAGAATGTGGTTTTGTAGAGTTTTCATTGTGTTTGATTTTAAAGGTTGAGAAAATCGCCTTTTGTTCTTTTGTTATTTCTGAAAAGAATTGTCATAAAGATTTTAAATAACAGGTTTTTCATATTAAACATTTCGTATTTTCAGTAATTATTGAAAATTAATCCGAAATAAAAAAGGAAATCAATCCTTCTCTATTTTAATAAGTTGGTAATTTTTCCAACCAGCCAATGGTCGTCGCTTTTTATCGCTAAGTCCATTATATTGTTGATTTTGTTGGTTACGTTTCCAAAATCATCCATCAGTTTGATAAATTGTTTTGCTTCATCAGAATCATCTTCTACATTTTTCAGTTCTTCCAAAAATGCTACAACTGGTTCTATTTCGCGTTTTCTGCGCTCTTTTGTAATTTGCTTGAACAAAAACCAGACATCTTTTTCTGCAAAGAAATATTCTTTCCTATCGCCTTTTACCAATTCTTTTTTCACGATTCCCCAATCCATCAGATTCCTAAGATTCATATTGGCGTTTCCTCGCGAAATTTCCAGTTTTTCCATTACTTCATCTGTAGAAAGAGGTTTTCCTTCTGCTAAAAGCAATGCGTGAACCTGTGCCATCGTTCGGTTGATTCCCCAGCTTGTAGCGAATGTTCCCCAAGTCTGTATGTATTTTTCTTTGGCTTCGTCGAGTTTCATTTGGAAATTTTTATTGTATTATTATGTTCAAATGTTACGTTTACAAGGTTTCATTTTCCAGTAGATTAAATTCTTGTACAAATGTAATTAAAATTTCTAAACTTTCAAAAATTATTGAAAATAAAATAATTATTTTAAAACTGAATATTTCTGTATTGGAAAAAATTAAATAAGCATTTAAACAACAAACTAGAATTTTATTACACATTATTATGCATCTAAAATTAATTTTAAATTAATAATAAAAATAAATAAGATTATGTACATTTGTTGAAATTTTTTAACCGAGTGAAGTATACATTGTTAAAAAGAAACAAAAGTTTCCGTGCAGATTCACATTCACATTTTGTAAGATGGATGAGAAAGATGGATCTTCAGCAATGGATCGATAACAATGACTTTATGGAAGGCTATGCCTATAGAAAATTAACATTTGAAAATATCGAAATCCGCCACAATAATGAGGAATCCTTTGTTGAAGATTTACAAAAAAATAACCTCTTGAAAATAGAATCTTCAAAAGGTTTATTTGGTTTATTTTAAATTATCAGTTAATAAATCGATGGATATTTCGATGGATTTATTTCATTGAATGACTGATAAACTTTTTCAACAATATCATCACTGGATGGCTTGCTAAAATAATCACCATCACTTGCATAGGCAGGCCTGTGATTTTCTGCAGAAATTGTCATAGGATCAGAATCCAAATATCTGAAAGCTTTTTGTTTTTCCAAAATATGCTGAAGAATAAACGCTGAAGTTCCTCCTTCGACATCTTCATCAATAACTACCAAGCGATTTGTTTTTTTCACACTTTCAGCAATTTCATGAGATAAATCAAATGGAATTAATGACTGAACATCTATCACTTCTGCGGAAATTCCTAGTTTTTCCAATTCATTAGCAGCCTCTGTCACGACTCTCCAAGTCGATCCATAAGTTACCAAAGTTACATCTGAACCTTCTTTTGTGACTTCTATTTTTCCAATCGGAACTGTAAACTCACCCAAATTATCTGGTTGTTTTTCTTTAAGTCTGTAACCGTTTAGACATTCTACAATCACGGCTGGTTCATCACTTTGGAGCATCGTATTATAAAAACCTGCCGCTTTCGTTAAGCTTCTTGGAACAAGAATATTGATTCCTTTTGAAAGATTAAGAATTCCTGCCATTGGCGATCCGGAGTGCCACACGCCTTCCAATCTGTGACCACGAGTTCTGATAATTACCGGCGCTTTTTGTCCGCCTTTTGTTCTGTATTGAACCGTTGCCAAATCATCACTCATGCCTTGCAGACAGTATAAAATATAATCTAAATATTGAATTTCAGCAATCGGTTTCAAACCTCGCATTGCCATTCCGATTCCTTGTCCAAGAATAGTTGCTTCCCGGATTCCGGTATCAGCAATTCTCACATCGCCATATTTTTCCTGAAGACCTTCTAAACCTTGATTAACATCACCAATATTTCCAGCATCTTCGCCAAACACCAAAGCCTGAGGATATTTTTCAAATATTTTGTCGAAGTTATTCCGAACCACAACTCTACCGTCCACTTCTTCAGACGCATTAGAATAAATTGGTTTAATTTCTTTTACATTAGTCGCTTTCCATTCAGATTGAGAATACAAATGGGAAGAATAATTATCTTTTTCAATTTTAAAGATTTCTTCATATTTCGATTTTAAAGCATTTCTTTCAGCGGAGTTTTGAGCTCTTGTAACTAATAGAGTTTGTCTTACCAAATGGAAAATATCTCTTTTGCTTTTAGAAACTATTTTATTAAAGTTTTCAATTAATTGAGCAACTTCAACATTTTGATTTTTAATGGATTCTACAAATGGTAAAACTTCGTTTTTTAAATCTGAGATTGTTTTTTGATAAGATTCCCAAGCTTTTTTCTGACCTTCCTTAACCAATTTTTTAGCATCAGCATCGATAGTTTCTAATTCTTCTACTGATGCTAAGAATTCTTCATTTCCTTCAATTTCAATGCTGTAATCTAGAATCCATTCACGGAATTTTACCATTCCGTCAAACTCAGTTTCCCAAGTTAATCTTTCCTGATTTTTATAACGCTCGTGTGATCCAGAAGTTGAATGTCCTTGAGGCTGAGTCACTTCTGTTACGTGAATAACGACGGGAACACTTTCGTATCTTGCTAAATGCTCTGCTTTAGCGTAAGCCTCCATCAAAGCCGGATAATTCCAAGCTTTAACCTGAATAATCTCACAACCTTGATTTTCACCTTCATTTCTTTGAAAACCAGAAAGCATTTCAGAAATATCAGCTTTTGCTCTTTGATTTTGAGTTGGAACAGAAATCCCATAACCGTCATCCCAAATCGAAACAATCATTGGAACTTGCAATGCACAAGCTGCGTTCAAAGTTTCCCAAAAATGACCTTCAGCAGTGGATGCGTCTCCAATTGTTCCAAAAGCAACTTCATTGCCGCCGTTGGAAAATTTATCAGAACCTTCGAATTTTACAGATTTATAAACTTTCGAAGCTTGAGCTAAACCAAGCAATCTTGGCATTTGTCCTGCGGTTGGTGAAATATCTGATGAAATATTTTTTTGTTCCATCAGGTTTTTCCAACTTCCGTCTGCGTTCAGACTTCTTGTAGCGTAATGCCCGTTCATTTGTCTTCCGGCAGAAGCTGGTTCTCTTTCCACGCTGGTATCTGCGTACAATTGTGCAAAGAAACTTTCGACAGAAACGGCATCAATTGCCAAAGCAAATGTCTGATCTCTGTAATAACCCGAACGGAAATCCCCATTTCTAAAAACCTTTGCCATTGCCAACTGTGGCAACTCTTTTCCGTCTCCAAAAATTCCGAATTTTGCTTTACCAGTCAAAACTTCTCGCCTTCCCAAATAGGACATTTCGCGGGAGATTCTTCCCAAGCGGTAATCTTCTAGAATGCTTTTTTTAAAATCCTGAAATGAGATTTGCTGAGTTTCTATGTAGGTAGATTGCATAATATTGAATTTTGACAAATATAAAATTTTTTACTGAATTTTTTATTAATTTGATATTTAGTAAAAATAATAAATTTTATACAAACGATAAAAGTTCAATAAATCTCTATTTTCCAGCGAATTATTGAATATTTTTGAATCATCAAAAATTAAAGAATGAAAAAGACTGCACCACATATTCTCAACGCTTCTACCAATCTTTTGGGATTTTGTTTAGTGATTATCACCTCTCTGAAAATTTCCAAATTCAACCATTCATCTTATCTCGATGAATTTGCAATTGGAGCGATATTCTGTCTCACATTGAGTTGCACGCTTTCTTTTTTGGCTATCAAGACAAGCAATGAAAAAAGGTCGGAAAAACTGGAAAATATTGCCGATATTCTTTTCTTCGTAGCACTTCTTTGTATTTCGCTAGTTGTTTGTATTGTTAGTATTGATGTGGTTTGATGAAAAGAAAATAATTTTTTCGACTTCTACGGTTATTTATAAACTATCCAATTTTCACAGTTTCCAAAGCCTTTGGCAAAAAACTATTCGGAAAAATCTGCCTTGCTTCATCTGTCATTACACTTAAGTCACTGTAGCGGTTGGAGAAATGTCCCAAAATCAATTTTCCGACTTGTGCTTTTTTGGCAATGGTTGCAGCTTCTAATGCTGTTGTATGTCCCGTGTAATCTGCCATTTCTTTCAAGACATGAAGGAAAGTAGATTCGTGGTAGAGAACATCTACATTTTCGATGATTGGGATGATGTCTTCTTTGTATTTGGTGTCACTGCAAAACGCATATGAGACTGAAGGTTGCGGGTCTGTTGTTAATAAAGCATTATCGATGACATTTCCATCTTCTGACACGAAATCTTTTCCTAATCTCAGATTTTGGAAATCACAAATCTCAATCTCTTTGTGTTTTGAGATTTCTTTCATATTGAGATGGCGGTCTTTTGGTTTTTCTTTGAACAGATAACCGTTGCAGTATATTCTGTGATTGAGAGGAATTGTATAAACTTCTACCCTTTTGTCTTCGTAGATTTTCACAGATTCTTTGCCTTCCAATTCGTGATAAATGACTTCAAATCCTTTGTAGGTTTCCGTGATTTCGAAAATCGTGTCCATCATTTTTTTGATGCCTTTTGGGCCGTAGATATTCAAGGGTGTTTTTCTGCCTAATAGTCGGAAAGATGCTACCAATCCTGGCAAACCAAAACAATGGTCGCCGTGGAGATGAGAGATGAATATGTGATTAATCTTGGAGAACCGCACTTTTGCTTTTCGCATTTGAACCTGAGTTCCTTCGCCACAATCAATCAGAAAATGACGTTCTTCCATTTCCAAAAATTGGGATGTTGGAGAGGAATTGATGGTAGGAATTGCAGAGTTGAATCCCAAAATTGTAAGATATGTACTCAATTTTCTATTATGTATTGAAAATTAAAGGGGTAAATATATGAAAACATTATAAAAATCACAACACACCCCCTTTAGAATTAAGAAATTCTAAAAACAACTTCAAAGCTTCGCTTCTGTGACTGATTTTATTTTTTTCTTCAGGAAGCATTTCGGCAAAAGTCATATTGTGGTCATCCGGCGTGAAAATCGGGTCGTAACCGAAACCGTCTTCACCGAAAACTTCTGTGGTCAAATTCCCATAAACCCGACCTTCAAAGTAATGTTCGCCATCGTTGTCTTTGAAGCAAAGCATTGTGATGAAATAAGCTCTTCTGTTGGGTTCGTTTTTCATCTCTTCCAAAACTTTTTCTATGTTTTTTTTGAAATTATGATTGCCTGCGTATCGTGCGGAATAGATTCCTGGCCGCCCGTCCAAAGCTTCTACAACCAAACCACTGTCGTCGCCAACGCTTGGTTTTCCGGTTTGTTCAAAACAGTATTTTGCTTTTATTAATGCATTTTCTGCAAACGTATTTCCGTCCTCAATGATTTCGTCATTCAGGTTGTAATCTGAAAGACTTGTGACGATATATTCTGAACCGAGAATCTGCTGAATCTCTTCTTTTTTATGTAAATTATGTGTTGCAACTAGGATTTCCATTGTTATGTATAAATGATAATTGATGAGTGATAAATGATGATTTGATTCGGGAAATTGCTTTTAAAGACCAATGTGGATTTTTGCGAAGCGCAGCCCGACTTGAACGGAAATCCTTTTTTGCGTGGACTTAAGTTCTATTGATCTGAAATCTCCTGCAAAAAAGATTGGGAGTGGAAGGCGGAAAAGCTGCCCCAAGTCATTCAAATTAATGTATTTTCTGTTTGTTAATCTTTATAAATTATGTTTTTATGAATCGCAAAAAAGTAAAATGGAACGGCGAAAACTACGATTCCTATTACTAAAATCAATTCTTTGCTGATGTGTAAAATGTCAGAAAAATTTTCTGAGTCTGAGTACAACATTATCATTGCCGATATCCCATTGTTAAATGCGTGCAGCAACATTGGCATCAAGAGCGATTTGGTTTTGTAGTACACCAAACCTAATACCAAACCGAGCAAAAATGCGCCGGCGAATTGCCACGGATTGAAATGAACTGCGCCAAAAATAAACGCTGAGACGATAATTGCGGTGACTGGTTTGACTTGGTTGTTGATTAATCCTTTCATAATGATGCCCCGGAAAAGGATTTCTTCCAAAATCGGGGCGAGAATCACAGTCATTATAATTAGAGAAATTGGGCTTGAGGCGAGTTTTGCAAATTGGTCGGTGTACATTTTGTAAACTTCACCGAGAAAACCGCCTGTCGTTGGAATCAATTGTGTGGTGTAATCTGCTACTAACATCATCCCCAACATCATCGGAAAAATGAGAAGATAGATTCTGAATGGTTTGGTGGAAAAATCGAAACTGAGTTTTTTTTCTTCTTTTCTAGCCACAAAAAAGTCGAATAAAAGTATCGGAACTGCCATTGTCGCAACATACATAAAGATGTTGAAAGGACCGCTATCACTAATATCTTCACTGAATAATGCCGACAATCCCAAACCTATCGCATACGCAAAAGACTGACCGATAAAAAGCCCAACGACAAGGAGAATTCCTACGAAAATATCGACTTTGTAATTTTGTTCCTGCATTATTTCAGTTCTTTCATATACATTAATGGTTGCGATTGGAAAGTTACGTTTTCTGGATGAAAAATCTTGAAATAATCTCTCAAAATCAAGTCGCATCGCACGACTCCAGTTTCAAAATAATCATTCGCTCCGTCTTTCTCACGGTTGTTGATCATATATAATTTTCCGGAATTGAAGACTTTCATCTTGCTGTAATTTTGATTCAAACTCAGCAATTCTTTTTTATCTCTGTGAGGACTGATGTTAATCCAATAATGTACGTTTTCTGACTTGATGAAAACTTCCTCAAAACTCAGCGGAACAGAAGCGGATTCTTTGTTGTCTTTTAGGATGTAATTTCCGCCAGCATCGCTGATTAATGTTGAAACGAAAGATTTTCCGCCAGGTAAAAACCATTGGCTTCCGTACATTTCGTTGCAAAGAATATTGGGTTTGTTTTGAGATTTTGAAGCTAAGTTTTGAATCTTTTTGTAATTGTCTTCGATATTTTTGAAGGCTTTTTCCGCTTTCTCTTGTTCTCCGAATAGCTTTCCGAAAAGCAAAAGATATTTTGCTTTTTCTAATGGATTTTGCTCCAAGAATTCGTCAAGGAAAATAACTTCGATGCCGTTGTTTTTTAAGATGTCATAAGTATTGGCAAAATTGGGAATGTAGTTGGTAAAAATCACATCCGGTTTATTGGAAAGGATTTTTTCTATGTCGTATTTTTGTTCGTTTCCGATGTTCAGGATTTTATTTTCTTTGATTAATTGATGAATTGTTTCAGAGAAAATATACTCTGGATTGGAAACGCCTGTGATTTTATTTTCCAAATTAAGTGCTGAAAAGAAGCCAATCAAGCTAGAATTGAGCAACATTGCTTTCTTAAAAGGCAATTTTTTCTTTGAAATTATATTTTTAAATTTTCCCGAGTTGATGGTCACATTTTTTGAATCATCCAAATAATTAACTCGTGATGAGATAGTTATATTTCCGGATTCGGATTTCGAAATTTCTTTTTTGCAGGAAATTGTAAATAGAAAGAAAATTAAAAGTAAAAAAATGCGTTTCATCTTCCAAAGAAAGCAAAAAAGTACTATATTTGCAAACCTTTAAAAAGGGCCTCGTGGCGCAACTGAATAGCGCATCTGATTACGGCTCAGAAGGTTACAGGTTTGAATCCTGTCGAGGTCACAAGACCGACATTTGAAGTTTTTACTCTCTTATGTCGGTTTTTTTTATTTCCTAATCCATTGTTATACTGATAGATACACTGGGCGACAATGTTCATTTTAGGTGTTTGAAAACTTTTTCCGTCAAATTCGACTTTTTGGGGAAATATCAAACACCCAATCGTCATTTTTCTGCCATCAAGAGTTGTTTTTTAGATTTAGATTTTTGAATTTTCTATGGTTGTGATGACAAAACTTTCCCATTTTCCTTTTAAATATTTTGTATTGATTTTTTTGAGGAAATAAGTTTGTTAATCTCTTTATTTGTGCCTAAAGTTCCAATGATGATTTCAAATTCGCCGGAAGTTTCTGTTGTGTAAAGATTGGGTAATTTCCCGGTCACTTTCTGAATATACGACTGTAAATCTTTTGCAGCACGAATAACTGCAACATTTTCTGTTTGGTCATAGAAAATATCAGCTACTTTTCCCTCTTTTGAAACAATTGAAAATCCATTTTCATTTGAAATAATGTTTTCTGTTATTTCAGAGGTTTGTTGCACCCAAACATTCACAAAATGAAATAGAAAGAGCATACAAGTTGCTATAAAAAATAAATTCTGGAAATCATATTCATCGTTATTACCTTTTACGATCTCTTGAAAAAATCATTAATCATATATAATACTGTGTTAGTTTGGTACTTTATTCAAATGCAACAAAACATTTGCAGTCATTACAAAGAGTTGGTATAGAGAATTTTTATGACAAAGGTTATCAGGATTACTTTTCATTTATGCAAGTGAAGGCTATTCCAAAAAATGGAAAATTATATGAAAAACTAAGCAGGATAAAGAAAAATAGTGAATTCGTTTTTAGCGGTAGATTACTAAATGCAGGTTTGCACGATATGTCTCCTGGTTACGAGTTCAGCAATTTCAATATTGAAACAGAATTTTCGGACATTAAAACTTGGGATAAATAAAGATAAACTCTTAATCAAATTAATTAATTACAACTTTAATTTTCAACTGGAAAATCCGGTATCATTCAATTTAGGATTGAAGATTAAGTACAATAATTTTAAGTCTGAGTTTCTTTTTGGAGAGCAAATTGATGAGAAAAAATAAAATACTACAAATATGGGTTTAGGAGATTTTTTCAAAAGCCAGCTTTCCCAGGTTATAGAGTGGAAAAACCAGCAGCCTGATGTTTTGATTTATAAATTCCCATCTGATAACGATGAGGTTAAAAACGCATCTAAGCTTATTATAGCGCCAGGTCAAGGGGCAATTTTGGTTTACGAAGGCAAGGTAACAGATCATTTGGCTGAGGAAGGTATTTTCGATATTGAAAGTGATAATCATCCGTTTATTACCACATTACTAAAACTGCGAAACAGTTTCGAGAGTGAGCACAAATTAAAAATCTATTTTTACCGAACGTCTGGAGTTGTCAATCAGGGTTGGGGAACATCGCAGGCTATCAAATACGTTGATCCTGTTTATAAAATTCCCGTAGAACTTGGTGCTAACGGCACTTTTTCTTTCAGGATAACTGACCCCTTAAATCTTTTCTCTAATGTGGTTGGCTCACGAGATCTCTATACAGTAGCTGAAGCACGTGAACTATTACAAGGTAGATTTCATCAGGGTTTAGCTTCGGTTCTTGCACAAGGCGGCGTTTCCTATCAGCATATTGATGCGCAACTAGCCTCTTTGTCCCTAGACATTTGTGAAAAGTTGCAACCGGAGTTAGAGAAACTAGGCTTTTCATTAACTGATTTTAAACTCAACGGAACATTATTCAATCAGGCAACAACGGAAAGAATAGGTAAAATTGCTGACATTACCGCAGAGTCAATGGCAGCCAATGAAGGTGGGTTATCCTATGTTGAGATGGAGAAACTGAAAGCACTCCGTGATGCTGCACGTAACGAAGGCGGACTGGCAGGCGCAGGTCTCCAACTAGGTACCGGTATGGAATTGGGCAAAACATTTGATGTAGAGAGAGAAAAACAGTTAAATGCCGATGCACAGGATATCGTTACAAAATTGCAGCAACTGAAACTTTTGCTTACAGAAGACATCATCACCCAGGAAGAATTTGACAACAAAAAGAAAGAGTGGCTGGATCAGTTTTAAATATTAAAAAATGAAAAAAATCATAGGAATTATTATTGCACTCTTAAGTATAGTATTTATCGGCATAATCATTTTACGCATCTGGAATATAGAGATCATCAGCCTTGAGAATATGATTAAAAGTAGTACCACTTTAATTTTACTTGGTTTGGCAATTGTGATATTGAGCGTCATTTATGGCACTTTTTTAAGAAATAATAAGCATGCTTATAATCAAAAAACTGGTAACAGAGCGCATCCTAAAAAGTAAATTCAAATCAAATATGGCGAAGAATATTAAGGCAATCAAATGTCCCAATTGCGGCAGCGTTAAAAAGACAGAGATCAAAACGGATTACTTTAGGTGTCTCCATTGTGATACCGAATATTTCCTTGATAATGATGACATCAATATCAATATTAACCACACGCCTTATCAAGGTTCGCAACCGCCGGACACAGTGAAAAGAAATACAACTGCTGCAGTAATGGCAACCATATTAATATTCTTTGTTCTCTTCCTGGTTATAAAAAATTTCAACAGAAATTCCACTGAAACTACATCAGCTGAGTCTGAAAAGGAAAAATATGATTATTACGGAAGCGATATTGTTTATCAAAATCCAAACACAGGCAAGGCTGTCTTATTAAGAATGGGACGTGAAGCTATCATTGGCAAAGATAATAATGTGGATTATGTCAATACCCATGCCGTTTTTATCGATCCGGTAAGCAAAAAGCAGTTCAAAGATGATATGGTTTTTGAACGTACCAGAAGGCTTGACAATTACCAGAGCACCTTCCAGATTTTTCAGGATGGGACCATTTATATGACCTACCCGGGTGAAAAGCTATTTACAGTTGACCGAAAAAATGACAAATTGGTGGATGTAACCAATACCATTTTCAGAAAACATCCCGAAATGAGCTCAGGAATTGCTAAAATCACATTGAATGACGACTATTTTGATCTAATGGCAAGTGATGGTCAGCAATATTATTATGTTCCGAAAGTAGATCTACTTACCAAGGATTGGGACGAAGTAGAAAAAGCAATCTACAGCACATATCCGGACAGATGGCTAAAGTTTGACGTATTTTCATCCGATAATCTCACAAAAATGACGCTAGACCGAAGTACAATGAAATCCAGTAGCGTCAACCTGCTTCCCAATAGAAAGTTTTTCAGACCACAACTTCTTTATCAGGATAATCAAAATTTAATTATCGCCACTTACGCTACTGCAAATACAGATGGGCCTGTTATGCTGCAAAGCCTGAATGTGGAAACTGGAGCGATTATCTGGTCTCAGCCCGCTGTTACTTTTATTTATAGAAATGCGGCGAAGTGCAACGAGGGCTTTGCTGTTTACTACACTTCTGGGCAGGATCACGATTACATATCAGGGGTCTTGGTTATTTCACCCCAAGGCAAGGTAATCAGTGATTATCTGATTAAGCGTGGAGAATAGTATACAATGAATAAACAGAAATTGAAAATCATTGCAGACGGTCCAATCATAGCAATTGCCAATGCAACAAGATACAATGAAACATTGAAAAACCAGACCAATTGGACCTGGAAGCAAGTCAATGAATTTTTTCTGGAAACCAATAGAGATCATTTAATTATTTTCGAAACCGTTTGGGAAGACGAATATAGAGTTATCGTAAAACAGCTTTTTAATCATAACGCTGATGATTATGACGGTGAAAATAAAGTCAATTATGTTATTGAATTATTCTCAGAACCCAAAAATCCGGAAATACAAGCTGAAAAAATAATTTGGACAGAAGATTTCCCCACTGATGACTCCTACTTTTTGAATGACGAAACAAATGAGCTTGACGAGTTTTTAGATCAGTTATTAAACAAAAAAATATTGAAAAATAAATCTGTTCTCACAGCAAGTTTTAAATACTTAATAAGATGAGCTACGACATTTCACTCTACAGAATTGAAACCAAAGAAAAAGAGGAAGCATCAGATGATGACAACTTTTTTGAAGAAGAAGAAAATTTGGTTGCATTTACAGACCAGCAAGTTCAACAATTAAAGGAAAGATTGGTAAGCTATGGTTATGTCTTCTCTGAGGAAAATGAGTATGGATTTCAGTTTAATCATCAGGATGAAGATTATGGAACTGCACTATTAACAACAGAAGCACTCTTTTTCAGAGCAAGCTGGACCGAAGACTCGATCTTTGAAGTTGGAATGACAGCTTCCGAATTTACCGACTCCGGAGAATACGCAAAATATGACTTTCAGACTGGGAAATGGGAAATTTGGGAATGAAAACCAGATTTTTTCTTGCGAAGTCAAAATCATTTTAGCAAATGCGAATCCAGATATTAGCTTAGTTTAAAAGAATTGAAAATTAGAAACTTAAAAATCATGAAAAACATCAACCGATACTCCGTTCTCTTTTTCATTTTATTCCAAATGAATCTGTCTGCACAGAATATTAAAAATAAAAACGTTTTTGATTATCAGGTGAGAGAAGAAAAAGGAGATTTGAACAATGATGGTAAGGCAGACAAAATCACTGTAAAAATGAATATTATAGACGAAACCAGACCTTCCGCGTGCAAATTTTCCTGTCACAACCCAATGGAAAATTGACTTTAGCAGTATCTTCGGACAAAATGATTGAACCTCAGTATCCAACAGAAAATAAAGGAAAATTCAATGGATATCAAATTCCGGATTTCTTTATCGAAGACGGGATTTTATCAATGTGGAGTGAAATTAAAAGTGGAAATATAACATACGATTTCAAATATCAAAACGGGAATTTTGAATTGATCAATGTGAAAAAATTAACCAATAATGCCACCAAAGGATATACCGACGAAAATACAGTTTTCACAGAAATGAATTTTGATTTGACAAAAGGCATTATCATAGAAACTGATGAAATATCCGGTGCAGAGAAACCATTAAAAAGCAGAAAAAAAACAAAATTAATCAGGCCTTTGCCGAGAATACAGGATTTTAAATTTTCTGATAAAAATCTATATTAAAATTTATACTGCCAATGAAGTTTCTAACTTTGTTAGGACAATATTCATATACTATTTTAGATTAATTAGAGATAAAATTTTGATGACATATGATTTAATTTCACAAACGTGAGTGCTGCATTTTTTTACATAAAACTTGTTTAACGATCAGCAGCCAATTTTCTCACCATCCCTTTAAAAATAACCCCGTGAAATGGAAGAACGGAATACCAATACAATCTTCCCCACAATCCTTTTGGTCGGAAAACCGCTTTCTGCCAAAGCTTGCCCTTATATAATTTAAACATCAGCCAGGCTTCTCCGGGCAGTTTCATTTCGGCAATAAGAATCAATTTTCCCTCTTCCTTATTGGCATAAAGCACACGCCAAAAATCCAAAGCATCGCCTTCGTGAAGTTGTAAGGGGTGTGTTCTTCCTCTTCTCAATCCGGGACCGCCGACCAAAACGTCCATATAACCTCTTATTTTCCAAAGGCTTTGTCCGTACCAACCATTGTTACCGCCCAGACCAAAAACACGGTCGAGACATTTTTCACGGTCGTCATATTTTTCACTTCTAACGTCTTTGAAACAACCAAAATGCGGAACTTCTATAAATTCTTTGAGTGAAGAATCGTTTCTGCTACTGACAAAACTATCTTTCCAGCTCGAACGTATTTCGTTTGCCTGAATCTTTGCCATCGTTCTCTCCAAAGCCTGTTTGTAAGAAAATGGTTGTACTCCGGTTATTTTTTTAATCTCCGATAAATTTTCTTTGTTGCAAACCACTTCGATTTTCATACTTCCAACGAGCGAACTTGCCAAACTGTAAGTGGTTGAAGTGATGAAATATAACCAATATGAAGACAATTTCGGAGTCATTACTGGCAAAGTAATAATGGTTCTTTTCAAACCACGGATTTTCGCAAAGCCCAGCAATATTTCTTTATAAGTCAAGACATCATCACAACCGATATCAAAACTTTTATGGTACGTTTCTTTTTTGAATAAAGTGAAAATTAAAAAATCCAAAACATTCGCAATTCCAATAGGTTGACATTTGGTTGTAAGCCATTTAGGTGTAATCATTATTGGCAATTTTTCTACCAAATCTCTGATGATTTCAAATGACGCACTTCCGGAACCGATGATAATCCCAGCTCGTAAAACTGTTGTTGGAATTTTAGATTCAATTAAAATCTTTTCTACATTAAATCTAGAATTCAGATGCTTTGATAATTCTTTCTGATTGACCAATCCCGACAAATAGATAATATGTTCGCACTCAGTTTTTTCAATCGCAGAAACAAAATTCTGCGCGCAGACTTTCTCCGATTCTTCGTAATCACCATTCGAACTCATAGAATGCATCAGATAATATGCACCGGAAATATCGTTCGGAATATTATTTAAAGTTTCCTCTTTCAAGAAATCAACTTCGATAACTTCAATTAAATCATCATCAATGCCTGCAGGTTTGGAAAATCGGCTTACATCGCGGCTGCAGCAAACTACTTTGTAGTCTTGCTCGGTAATCACGCTAATCATCCTTTTACCGATATAACCTGTTGCTCCTGTTAATAAAATCTTTTTCATACGAGATTAATTTTGAATCAGTTATAGAATATTTTACGATTTTAATACTTAATTTAAAGCTTTTCCAAAAGATGACCGAAATAGTCTTTCTTTGTCGAAAGATAAGACGCATTCACAGGATTGGATTCAATTTCTAAGGGAATTCTTTTACTAAGCAAAATTCCGCTGTTGTTGAAAGCTTTTAGTTTTTCGGGATTGTTGGTCAATAAATTTACTTTGGTAACTTCAAGAATTTTCAGCATTTCGATTGCAACATCAAAATTTCTACCATCAGCTGGCAAGCCCAATCTCAAATTTGCTTCTACTGTATCAAGACCTTGTTCCTGAAGAGCATAAGCCTTTAATTTATTGATGATTCCGATATTTCTACCTTCCTGTCTGAGATAAATAATCATTCCGCCGTGCTCTGACATAAATTTCATCGCGGCATCTAGTTGTTGTCCACATTCACATTTCCTGGAGTGAAAAACCTCTCCAGTAATGCATTCCGAATGGAAACGCACATTGACAACTTCATTAAAATCAGTTTTTTCAGCAATCCAAACCAAATGTGGACTCCAGTCATTTTCATTTTCAGAAAATGCGTAGACGGTAAACATTCCAAAATCGGTTGGTATATTAGATTGAGCTTGAATCTTCAACATTAGTTATAAATTGAATCATTGTTATAGTACAAATTTATACTTTATTTATTTAATTAGTAAAATTAATTACTAAATTTGTTAATAAATAAAATCAATAATGGAACAAGAAAATATAATTACAGAAGACAGAATATTTGAATTGTACGGCGATTACATTTTAAATCACGGAGAGAGACCAAAAAACGTTTATCGTTTCGCAAAAGACAATGAGTTTGAAGAAAAAGATTTCTACGATTACTTTTCAAGCTTTGAGCAGGTTGAAAGATCAATGTTGGTCAATCTTTTTGATAAGTCTGTAGAGTTGGCCTCGAAAGTTGACAGTTCTGATAAAATCACTTCGAGAGAAAAACTTGCAAACGTCTATTTTATATTTTTTGAAAATATGACGATGAACCGATCGTTGGTTATGATGATTCTAGGCAATGACAAATTACATTCAGCAAAAATCTCAAATCATCTAAAAGAAACACATCGCCATTTCATCAAAACTCTTGATTTCAACGATTGGGAAATGATTCAAAAAGCTAAAGATGATGTGAAAAATTTCCACGAAAAAGCCCGAGAAGAAGCTTTGTGGTTACACTTGGTTTCTGCCATTGAATTTTGGAAAAAAGACACTTCGCCGGCTTTCGAAAAGACAGATATTTTCATTGAAAAAACTATCGATACAGGATTTGAACTGATGGATAAAGAACCTTTGAGAAAAGTTGTTGACCTCGGGAAGTTTCTATTTAAAGAAAAATTTGAAAAGAATTAGATGAAGACACTCGATAAAATACCAACCGGAAAGTTGGAACGAACCGGCAGTTTGCTGAAAGCCGGCGCAAAAGTGGGCGTTAATTACATCAAATATTACGGAAATAAAATAACGAAAGATAAAGATGAGGACGAGGCAAGAAAAACTTTAAATGAAGACAATGCTACCGACATTTACGATTCTCTTAAAGAATTGAAAGGTTCTGCTTTGAAAGTTGCGCAGATGTTAAGTATGGAAAAAAACATTCTTCCGCAAGCGTATGTAGAGAAATTTTCCTTGTCGCAATTTTCGGTTCCGCCGCTTTCGGGAGCATTGGTTAAGAAGACTTTCAGAAAATATTTTGAAAAAAATCCGGAGGATATGTTTGATGAATTTATGAATGAATCAGTAAACGCTGCGAGCATCGGACAAGTCCATAAGGCGAAGAAAGATGGTCAAAATCTTGCCGTTAAAATTCAATATCCCGGCGTAAGAGAAAGCATTTCGAGCGATTTGAAAATGGTAAAACCTATTGCGATGAAAATGTTTAACATCAAAAAAGAAGGTTCAGAATCTTATTTTCAGGAAGTTGAAAATAAATTGTTTGAAGAGACAGATTATGATTTAGAACTGAAAAGAAGCCAGGAAATTTCTGAAAAATGTGCTCATCTTCCTAATCTTGATTTTCCAACATATTATCCAGAATTTTCTTGCGAAAGAATCATCACGATGGATTGGATGAATGGAAAACATTTCTCAGAATTTACAAAATTGGAAAATTCTCAGGAAGATTTGAACAAAATCGGACAAACGCTGTGGGATTTTTATATGTACCAAATGCACGTCTTGAAGCAGGTTCACGCTGATCCACATCCCGGAAATTTTCTGGTTTCGGAAGATAAAAAATTGCTTGTGATTGACTTTGGATGCATTAAAGAAATTCCGAATGATTTTTACAAACCTTATTTTGAATTGGCAAAACGGGAGAACTTGAATAATCCTGATATTTTCAGAGAAAAACTGTTTGAACTGGAGATTTTACGTTCGGACGACTCGTCTCAGGAACAGGAATTTTTTACCAAATTATTCTACGAGTTGCTGGAATTGTTCACGAGACCTTTCAACGCAGAAATTTTTGATTTTTCTAATGAAGCCTTCTTTCAGGAAATTGCAGATCTGGGTCAGAGATACGCCAAACTCAGCGATATGAAAGGGATGAATACCAACAGAGGTTCGAAACATTTCATTTATCTGAACCGAACATTTTTTGGTTTGTACAATATGATGCACGATTTGAGAGCCAAAAATATCGTTATCAATCAGTACAAGAATTTCATTCAGTAAATGCCTGCCAACTTACCTTCAAAGATTTGTGAAGTCTGCGGATTGCCCTTCAATTGGCGGAAAAAGTGGAAGAAAAATTGGGACGACGTAAAATATTGCAGCGAAAAATGCCGAAGAACTAAATGTTTAAAATCTTCAGATTAAATATTAAAATTTGAAAAATATGCCATCCAAAAAATTAAGTACGGCGCAATTGATATTTCCGCATCAGCTTTTTAAAGACACGGATTATCTGGATAAAAATCAACCGGTTTTCTTGATGGAAGAGTTTCTGTTTTTCAGACAATATAAATTTCACAAACAGAAAATTGCCTTGCATAGAGCGAGTATGAAGTTTTATGAAGAATATTTGATAGAGGCAAAATTCAAGGTTGAATATATTGAAAGCACTTCCCCACTTTCTGATATTCGGAATTTAATTAAACATTTAGAAAAAGAAAAATTTGAGAAAATTCTCATTACAGATGTTTGTGACAATTGGCTTGAAAAGAGAATTAAGGAAACGAAATTGGAATTAGAGATTCTCGAAAGTCCTTTATTCATCAATACCCGGGAAGATCTGAAAGACTATTTTGAAGATAAAAAATTGTATCATCAAACCGATTTTTACAAACAACAGAGAATTTCCCGAAATATTCTTATGAAAGCAGGAAAACCAATCGGCGGAAAGTGGACTTTCGATACAGAAAACAGAAAGAAATATCCTAAAAATAAAAAAGCGCCATCGGTTCACTTTCCCGAAAACAGCAAATATTTTGAGGAAGCAAAAATTTATACCGAGAAAAACTTCAGTGAAAATTATGGCAATTTAACGTCATATCAGCTTTATCCGGTTACTTTTGAAGAAGCAGAAAACTGGTTGAATCAGTTTCTGGAACTTCGATTCGCAGATTTTGGAATCTATGAAGACAGCATCGTGGAGCGTGAACATTTTTTGCATCACAGCATACTTTCGCCATTGCTGAACATTGGACTTGTGACTGCAGAAAACGTTTTGAAAGAAGCCATTGATTATGCAGAAGAATATAAAGTTCCCGTCAATTCTCTGGAAGGTTTTGTACGTCAGATTTTGGGATGGAGAGAATTTGTAAGGGGCACTTATCTGTATCAAGGAACTTATCAGCGAAATAAAAATTACTGGAAGCATCACAATTCGCTTCCCGAATCTTTTTATACGGGAAAGACAGAAATCAAACCGATTGACAGCAAGATTTTGAAGGTTTTAGAGACAGGTTATGCCCATCACATCGAACGGTTAATGATTTTCGCCAACTTTATGAATCTGCTGAAACTGAATCCAGATAACGTTTATCAATGGTTTATGGAAATGTTCATCGATTCTTATGATTGGGTAATGGTTCCGAATGTTTATGGGATGAGCAGCTTTTCTGACGGCGGAAAAATGAGTACAAAACCATACATCAGCGGGAGTAATTATATCAAAAAAATGAGCGATTACACTGAGGGCGACTGGACGGAAAAATGGGATGCTCTTTTTTGGAATTTTGTGAATGACAACAGAGAATTTTTCAAAACAAACCAGAGATTGGGGATGATGTTGCGGACTTTGGATAAAATGGCTGATGAGAAAAAATCTGAACATTTTAAAATTGCAAAACAGACGATTAAAAATTTAAAATAATGCCGAAAGAGTTTAATTTAATAGAGACAGACCGCATCATCGAGATGGCTTGGGAAGACAGAACGCCGTTTGAAGCCATAGAATTTCAATTTAGAATCACCGAATCTGAAGTGATTGAATTGATGAGAAGAGAATTGAAACCATCAAGTTTCAGACTTTGGAGAAAAAGAGTGAATTCGGGAGTGAGCCAGAAACATCTGATAAAGAGAAATCCTGAAATTGAGCGGTTTAAATGCACGAGACAGCGATCGATTAGTCATAATAAAATTTCAAAAAGATAAAAACAGAATAAAATGAAAAACATAGTCATCATCGGTTGTGGACAGGGAATTGGATTTGCTGCTGCAAAGATATTGTCAGAAAATTATAATGTTATTGGAATTTCAAAGACTAAAAATCCTGAAGTTGAAAATTTAAATATTGAGTTTCATCAATTGGATATTCTCTCCGAAAATTTGGACGAAATTAGTTTCCCGGATGTAATTGACGGATTGGTTTATGCACCGGGAAGCATTAATTTGAAACCATTTAACCGACTTTCAACTGATGATTTTAAGAATGATTTTGAAATCAATGTTTTGGGTGCAGTGAAAACGATTCAGAAATTATTAACCAATTTAAAAAAATCTGAAAGTGCTTCTGTTGTATTGTTCAGTTCAGTAGCTGCAAAGTTGGGAATGCCTTTTCACGCTTCGATATCTGCAAGTAAAAGTGCGATTGAAGGTTTAACGAAAAGTCTTGCGGCAGAATTGTCTGCTCAGAAAATCAGAGTTAATGCCATTGCACCATCTTTAACGGATACAAACCTTGCTTCACAATTGCTTTCAACGCCTGAAAAACGGGAAGCTTCAGGGAAAAGACATCCTTTACAAAGAGTTGGTAATGCGGATGAAATCGGAAAAATGGTTGAGTTTTTATTATCTGAAAATTCATCTTGGATGACGGGACAAATCATCGGAATTGACGGAGGAATGAGTAACATCAAATTGTAATCATTCTCAAAAACTAATATCTTTACCAAAATTAATTATGCAAACCGACTTTTTCATAGACTTGCTCCATCACGTGAAAGAATTTGAAGATTCTGACGCGTGCAAACCCAACTCGAGTGTTGAAGACTTTCGGGTTTGGATGAATGATAAAAAGTATGCTGATGAAAGCCCGACTAAGCTTTTTAAAAATGAAAATCATCAGGTTTCTTTTACTGAAAATGAGATCTGCAAACAAGTTCTCTTATTAGGGCGATATTCAAAATTATTGATTAGAAAAGGTTTGGGAGAATTTCCAGAGTTAGCGAACGAGGAATTTACTTATTTGTATCGATTGAAAGATGAACCTTTTTTAACGAAAATTCAGTTGATTGAAAAAAATGGTCACGAAAAACAAACCGGAACTCAAATTATCAAAAGACTTTTGGAAGCTGGATTTTTGGAAGAAAAAAATGATGAAGATGACAAACGCAGCAAACGATTAAATCTCACAAAAAAAGGCGAAGAAATGTTCCACGCCTCGGTTTCTAATGTCAACTTAACCTCCAAAATTTTATCCGGAAAACTTAACAAAGAGGAAAAGAGTGAACTTTTGAGGATTTTGAAAAAACTGAATGAATTCCATTCTCATATTTATGCTGATTATAAGAGCGACAATATTGAAACGATCATCAAAGTTTTTGGATAAATTTTAGTTAGCCCTGTACTCAAATAGCATTTAATACCTCTAAAATTTTATATATACCTGTAACTAAATGATTTAAACATAATCCTGTCGAGTTCATAAACGCTAAAACGGCTCCAATTTATCCAAATTGAGCCATTTTTTTTGCTTTTAATTCCAGAATAAGCCAATTTAATACTTCCGATTTTCTAAAAACTAACGATCTGACCTGATGTAAATTATTACAGGATAAGCCTCAATTTCCCTGCGCAGCTCCATTCAAATAATCATCACTGATGTCCTTTTCTTTTTTAAAATCCTTACCAAACTTATAGCTTAAACTAATCCCGAAAGACCGAAGTGGCAAATAACGCATTGAATATGACCTGTAATCGGCTGTTTCAACAGTTGTAGCCTGTTTGATATATTTGTTGAAAGGATTGGTTGTGGTAATGCCGATGCTCGCTTTTTTGTTCCAGAACTGCTTTCTTGCCGCAATGCTGTAAGTGATCGACTGTGGATTTTTACCCTGAATATTTTTTGCAGATGAGTTGTAATTCCCAAACATTTCTACGATAAAATCTTTTGGAAACAGGTAATTTAAGTTTAAATTTAAACGATAACGTATTCCCATATCTACATTCCCAAAATAATCACTGACAATATAGCGGTGGAAAATCATCGCATTACCCCGTACATTTAATTTACTATGAAAAAACGGAACAGAACCTGACAACACACCTCCGGAATTATATTCTTTTCCGATATTATTTCTTAAAGTCACTGAAACATTGGTATAATCTGTTCCGTTTACGTTAAAAATCGGATAGAAAGTGGTGATCTGTTTGAGATCCTGACTGTTGATTCTTTCGGTAAGTGTGAATGAAAGATTAGCCCCGTTTTCAAAGTTCTTACTGTATCCTAACTCCATATTATCCCCTATTTCCGGTTTTAATACTGGATTTCCGGTTGTGATATTATGAGGATCACTAAAATTTAAAAATGGATTCAATTCAGCATATTCCGGTCTTTCGACTCGTCTCGTATAAGCCAGTTTTATCGTTTCCCCGTTATCAAATTTATGGGATAAAATGAATGACGGCACCAGCAGACTGTACGAAGGAATATTGGTATTCTGATAGTCGATTTTCACCGTGGTGTATTCGTAACGTACACCTGCTCTTACAGCCAGCCAGTTATTAAATAATTTTAATGAAGAAGAGAGATAAGCTGCATAGATTCCCATATCATATTTCAAATGGTAAGACTGAAAAGGATCGAACTCGTATTGTTCTGATGAAGCATTTAAAACATTCACATCCGTATTTGTTGTAATGTGCTGAAAAATTGCTTTCGTACCCATTTCCATTGTAATATTATCATTAATTGGCTGCACGTAATCTACCGATAAATTATGGCTGACATCCGTTCCCGGATTACTTCCCGAAATACCATCATAAGGCGATAAAGATCCCGCCAAACTCTGAGTCTGCAAGTAATTACTTTTCGGAGAACCGTAACTCATCACATAATCTGCAGTCAACTCCTGCCCCTCTTTTTGGAATTTTTTTCTGTAGCTTATATTTCCATCAATGGAATTAACTAAAGAACGATTATATGAATTTCTGTAACCGATAATTGATTGTTCGCTTGAATTAGAAAAATCAGTAATGTACTGTTCCTGATTAATCAAACCGATGCTTTTATTGGCAAAATCGTTGTAAGAAACGGAACCTGATAATGTATTGGTTTTATTAATTGACCAGTCAAATCTAAAACCTGTACGATAACCGTGTCTTTCAAAATCGCTTGAACCATTTTGTAAAAGTCGGGTTTGAGTTTGTGATGAAGAATCGTGCGAAATTCTGTTTTGCGAAGATGGCGTTCTGGATTTCAGCTGTGCGTTTCCGCTGAAAAAAGCATTCAGGCTGAAATTTTTATTTCTAAAATTCAGATTTAATGATCCGGTTTCAAAACGGGTTCCCGCAGAAACATTGATCAATCCATTGATGCCTTTAACTTTACTTTCATTAAGGATAATATTGATGATTCCACCGGTTCCCTGCGCATCGTATTTTGCTCCCGGACTGGTAACCGCTTCGATACTTTTGATCTGGCTCGCAGGAATTGAGGCAAGCGCATCGGCAAGACTATTTCCAAATATGCTGGATGGTTTTCCGTTGATCAGGAATCTCACATTCGGATTGCCCTGTAATTCTACATTTCCGTCTGCGTCCACCGTTACCTGCGGTACTTTCCTCAAAACATCGATGGCTGCTCCACTTTGAGAGGTGATGTCATTGGCAACGTTATAAACAATTTTATCAACCTTATTTTCGACAATCGTTTTTTTTCCATTGATAACAACTTCCTGAATATTTTTAACCTGATCACTTTTTAAAGAGTCGGCTGCTTTTACTTTTGTTTGTGCATTGATTGTTATTGCAAATAGAAAGGCTAAAAGAATTGATAATTGTTTCAAAACGTATTTTATTATATGGCAAAAATTCAACTCAATTCTGTAAACATTTTGAATTTGGACTGATATTAAAGAAATTTAATATTATTTTAATGCCAATAAAATAGTTCCGCTTATAATCAGCAAAGCTCCGATTGCTGTTTTCACTGTCAATGTTTCTTTGAAAAATAAGATGGAAAGGATAATGGCGATGGCAACGCTCAGTTTATCTACAGCTGCAACTTGTGAAACTTTCCCTATTTGTAAAGCCTTAAAATAAAACAGCCACGATAATCCTGTTGCAAGACCGGAAAGGACAAGAAACATAAGATTAAATTTTGATAGTGAACCAATATCTTTTGCTTCACCTTTTATAAATACAATAATCCAAACCAAAACAAGAATGATAATAGTTCTGATTCCGGTTGCCAAGTTGGAATTAATATCAGACACTCCCATTTTTGCAAAAATAGCTGTGAATGCGGCAAATAATGCCGATAGCAAAGCATAATAGAACCACATAATTCTTAAGTTTAAAGTTTTTCACCAATCCAATTCCGATATTTTTATTCTTATAAAAAGGCATTATCATTGAACTTGAATTTTTATTTTTCCCACCTAAAACATTATTTATTTTGGGATAGAGCCAGTAAGCCAATTCAGTTGACAGAATTCCGAAACCGGCACCTCCAACGACATCGCCCTCCCAATGTTCTAATACAATATTCCGTAATGATTTTGAAGAAATTTTGGATTTTAAAAATCAGATCGACTCATCTAAAAATAGAAAGCTACTTATACAAGCAGCTTTTCTAATCCTTTTTACGTTCTATCGATTTTAATCTTTTACAAGTTTTGCGAAGTTACCTTTGGCATTAAACAAAATATCACCGCTTATTTTTTAATAAATTTGAATGACTTCATACCATTTGAAACTGATTTCACTGTCAAAATATAGTTTCCTGAATTGTATTTTTCAACATTGATTTTACCTGCGTTTACTACGCCTGTTTCCAGGTTTCTACCTAAGAAATCTGTAATCGAATATTGATAATTGTTTGAATCTTTTCCATTTGAGATATAAATATAATCTGAAGTCGGATTCGGATAAATACTGATATCACCAGATGCTCCTGATAAATCATTTACATTTAAATTAGAAGAATTTGTTGCCAGCCAGATAGTTGCATTTAATAATAATGGCTTATGATTTCCATTGGCATCACCTGTATAACCATTATATAAAGTATCGCTAGAATCACCCGTCCCATCATCGGGAACAGAACTGTCTCCCAAAGCACAAACTTTTCCAAGTCCATAAGTAGACGTTGCAAATAAAACATTGGTAGTGCCGGTTGCTGAAGAGCCTGTTTTAAACATCAGCCCTTTTACAGATGGGTTAGCCGCCTTGTTTAGTGTCATTGTCGTCCCGTTACTGAACTGAATCTGTGTTGGTGTACCTGCAGAACCGTGCAGAATCGGGTCTGTTGGAAGATTTGCAATATTACTGCTCGTTTGTGAGATATTCTGCAAATCAAAAGTGATCCCGAAAGGATTAGCCTTTATTGTATTATTGCTCAGGATATCATTCCAAACTCCGGGAGAGTCCCATCCATCACCATTTCTGTCGCTGATATCGTGGTCGCTGATCATAAATAATCCGCCGCCATTGTTTACAAAATTAACCAAAGCATTGGCTTCATTTGTCGTAAACTTTAGATTGGGCTCATCAATAATATAAACTTTATAATTGGACAAGTCCTGCGCATTTGAGGAGTCGCCATAAGTGATTCTTCCATTGTAAGGAAGCGTTTCTACAATATACCCTCTTTTTACCAAATCTATCGCCCACGCACTTAAAGCGCCAGTCCAATAAGTTTCGGATGTATTTGCTGTGATACCGCTTTGCGCCGGAGTGGATGTTCTTTGAGGATTGGAATCTGATCCGCCTGTAGTGACAGTACCGTTAGAATTTGCTTTAAGGTTATGCAAATCTGCATCTATCACCCAATCTCCGTTTCCAGCCATTTCAGCTTTAGTGGCATCGAATAAAATTTTGGTTTGTGCTATTGAAAAATTAATGGCAACTAATAAGGTAAGAACAGTAATTATTCTTTTCATTAAATGGTAATTAAAGGTTAAAAAATGTATCAATTTGTGAGCGAGCAATATTGCAATTCAATTTTGTAGAAATTCTGAATTTTAATATTTTTTATTTTTTAAACTGTGCGTAAGAATAATTCTGAATTTAATTTTGGATTAGATGAAATGTTGCAAAAACCGATAATCACTTTAATAAGTTCACACCATTTTTACATTCTTACAAAACAAAGCGTTTTGCCAATAAATTTAAATTTCCAATATCCGCGAACACAGAGTTCCCCATTTTTTTTTATTTCCGCAAAAGAATCCCAGGTTCTGCCACTTGAAGCATCATAAATTTTTCCATTTTCCCAACGCTGATTTTTGGAATTATAATTTAAACCTTCCAAAACATCCATCCCGATGATTTTAGTATGACGTAACTTGACATTTGGATTTTCTGAATCTACACGAGAATTCATTGGTTTACCACTTCCCAGTTGTTCATCAAACCAAATTACTTTTGCTCTAAAGGAATTACCGTCCAGATAAACATCAACTGCGACACTTTTGTCAGTAGCTATCCATTTACCCAGAATTTCATCTTTTGACGTTTGTCCAAAAGCATTTAAAAAAGTTAAAAAAAGAAACAGTGATACTATTTTGTACATTATGATTTTTATTAAAGTTAATTATATAAACAAAATCATTCCATCAAATATCAGTTAAATTTTAAAAGGTTTTCTTTTTATTGATTTGTTATTTTTTCATTTTCTAAATTGATTTTGTTGAGTAATGTTGGAAGTCTTGTATTGATGGCGTAAATCACGGCTTCTCCTTTCGTTTTTGTGGCTAAACTTTCGTGGAATTGCAGATAGGTGAAAACAGCGTTTTCCCCGATGATTCCGACCATCATAATGAACGCAACTTATCCTGAGCTTTAACCGAATTAAAATGAAAAATCCCTTATCTATGGGATTTTTTTCATAATAAATAAATCGCTGAATTCAATTGCAGCAATACAATTTAATTAGATTTTCTGTTTATCGGCAGCTTGAAGCAAAACGTACTGCCTTTTCCAACTTCACTCTCGACCCAAATCTCTCCATTATGCTGGGATATGATTTCAGAACTTAAGTAAAGTCCTAATCCCAATCCCGATTTTTTACCGGAACCGCTGACCTGATAGAACCGGGAGAAGATATTTTCGAAATGGTCGGCGCCTATTCCGACACCATAATCCTTAACCCATACAATCACATTCTCACCATCAATTTTCAGCGAAACTTCCACACGTTTGTCATCTTCCGAATATCGAATGGCATTAGTCAGAAGATTGATGACGACCTGTTCAATTTTATACCTATCGCCTACTAAAATTAAAGAATCGATATGGGATTGAAACGTAATTTGAAATGTTTCATTAGCATTGCTGATAAGTTCAATAGTATCTTGCAGTAACTGTTTAATATCAAATTCTTCAGGGCGCAATACCAACTTACCCGCCTCTATTTTTGAGACATCAAGCAGGTCAGAAATTAAATGATTGATCTTCTTGGATTGTACTAATGCCTTCTCCAGCATTACCTTTGATTTTTCATCATTAGTCAATCTGGATAAAACTTGAAGATAAGCATCTATACTTGTCAAAGGAGTCCTCAACTCGTGACTGGCCAGGGCTATGAACTCATCCTTTCTGACATTCAGCTCCTGTAATTTTTCTAGCAATTCGGCTTTTTCCTGCTGAGCGAGATGTTTATCACTAATATCCCTTGCGATCTTTGATGCTCCGATGATTTTCCCCTGCTTATCAATAACGGGTGATACGGTTACTGAGATAGGAAAAGTCTGACCATTCTTTCTCTTTCTGATGGTTTCAAAGTGCTGCACTTTTTTGCCCGCTCTGATCTGGCCGATTATAAAATCTTCCTCATTTAACCTGTCCTCCGGGATTATCAGCGATATATGTTTTCCCAATGCTTCTGACTGCAAATAGCCAAACATATTTTCAGCAGCTGTATTCCAGCTCGTTATAATACCATCGAGAGATTTACTGACTATAGCATCATCACTTGACATGACAATAGCATTTAATAAAGCATGATTGTTTTCCGGGTGGCTAAAGAGATCCATCATGATAAATTAATAAGTTAAAAATTTTGGATTGCAAAAATGAATAATTTTTTACAATGATTTTATGATTTGCTTTATTTTATAAAAATAAAAATTTCTGTAAACATTCTTAGTATTACACAATAAAATTATTTTTAAGGGCATAGTGAAGAGAGTTATTGCCTTATGATTCAGGTCATAATATTCTAAATATCATCATTCTAATTTTGCAGAGTTCCTTTCTATTTGTTAAAAATTTGTCAACAATTAGATGGTTTTGAATCAAATCTATTAACCACATTATTTCCGAGCATGAACTGTCACTCGATACAGTTGCCCACGACTTAAAAAAACCCGATTAATGGACTTGGATTGATGGATTCCCGTTGGAAGGAACACAGCAAGGTGGCAACTGAAGAATTGATTGACCTCGAAGCATAGCTAACCCTTGCCCTGCAAATTCAGGAATCACAAGCCTCGATTACCGTGAATCTCGAATGGTCAGAGGTCAGATTTTTCAGACGAAAGCTACGCAGTATTGTCTATAATCTGTTGAGCAATGCAATCAAATATACAAGCTCAGATCATCATCCTGAAAGCACGATTGCGTCAGAGAAAAAGATTCTGTTATATTAAGTGTTGCTGATAAGGGCATCAGTATGAACGAAGAGGAGTGCAAGCTTATTTTTGAGAAGTTCCAAAGAGTACAGAAACTTACGAAGGTTCCAGCGTTGGTTTATACTTGGTAAAAACAATGGTAAATGCAGCAGGCGGAAAAATTGAAGTGGAAAGCGAACCGGGGAAAGACTCTGTTTTTAAGGTATTTATAAAGATAAGCCAACCTGAAGTTTAGGTATGTGCCTTATTTGAAAATACAAAATAAAAAAGAGCAGATAAATAAATATCTGCTCTTTATATCATTATGTGTTGATTAAAATGAAGTTACGCTATTTTAACGTTCACTGCATTAACACCTTTGTTTCCATTTTGTAAATCGTATGTTACGACATCATTTTCACGGATAGTATCAACTAAACCTGAAGTGTGTACGAAAACGTCTTGACCACCTGTAGATGGAGTAATAAAACCAAATCCTTTGGTATCGTTAAAGAATTTTACTGTTCCTTGTTGCATTGTATAAGTATTAAAAAATTATTGTATTCTATTTTGTAGGACAAAATATCCCATTGCTTTGATCAAAATCAAAACGATAATAAATTTTTGAGAAAAAAATTGGATGTATAGAATTTAAGAGTGAAAATCGAACTTCTTAAAAGGTAGAGCACCTAAAATATTATTGACAAAATTGAGCGTATGTTTTAGAAATAAATGATATATCCTTTGATGTAGATTTTTCAAAATATTCAGACAATCGCCTTATTATTTTACAAATATAAAACAAATATTTTACTTATGCAATTATTTTAATAAAAAATATATTTAAATTTTATTAATTCATCAATCATCTCTTAAAATTTGGTTAATGCAGCCAGATTTATCTTTCTGTAAACTAACACTGATTCAATTCGCTTAATTTATTTTTGAAACTAAATTTCCGATCATCCATTCTATAACGATGATCTGTGTTTTATTCTCTTCTGTCCTAGGCTCCATATCATAAAGACCAATGCCGATTGCGGTCAACATTTCTGTCAGAGAGATGGCGAAGGCTACTTCCCTTCCTTATTCTTTAATCGGATTTCGCCTGTTATTATTACATAATCGCCTTTTTCGATAGACTTTTCAACGTTAAAAATAGGCGGTTCTATTAGTATCAAGACTGGATTGAAACTTACTTTTCAATAAGCTGACCAGCCAGCCTTCCATACTTTCTTGTACACGTTTGATTGTGTTCCGTAAAATACCAGGTGTGTATGGCAAATGCCCCAAACGCAGGACCAGACCAACCAACCTTTTTATAAATTTCTACTGTCTGCAAGGTAGAAGTTATCATTAAGCCGTTACTTTTCCAGATGAAGGAATTGCTTGGTTTAAATTCACCCTTAATTTTGGGTGTTACAATTTCACTTTGCCACGAATCTCAATTGTCTACGTCGCTAAAAACTTTCCAAACCTTTTCAACCGGTGTGTTTATAATAATGCTCTTTTTTGTAATGACCGGTGCATTCAGGTGAATCGTCTTTGATGTTTTATAATCACTGAAATATTCAAGTAAAAAAATCGTCAGCGAAATTGCTAAAAGGAAAGAGAAGACTCCTGCTATTATATTTTTAAGTTTTAAATTTTTCATCATTATTCAGTTTTATAATTTGATATAATTTGGCTTGCCCAGTTTTCTATGCTTTCCGGCGACGGTCTGTCTGCTTTGTCAAAGAAAAAATGTTGGTTGATCTCAAGTCCGCAGTAAGTGAAAATACCTTTGTCCGATGTTAGCGAAAGTGCTTTATCCATTCCAATGTCCTCATACTCTGCTTTTGATTGTAAAATATATGAAACTGCTACTTGACCAATCCAATCTTATCGTCAATGAATCTCATAAAAAATTATACAAAGAAGGTTCTGATTTTTGGGAAGGCTATCATTGGTACATCATAGAAAATGGTAATGAATTAATTTATAGACATCACGGAGGCATATACGGAATGCAGAATTGGTTTGTAATTTATCCTAAACAAAATATCGGAATATCCATACTGACAAACACAAGCTTTAATGAAACAGGAAAAATTTTAGAAAAAGTAGTTGAAAACCTGTATGATGACATCAAGGCAAACTAAAAATAAACGGTATTTTGAATGTCAAAGACAATCGAAATAAAATACTTAAAATTAAATTGCAGGAAGTTTAACCTTCAAGATAAATTAACTAAGACGGATGTGTTGAATTGAAATAACAGATGAAAATAATAATTTAAAGTAGGTATTACAATAGAAGTAATATCTTATAAAAATCAATAATTATGATAAGAACTTTGAAATAATACATATCATTCGTTTTAAAGTCAGTCATAAACATTTTTTTTAATTAATTAATGTTTTACGATAATTAATTATATATTTGCATTAACAAATTAATTGATTATCCTATGAATCAAAGTAAAAATATTTCAAAGATCCTGTATTACCTGTGTATTGTATTATCTGCAGGTTATCTTATCACATTCGTATATTCGGTGTTTTGCCTGTTGACCGGTTTTGCGGTGACACCTTACAAAGAAAATCTGTATCTGCATATTAATTATCCATTTACACAGCAACCTTTTCTGAATATCGAAAACAACTATCCCTATATTATCCTGTCTTTTTTGCTGGTTCTTTTGACTTACGGAATCTTTTTCTGGTTGTCAGCAAAAGTGTTTAAAGTGTTTTTTCAGTCAAAATTATTTACCGAAGGAAATATAGTACACCTCAAAAGATTTTACATCTACAATATTTTCTTTCCTTTACCGATCGTTATTACAGCAAGCTTTTTTGTAGAAGTGGAAAGTATCATTTGGGGATTGGTTTTTATCCACTTTATGCTGGGAATTTTCTGTTATTTCCTTGCTAATATCTTTAAACAGGGTTTACATTTACAAAACGAACAAGATCTATTTATATAAAAATGCCGATTATCATCAACTTAGACGTTATGCTTGCCAAGAGAAAAATGCAGAGTAAAGAATTGGCAGAAAAAATAGGAATAAGCAATGTCAACCTCTCTGTTCTAAAAACGGGAAAAGCTAAAGGTGTGCGTTTCGATACGCTGGAAGCGATCTGTAAAGCTTTGGAATGTCAGCCAGGAGATATTCTGGAGTATAAAGAAGAATAATTAAATACATCAAAAGCTTTCTTAGCCTTAGCTAATTAAGCTTCATCAATATTTTTACGAATAATTTAAAAAGCAATGGAAACGTTGCCAGGATTTTTATACCCTAAAATCAAGCCTATGAATACTTTAACAATTAACAATCTAAGCCTCACCTACAAAAATGGTTTTCAAGCCATTAAAGAGATTTCTTTGTCAATAGAAAATGGAATGTTCGGTTTATTGGGACCCAACGGAGCCGGAAAATCTTCACTGATGAAAACCATCGTTGGATTACAGAAACCAACTTCGGGCACAATCATTTTTAACGAAATCGATGTTTCTGAAAATCCTGATCATATCAAGCAAAATCTCGGATTTCTGCCTCAGGATTTTGGCGTTTATCCCAAAGTATCTGCGTATGATCTTTTACAACATATAGCTTTATTGAAAGGGATCAGCAATAATTCTGAACGGAATAACCAAATTCTAAACCTGTTGGAAAAAGTCAATCTTTCTGATTTTAAAAACAAGGAAGTTCATACATTCTCCGGCGGAATGAGGCAGCGTTTCGGGGTTGCACAGGCTTTGCTGGGAAATCCGAAAATCATTATCGTTGACGAACCGACTGCAGGTCTGGATCCCGAGGAAAGAAACCGTTTCAATTCTTTACTAAACGAGATCAGCAATGATGTCATTGTGATCCTTTCCACGCATCTGGTTGAAGATGTCCGGAATCTGTGTTCGGAAGTAGCCATTATCAACAAAGGAAAGCTTCTCACAAAAGGAAATCCAAATGAACTGATCGCAGGTCTGGAAAATAAGATCTGGTCAAAACCCATTGAAAAAGAACAGTTGGAACATTATCAATCCAATTACAGGATCATCAGTCAACAATTGATCGAAAGAGAATTGTATATCACTGCGTTTTCGGAACTACCGCTTTCAGATTTTACGGCAGTCCATCCATCGCTGGAACACGTTTATTTCCATACGCTTACTCAAAAACCATAATTATGAATGTTTTATTTTTATTTGAGGCCAAACATACAATCAAGCGGTGGTCTGCATATTTCGTTGCCTTAATTCTACTGTTAATAGGGATTTTCTGTGGAAATCAGTTCAATCTTACCGTTGGAGAAGGAATTTATTTAAATTCTCCGTATACCATTGGTTTTATGACAGGATTATTAAGTCTGGTTATCATCTTTTTTGCGATAATTTTTGCCATTCAGGTGCTTTTTAAAGATTGGGATTCAAAATTTGATAGTCTAATTTTCTCATATCCTTTTTCGAAACGAACGTATTTGCAGGGGAAATTTCTTACTTTTTTTCTGCAGACTTTCTTCAGTTTTATATTTTTAATGATCGGATTTATAATCGGACAAAATCTAAGAACGGGAAGTGAAATTCAGCAACATTTTCAGTTCTGGCATTACTTCTACCCTCTTCTGATTTTCGGCGGAATCAATTGTATCGTAGTCTGCAGCTTTTTATTTTTCATATCATTTACCACCAAGAAAAAACTACTGGTTGTTGTCGGCGGACTGTTTCTTTACGTTCTTTATATGGTGATCCTCGTTTTTTCCAATTCACCGTTTATGGCAGGAAGTTTACCGCAATCATTACAAACACAGCAATTATCAGCATTGATAGACCCTTTCGGGATTTCATCTTATTTTTTTGAAGCAAGAACGTTATCGGCTCAACAAAAGAATGAATTGATTGTACCGTTTACCGGATTTTTATTGATCAACAGAATCGTTTTTGTGATTATTTCAATGTTACTTTTGATATTGACTTACAGGCTGTTTTCATTCTCTCCACCTTCCCAAAACAAAAATAAAAGCAAAAACAAGGTCGCAAGTATTTCTTTTACTAAAAATTTAAAACCTTTTACAACTGCAAGATCTTCTTTTGGATTTATTTCTGATATAAAATCCGTACTATCATTTGCAAAAATCGACCTCATTTACCTTTTTAAAAGCATCACTATTGTAGCCATCTCAATATTGCTTTTATTTTTTGTTGGAATGGAAATGTACGCTGAAATAGAAAAAGGAATCCGTCTTCCTCAAAAATATGCGAGTTCAGGATTGATGTCGACCACCATTTCGGAAAATTTCCATCTATTTGGAATCCTGATCGCCATTTATTTCATCAACGATCTTTATTGGAGAAGCCATTCATCGGGGTTTTCACTGATTGAAAAAAGCACTTATTTTTCTAAAAATAAACTCAGCGGACATTTTATTTCCATCAGTATTTTATTTTTCTTTCTTACGGCTATTTTGATTTTTGAAGGATTGATATTTCAGTTCATTTACAGTTATTTTCACATCGATTGGAATGCGTATCTGGGAACCGTTCTTTTTAACACTTTTCCATTGATTCTTTTCTCAGCCTTTATTTTGCTGATCAATGACAATATCAAAAATCGATTTTTAGCGCTGGGAATTTCTGTGCTTGCGAGTTTTACATTCGCCGGGCCGGTCTCAAAAAAGTTTATATCCATTCCATTATTGAGAATATTTTCAGATTACAAAGGCGTTTACAGCGATTTTAACGGATACGGACCTTATGCATCAGCTTTTGCAGAACGATTGCTGTTCGGACTAAGTTTACTTGCTTGTTTTTGGCTGATTAATAAAAGCTTCAAAACCAAAAAGTGGAATGTAAAACAACTCATTTTCACAGTTTTTATATTATCTGTTGGAATTTTTGCCGGAAATCTTTTTATGAAAGGCTATATTCCTCAAAATAAAGATGAAAAGATGGTACAATCGGCTCAATACGAAAAAAAATTCAAACACTATAAAGATCTCGCACAACCGACCATTACTGATGTGACCACCGAAATACAGCTTTATCCATCCGAAAATTCTTATAAGATTAATGGAACATATAGGTTGTTAAATCAAACCGACCAACCTATTAACAAGATTTTGATTAATTTCGATCCCAATCTCCAAATAGAATCAGCCAATTTCAAAACAGATTCTGAATCAAAAAAAATTGCTCAGAAAGTGACTGAAATTGATTTAAAACAACCTTTACAGCCCGGAGAAACTGCCAGTCTGGATTTTAAAATTTCGTATCACTGGTCAGCCGTCAATGGTCACGATTCTTTCAATTCAATCATAGAAAATGGATCTTTTATGAGAATAAGCCGATATTTTCCGACTTTCGGATATCAAGCTGATAATGAAATCGAAGATGAAGAAAAACGGGCAGAATTTAAACTCGAAAAGCAATCGGAATTAAAAAAATTAGAAGCTCCAGAAGTATTCAAAAAAGATTTCATTAATCTAAATATGACCGTTTCCACAGAAAAGGATCAGACCATTGTAGGAACCGGAGATCTGATTCAACATTACAGTAAATATAACAGAAATTATTTTCAATATAAATCAACTGGGATTCCGTTTCGATTTGCTGTTTCCTCCGCAAAATATCAGATGAAAAGCTTGATTTATAAAGGAATAACGATCAATATTTTTTATAATAAAAAGCATTCGGAAAATGTAGATCATTTACTTAAAAATGCAAAAATTACGTTGGATTATTGTACACAGAATTTTGGAAAATATCCCTTCAAAACCATCAGTTTTGCTGAAGTTTCTTCTTTTACGAAAGGTTTTGCAGCTACCGCTTATCCTTCATCTATTTTTATGACAGAAGATATGCTTTTCCACGCCAATATTAAAGCTGATCAAAACCAGGATGTCATCAATGAACTTGCAGGACACGAACTTTCGCATCTCTGGTGGGGAAACAGCCAGATCGATCCTGATGACAGAGAAGGTGCAGTGATGCTTACCGAAACTTTGGCTATGTACACCGAAATGATGGCTTACAAAAAGATGCACGGAAAAGAAAAAATGATGGAAAGAATAAAAATTCATCAACAGATTTTTGATAATGAAAAAGGCTTATCTGAAAATCAGCCGCTTTACAAAGTAAGCGGTGAAAATACGCATATTTCGTATTCAAAAGGTGCTGTCATTATGGTGAAATTGAGCGAACTGATTGGTGAAGATAAGGTAAACAAAGCGCTTAAAAGTTTTCTTTTACACAATCAATATCCTAAAAAACCGACTACTTTGGATTTGATTGGAGAGTTTTATAAGGTAAGTCCTAATGATGAAGTCAGGAAGAAAGTCTATAATTTATTCAGTTCTGAATAATTTTAAAACTTTAATAAATGAAAAAATCCCAATACTTTATCAGTGCGGGGATTTTTTTTGATATGTATTTTAAATTTGTAACTCATATATCAATCAAGTGGCTGTCCAGAAATTTTAGATTCAATAATGCCGTTATGAAAATCAATGTCCTTCAAGATCGCCAATGTGTTGTCTCCAATGGCTTGACCAGGATAAAGCATCCTTACTTTTATAGACTGTTGTCTTGGCAGTTACCTGAAATGGTAGTAAATCAGATGGAGTTATTACCTTGTTTGCGCTTTGGACTGTAAACTAAACATTAAGCTTAACACCAAAATAAATAACAGCTCTTTAGTCATATAGAATATCATTTAATATTTGGCAGCAATATACTGTAGCAGATATTTTTGAATATCGAGTTTTTCCTTTATGAACCTTTTCCATTTCTAAGTTCTTTGTCTTGAATGAGTTTTTTCCCGAAGTTCTAAATCAGTGTTTTTAAAAGACTTTTTTATTATCTTAAAATTCATTTAAAGGTATTTCATAATTAATTATGAGTATTTTCGGTATGTAATATATTTAGTTTGCCAGCCGCATTTGGTATAAAAAAAACCTCAATCAAATAAATGATTGAGGTTAAAAAAAAACTGGCGGCGACCTACTCTCCCGCTTTCGCAGTACCATCGGCGCTAGAGGGCTTAACTTCTGTGTTCGGAATGGGAACAGG
>Ga0157371_10000336_pt1 | contig 60567 bp, 55 predicted proteins | sample C45metaG_FD_113462 | JGI IMG/M metagenome (GOLD analysis project Ga0157371, IMG submission 113462) | Corn rhizosphere microbial communities from Kellogg Biological Station, Michigan, USA - C4-5 metaG | ecosystem: Host-associated > Plants > Roots > Rhizosphere > Soil | place: USA: Michigan... | reverse complement strand
GTAGTCCTTGATCTCGACGATCGCAGGCGTGGAATCGCGCACCTGCCCGAAGAACTCGAGGCACACGGTGCGGATCGCAGGCGGCATGCGGTGCAGGACGAAACGCGCGGAAACGACGATGCCGTCGCAGCCTTCCTTCTGCACGCCGGGCAGGCCGGCGAGGAACTTGTCGGTGACGTCCTTGCCGAGGCCTTCCTTGCGGAACTTGCGGCCTTCGATGGTGAGCGTCTCGGTGCGCAGCAGCTTGGCGCCGACCGGCGCGTTGCCGTCGAACCACTTCAGCTCGAACATAACAACCGGCGCGTCGTGAATCTTGCCGAGGTTGTGATTGAGGCGCTGGACTTCCAGCCAGTTGCCGTCCGGGTCAACCATGCGCCACCAGGCAAGGTTGTCCAGCGCGGTGCCCCACAGCACGGCCTTCTTGCCGCCCGCGTTCATGGCGACGTTGCCGCCAATGCACGACGCATCGATCGAGGTCGGGTCCACAGCGAAAACGAGGCCGGCCTTCTCCGCCGCATCCGCCACGCGGCGCGTCACCACGCCGGCGCCCGAGTAGATGGTCGCCACAGGATGGTCAACGCCAGGCAGGTCGGTCATCTCGACCGCATCCAGACGCTCCAGCTTTTCCGTATTGATGACGGCCGAGAACGGCGTGAGCGGCACGGCGCCGCCGGTGTAGCCAGTGCCGCCTCCGCGCGGGATGATGGTCAGACCCAGCTCAAAGCAGCCCTTGACGATCCCGGCGATCTCTTCTTCCGTGTCAGGCGTGAGCACGACGAACGGATATTCGACGCGCCAGTCGGTGGCGTCGGTCACGTGCGACACGCGCGACAGGCCGTCGAACTTGATGTTGTCCTTCGCGGTGACGCGGCCGAGCACCTTCTGGGCGCGGCGGCGCAGGTCGTACACCTGGGCGAATTCTTCCTGGAACGCCTTGACGGCGCGGCGGGCGTGCACAACCAGTTGCTCGACCTTGCTGGCGCGCTCGTCGCCCACCGGGTCGTGGTGCGAATCGTGGTCGGCCACGCGGCGCTTCTCGATCTCCGCCAAGCGGTGATTGAGTGCGTCGATCAGCATCTGCCGGCGCTTCGGGTTGTCGAGCAGGTCGTCCTGCAGATAGGGGTTGCGGCGCACCACCCAGACGTCGCCCAACACTTCGTACAGCATGCGTGCCGAACGGCCGGTGCGGCGCTCGGCGCGCAGTTCGTCCAGGATCTGCCACGCAGACTCGCCCAGCAAACGGATGACGATTTCCCGATCCGAGAACGAGGTGTAGTTGTAGGGAATCTCGCGCAGCCGGGGCGCAGCGTCCTGCGCCGTGAGTTTGGCGTCGATCAGAAGTGGGGCATTCATGGCGTGCCGCTGGGGAGGGAGGGCGCGGCAAAGAGGGCCCAAGCCGCGCGGTCTTTAAAGGGCGATTGTACTGCAACGTGCGCGGTTGATGCGTCGCAGCAACGGTATCCCTGCCAGTGATATGGGCGGCAAAACCGTCGCGTTTTCAATGGCTTGCGAAAAGCACAAGACGGCCAAAGTGATGCAAGCACCACGCAAACGTCACATCATCACGCTCTTGATCCAGCCCAGGATGCCGTGCCAGAAGCCGTCGGGCAGCGTCATCAGGGCCGCAGTCATGGCCAGATAGCGTAGGAATTTGCCGATCGCCATGTACATGACGCTGGGCCAGAACTTCAGGCGCAGCCAGCCGGCCAGCGTGCAGAGCGGGTCGCCAATGCCGGGCAGCCAAGACACCAGCAGGGATGCCGGCCCGAGGCGGCGCATCCAGCGGAAGTATTTTTTGTCGAGCGGGGGCTCGCGGTGGCGCTTGGGATGCGGCACGTGCTGGGCATGCTCGGTGTTGTGCTGACGGCGGCGGCGCGCAAGGTGGTAGCGCACCAGCGCCAGCTTGGCCGCGTAGCCCATCCACCAATCGACCACGCCGCCCAGTGTGTTACCGAGCGTGGCCACCACGATGGCCGGCCAGAACATGTCCGGATTGAGCTTGATGTACGCAAAAACCGCCGGTTCGGAGCCCAGCGGCAAGAGGGTCGCCGAGATGAAACTGACGACGAAGATGGCGGGTAGCCCGACCTTTGGCAGGGCGAGCGTGGCAAAAAGCGTGTCAATCCACTGTTCCATGCAATCGATTGTAGAGGGCGAGCGGCCGCGGCGTCGCTTGGGGGCCGCCCTAGCCGCTCAGGCGAAGAACAGATAGGCGACAAGCACGGCGCCGATCAGGCCGACCAGGTCGGCCCACAGCCCGCAGACCAGTGCGTAACGGGTGTCCTTGACGCCGACGCTGCCGAAGTACACGGCCAGCACGTAGAACGTGGTCTCGGTCGAGCCCTGGATGATGGCGGCCAGCTTGCCCTGGAAGGAATCGACGCCGTAAGTCGTCATCACGTCGACCATCAGGCCGCGCGCGCCGGCGCCGGACAGCGTCTTCATCAGCCCCACGGGCAGCGCGGGCACGAAACGCGTGTCGATGCCCAAGTGAGCGAACAGCGCGGAAAGCCCTTGCATCAGGAAATCCATGCAACCCGCCGCGCGAAACACGGCAATGCCCACGAGCACCGCCACCAGATACGGGACGATGCCGATCGCCACCTGAAAGCCGTCCTTGGCGCCATCGACGAAGGTTTCGTAAACGTTGATGCGACGAATCGCCCCGCATACCAGGAACGCCACGACGATGGTGAGGATGGCGCCCGCGCCGATCAAGCCGATCCAGGCGGCCATCTGCTGCGGCGGAAATTGGCGCACCCACGCAAACAGCAGCCCCATCAGCGCGACAAAGCCCCCGAAATACGCCAGCAGGGCAGGTTTGAACAGGTTGATGCGCTGATACCACGCCACCGCCGCAATGCCCGCGCAGAAGCCAATGAATGTGGACAGCAAGGTCGGCAGGAAGATGTCTGCCGCGTTGAAACCGACCAGGCCCTGCTTGACTGCCATGGCCTGGCGGATGGCGATGACGGACGTCGGCACCAGGGTCACGCCAGCCGTGTTGAGCACCACGAACATCAACTGCGCATCGCTGGCGCGCTGCGGCTGCGGGTTGATCTGCTGCAGCTCCCGCATGGCCTGCAGGCCGAGCGGCGTGGCGGCGTTGTCCAGGCCGAGCACGTTGGCCGAGACGTTCATCATCATCGCGCCGTTGGCGGGGTGGCCGGCGGGCACGGAGGGAAACAGGTGCCGCATCAGCGGGTTCACGAGCCTCGCGAACAGATCGACCACGCCAGCGCGCTCGCCCACGCGCATGATGCCCAGCCACAACGCCATCATGCCGGTCAGGCCGATCGCAATTTCGAAACCGGTGCGCGCGGCATCGAACATACCGGTCAGCATGCGGGAGAAAACCTCCATGTCGCCCTGCACCACCTGCACGCATGCGGTAACGAAGGCAACGAGGAAGAAGGCGAGCCAGACGAGGTTCAGGGCCACGGAGGTTGCGCGTTGGAATCGGACAAGCCGGTCATTGTGCCTGCGGCGGCGTCTCGATCGGATGGATCAGGTGGAAGTTGTCGTAGTCGACTGACGTGACGCCGCCCTCGTCGCGGATCAAGTCGGCATAGCGATAGTTCCAGCGAATATCGTCGTGCCGCCAGGAATAGCGCGCCTGCACGGTTTGCGCGGCGGTTTCGTCGGCGCCCTCGATGGTGAGCAGAAGCAAGGCATCACCCGCCGCGAGCGATTCTGCGGTGGCGCCATGCAGCGGACTGTTTTCATCGATGACGTGCATCATCACCCAGCCCAGCAGGAAGATGGGATGCTCGCTGCGCTCAAGCTTCAGGTCGTGAATCTTGTAGATCGAGTAGCCCTCGGGCGAGACCTCGTCCTGCATCAGGCGCAGCCGGGCGGTGGCCTCTGCGATGACGTTCTGGCGGGCATTGGCGGCGCGCAGCATCAGCGTGGACCTGCCGTTGAGCGGCCGCACGACAACGTTGCGGGCAAACATGATCTTGGCGCGCGGGCGCGAGAATCGCGCAAACACCAGCCCCGTCGCCATGGCAATGCCCGACATGCCGATGAAGATCTCCAGCGTGGCGATGACGTGGGCGTAGAGCGTTTGCGGGTGCATGTCGCCGTAACCGACGGTGGCCAGCGTTTCCACGCTGAAGAAGAAAGCCCCCACAAAACCCGCCGGCGACTGGTTCGCAATCGCACCGTCACCCAACGAATACAGCCCCGCGAATACCGCATTCAGCGCCAGGAACAGCGTGGCCAGCAGCGCGAAGAAGGTCGGCCAGTTGACCTCCAGCGCGTGGTGATAAAGGTCACGCCAGCCCAGCGGCGGCATGCCGTAGGCAATGACGTGCTGCGTGCCGGACCAGACTTTTCGGCCCCGACGCGCGCGTCCGGCACGCTCGGAGGAAGACGACGGGGTGTTCATGGTGGCCTCTCGCCCGAGTGTGCTTTTAGCTGCGTCCGCTATCGACGTCGTAGGCGCCGCTGACAGTGCCGGGCAAGTGTACAGATCACCCCAGGTCTCGATCAAGAATCGCCGGGCCTTGGCCGGGGCGACCGGTATGACGTGCGCCTGCGCGATGGCGGATGGCCTGACTGGGGCTTACACCACCTGGACAACGCTGCGCAGTCCCGCGATGACCTGCACGGCGCCGAACCCCGCGATGGCGAGCGCGGACAGCCGCGTGATGCCGGGGATGAATGACGCTGGCATCCTCACGCGCAGCGCCGCGGTCGCGCCACTCAGGCAAAGCCACCATGCAGCCGAGCCGGCGAAGACGCCGACGACCATCTGCGCAACGGTGAGCCATCCGGCACCTTCGGCTGACGCATGTGCCTCGGCCGACGGCCCGAGCGCTGCGAAGATCGCCACGAACGATAGGATCGTCAGCGGGTTCGACAGGGTCAGTACGAATGTCGTCAGGAATTCGCGCGCATTGGCGACGGCCTGCGTATCACCTGCGGCGTCCGTCGCAGCAGGCCCGGTGGAGGATGCGCGCGCGGTCGACCACGCCAGCCATACGAGAAACGCACCGCCGGCTATTTTGAGCACAAGCGTCAGCGCAGGGAGCGCAGCAACGATGCCGGCGACACCGAGCGCACCAAGCAATCCGTACAAGGCATCTGCGCACGCGGCGCCGAGGCCCGTCGCCAGTCCCGAGCGGAACCCATGGTTCAGGCTGCGCTGGATGCACAGCATACCGATCGGGCCGACCGGCGCAGCAATACAGAACCCGATCATGGTGGCCTTGATGAACAGCACTTGCATCCCCTCCCACAGTGGTTTGTTGTGTAGGTCTCATCGTAGGCACCGCGGCATCCTGGCGGAATCGTGTTTTTAAGGCAGAATCGCCAATTCCCCTTAAAAATTGCAAACGTAATGGACGATCTGGACTGGAAGCTGCTAGATCTGCTGCAGCACAACGGCCGCATGACGTATACAGAGCTTGCGAGACACGTGAAGCTGTCGGTGCCGACCGTCACGGAGCGCGTGAAGCGTCTGGAAGACGCCGGCGTGATTGAAGGCTACGTGGCGCGTGTGAATCCCGTTGCCGCGGGCTACCCGGTCAGCGCGCTGATCGGTATCACCGTTGCGCAACCCGCGAAGGCCAAGTTCCTCAAGCTGCTCGAGACGATTCCCGAAGTATTGGAATGCCACCACGTGACCGGCGCAGATTCCTACGTGATGCGGCTTGCAGCGACGAGCGTTGCGGATCTGGAGCGGTTGATCGAACGGATCAACCTGTATGGCGAAACACGCACCTCGATCATGATGTCGACGCCGATCGCGGCTCGTGCCCTTGGACGACCGCGCACGACACAGGCATGACATTGCCGACGCGGCCGTCTTCGGCACGCACCCATCAGCCCCTGACCCGCACCAACAGCGGGCGCACCAGTGCAAAAGACGCCACGTGATAGGCTTACGGGCTCTGTTCACGTCCAACCCGGTCCGCACCATGGCCATCGATTACCTCAAGAAAATCCTGACTGCGAAGGTCTATGACGTCGCAGTGGAAACCGAGCTGAAGTTCGCGCCCAACCTGTCGGCGCGCACGGGCAACCGCGTCTACCTCAAGCGCGAGGATGACCAGCCGGTGTTCTCGTTCAAGCTGCGCGGCGCCTACAACAAGATGGCCTCGCTCACGGCGGCCGAACGCAAGCGCGGGGTGATTACGGCATCAGCGGGCAACCACGCGCAGGGCGTGGCCTTCAGCGCGGCCCGGATGGAATGCAAGGCCGTGGTCTGCATGCCGGTGACGACGCCGCAGTTGAAGATCGACGGCGTGCGCTCCCGCGGCGGCGAATGGGTCGATGTCGTGCTGCACGGTGAAAGCTATTCCGACGCGTACAACCACGCCGCCAAGCTGCAGGAAAAGCACGGCTACACCTTTGTGCACCCGTTCGACGACCCTGAGGTGATTGCCGGTCAGGGCACCATCGCCATGGAAATCCTGCGCCAGCATCCGCAGCCGATCCACGCGATCTTCTGCGCGATTGGCGGCGGTGGGCTGATCTCGGGCATTGCGGCTTACGTGAAAGCCGTGCGGCCGGACATCAAGGTGATTGGCGTGCAGAGCGTGGATTCCGACGCGATGGCGCGTTCGGTGGCGGCCGGCAAGCGCGTCGAACTGAAAGACGTGGGCCTGTTTGCCGACGGCACCGCGGTCAAGCTGGTGGGCAAGGAAACCTTCCGCATCACGCGCGAGCTGGTCGACGAAATCATCACCGTGGATACGGATGCCATCTGCGCGGCGCTGAAAGACGTGTTCCAGGACACGCGCAGCCTGCTGGAGCCGTCGGGCGCGCTGGCAGTGGCCGGCCTCAAGCAATATGCCGAAAGAACCAAGCTGAAGAACGACTCGCTGGTGGCCGTGGCCAGCGGCGCCAACATGAACTTCGACCGCCTGCGCTTCGTGGCCGAACGCGCCGAGGTGGGCGAGGCACGCGAAGCCGTGTTTGCCGTGACGATTCCGGAAGAGCGCGGCAGCTTCAAGCGCTTCTGCGAGCTGGTCGGCTGGTCGCGCAACGTGACGGAGTTCAACTACCGCATTGCCAGCAAGGACGCCGCGCATATCTTCGTGGGCGTACAAATTGCGTCGCGCGCAGAGGGCGACAAGATTGCCGAGAACTTCCGCAAGCACGGCTTCCCGACGCTGGACCTGTCCAACGACGAGCTGGCCAAGCAGCACATCCGCTACATGGTGGGTGGACGTTCGCCACTGGCCGAGAACGAGCATCTCTATCGATTCGAGTTTCCCGAGCGGCCCGGCGCGCTGATGAAGTTCCTCTCGAGCATGAGCCCGAACTGGAACATCAGCCTGTTCCACTACCGCAATCAGGGCGCGGATTCGAGCAACATCCTCGTCGGCATCCAGGTACCGAAGAACGAGAAGCGCGAGTTCAAGGCGTTTCTCGCCACGCTGGGCTATACCTATTGGGACGAAAGCGAGAACCCCGTCTACAGCCTGTTTTTGTGATGAGCGACCAACCCGAACATTCGCCGCTGGGCAAGGCCTCCGCCTACAAGACGGCGTACGACCCGAGCCTGCTGTTTCCGATTCCGCGCCAGGGTAAGCGCGACGAGATCGGCCTCGCCGCCGGCACGCCCCTGCCCTTCTTCGGCGTCGACCTCTGGAACCTGTACGAGCTATCGTGGCTGAACCTGCGCGGCAAGCCGCAGGTGGCTGTCGGCACCGTGATCGTACCGGCGGATTCGCCCAACATCGTTGAATCGAAATCGTTCAAGCTGTATCTGAATTCGTTCAACCAGACGAAGGTGGCATCGCACGAAGCGCTGCAGCAGTTGATCCACCACGATTTGTCGGAAGCGTGCGGCGCGCCGGTGCAGGTGCGCATCGTGCCGCAAGAGGAGTTTGCCCGGCAGAAAATGGGCGAACTCGATGGCCTGCTTCTCGATCGCCTGGACATCGAAACCGACGTCTACCAGCCCACGCCCGAGCTGCTGCATGCCGATGAGGAAGAAAGTCCGGTCGAAGAAACGCTGGTGTCGCACTTGCTGAAGTCCAATTGCCTTGTGACCGGCCAGCCGGACTGGGGCACTGTGCAAATCCGCTATGTGGGTGCGCCGATCAATCAGGAAGGGCTGCTGAAGTACCTGATTTCGTTCCGCGAGCACAACGAGTTTCACGAGCAATGCGTGGAGCGGATCTTTACCGACATCCTGCGCCAGTGCAGGCCGGTCAAGCTGGCCGTGTATGCGCGCTACACGCGGCGCGGCGGCCTGGACATCAACCCGTTCCGTACAAACTACAACACGCCGTGGCCAGATAACCTGAGAAATGCGCGTCAGTAAGCGCTGACACTGCGCAAGCCACGCAAGGCGCCTTCGGGCGCCTTTTTTCTTGCCTGAGCGATCCGCCAAACGGGCATTTCGGCCTCGTCCGTTTTGTGGACAGTTGCGCCCTGTCGTTTCGCGTTCGCTCGCCTATAGTGATATCCGCAGTACGCCACCCGGGGGAATCGTGAAGGGTCCGTCCGCTGTTTGCGGGCCGGGCACTCTCGACGGGGGACATTGCCATGACGAAAACGCCATGGAAGCCGCAACGTGGGTCAACCCACGCGGTTACGTGCGCATGCCTGCTGCTCTGCGGCGGGCCGGTCCTCGCACAGACCAACGAGCCGGTGGACGACAAGCCACCCAGCCTGGAAGCGCTGCAGCGCGAGCTTGCCGATACGCAGGCGCGCCTGCAGGAACTCAAGCGCTCGATCCAGCAACAGGAAACGCACCTGCGGCGCATGCGGCGCGCGCTCGGCATGAGCGAGGGACGCCTGGACACCGTGCGCGGTGCCGGTGCCCCAGGCGCGGGCGGTGATGTGGCACAGATCGCGCAGGACGATCAGTCTGGCACCACGCCCGTCGGCAAACCGCCAGAGCCACCAGATCGGCCACCCCGCATCGCGCAGATCTTCGATGAGCCCAGCGCACTCACACCGCCGGGCAAGGTGGTCGTCGAGCCGTCATTGCAGATGGCGTATTCGTCGTCCGACCGCGTGGCGCTGGTGGGCTACACCATCATCCCCGCGTTGCTGATCGGGCTGATCGATGTACGGCAGGTCAAGACGACCACGCTCACCGGCACGGTGGCGGTGCGCTATGGCCTGGCACGGCGCTGGGAACTGGAAGCGCGCGTGCCCTATGTCTACAGCGCAAGCGACACCGTCAGTCGCGAACTTTTCACCGGTACGGCCACGGACAACGCCTTCAGCTCGCATGGGCGCGGCATCGGCGATGTGGAACTGACCGCGCGCTACCAGATCAATGCGGGCGGCGTCGACAAGCCGTTCTACATCGGCTGGATGCGCTTCAAGACACGCACCGGCAAGGATCCGTTTGACGTCACCACCGATTGCGTGACGCGCTGCGTGAGCAATACCACGGGCACCGGCCTGCCTCTGCAGCAGCCCACGGGCTCGGGCTTCTTCGCGGTTCAGCCGGGGCTGACGTGGCTGTTCCCGACAGACCCGGCCGTGTTCTTCGGCAGCATCAGCTACCTGCACAACTTCGAGCGCAAGGACGTGAGCCTGAACCTGGTGGACGGCTCGAAGCAGTTTCTGGGCAACGTGAAGGCCGGCGACATCATCGGCCTGAACTTCGGCATGGGGCTGGCGCTGAACGAGAAGGCATCGTTCTCGATTGGCTACGACCAGAGCATCATTGCGCCGACCACGCAGAACGGCCAGCGCGTGCCGGGCTCGGTGCGCACGATTCTGGGGACGTTGCTGGTCGGCTATTCGTACCGGCTCTCGCCCAAGATGACGCTGAACCTGTCGGTGGGTGCAGGCCTCACGCGCGACACGCCAGACTTGACCGTCACGCTTCGCCTGCCGATCCAGTTCTAGCTCAGTGCAGCATGGTGACGACGTTGGCCAGGGCACCCTGCAGCACGTTGGAGAGATTCAGCTGGCGGAACTGCGGCAGGCTGTTGACCGCTGCGTTGATGGTCGTCACCGCTTGCAGCGTCTGGTTGTTCAGACTGTTCTGGATGACCGTGGCCGCCGCTGCCGCCCCCGCCGTCACATCGGGCGGCGCAACATTGTTCGGGCCGTTCTGCACAAGATTGACCGTGTTGACCACCGAGGCTAGTTGCTGCGCCTGCGTGGCCGTCATGCGTGCCACATCAGGGATATTCACCGATGCGCTCGCCACCAGATCGCCGTTGATGTAGACCGCACGGTCGATGCCGAACGAGATGTGCAGCCCTGCAAGCGCGGGCACATCGAAGCCGCCGCGCATGTCGTCAAGCTTGTCTTCGGACACGGCTTGCCAGGCATGGACAGGATTGTTGTCCATGCCATCAATGCTGGACGCGCAAGCATGCCCGGCCGCAGCCATCACGAACCACCCGGCCCACGCTACCTTGCCAAACCGCCTCATGATGCCCTCCTGCCGGACTACCGGGCCGCCACGCAAACGACGTTCAGAAGTCGGACGGACCATGCTTGGGCACGACGATGTTGCCCAGGCCGCTGCGGTCCATGCCTTCCTCCAGCGGCGCACGCGGTGCCACGCGCCAGTCCGATGAAGCGTTGAACGTCGCCCCCGACTCGCGGTTGTGGACGACGAAGAGCAAATGGTTGTCCCACATGCTCTCGAAACTCGCCCGCGGAATCGCACGCGTGCCCATGGCCGGATCGCCCACGAGCACACGCCCTTCCTGCACACCCTTGACCACCACGAAGTGGTGATAGCCGTTCTCGGTCAACAGCACGATGGCCGGCAAGTGCGCATCCTTCAATGCATCCAGCGGCTGCTCGAAACCATCCGCCTCAAAGCCCAGAGAAGCCAGATAGCGTTTGATGTCGAGCAGCGAAAAGCCTTCTCGCCGGATCTTCTCCTGGTTGCCATGTTCGTACATGGCCTGGAACACGGTCTGCTCGCTCACCGGATAGCCGTACTGATACGTGAGCAGCGTCGCCACCGCGGCTGACCCGCAACTGAAGTCGAAACGCTGATGCACGGTACGCAGATAGCGCGCGGCCTTCATGCTCGTCACCGGCACGGCATATGTGCCGCCGCCCGTGCCGAGCATGTCGATCGTGCCCGCCAACGCGGGCCCGCACATCAGTGCCATCAGCACTGCACCGCACGTCTTGCGCATCATTCCGTCCTTCACAAGCTCAAGGCCGGAACTGCACGTTGACGATGGTGGCGTTCTGGATCAGCACGTTCGCTCCGCTGTTCTGGATGACCGTGGGGATCCCGCTGGCATTGGCAAACGAGCCGTCGCGCACGATGTTCGACCCCGTCGCCACGTTCACGGCGGCGTTGTCGCTCACGGTGCCCGACAGGCGCGCGTCATTGACGGTCTGGTAGAGATCCTGCGTGCCGCCGCGATAGCTGTCGAGCCGATCGGCGCCCACCGCATGACCGAACCCAGGCACCGACACGGCCGCGGCGACCGGGGGACGCACCGCTTCCGTGTTGGCGACCTGCGCACCGTCTGCGATCGGCACATCGTCCGCAGCCATCGCTGCTGCCGCTGGCCACACTGCCAGGCCGCATGCCAACCACCATGCCGCCCATCCTGCTGTGGTTCTTCTGTCGGATCGCATCGAATATCTCCTCTACGCTCCAACTGCGGGCCGGACCACATATGCAGTCCGGCCCCATCCACCGTCATGCGCGAAGCTTCATCGCTTGCGCCGCGGCACTTCCCCGCTCATGCCCATACCGGGCTATTTGCCCACATTCAGGTTGGCCTGCACGTTGATGCTTTGCTGGATGAGGGAAGCGAAGCCGCTGTTCTGGTTCGCCACCATCACGCCTGCTGCAGACTGGCCGACGCTGGTCATGGCGTTGGACATGTTGAACGTACCGGCGTCCACCATGACCGTACCGCCTGCACCGCCCGTGCCGCCCGCCGCACCATTGCCGACACCGCCATTGCCCACGCCGCCTGCACCGCCGGCCGCACCGACTGCACCCACGGCGCCATTGCCTGCCGTGGACGATGCTGCGCCGTTGGTTGCGCTGCCGTTGGTGGCGCTGCCGCCTGCACCGCCATTGCCTGCCACATTGGTAGCTGCACCGCCCGCGCCTGCCGCGCCGCCCGTGCTGGTACCGGTGGCACTGCTCGTGCCCGTGCCCGCACCGGCCGATGCCGTTGACGTACCGCTGGTGGCGGAGCCGCCAGCGCCGCCTGCACCGCCTGCCGAGGCACTGCCGCCGCCCGTGGCTGCGCCGGCGCCCTGATGGCGGTTCGCATCGCCACCGCTGGCGCTGGACGTGCCACCTGCACCGCCGCCACCGCCGCCGGCTGCGCTCGTGCTGCCCGCTGCGCCGCCAAGGCCTGCACCTAGGCTCGCCGACAGCGTGCCGGAGCTGCCGCCGGTACCGCCGCCGCCCGCATTGCCGCCAGCGGCTCCGCCATTGCCGCCGTTGCCGGCCATTGCGCCACCGTTGGTCGCGCTGCCGTGTGTGACACTGCCGGAGCTGCCGCCAGCGCCACCGCTGCCTCCTGCACCGCCAGCGCCACCGTTGCCGCCAGCGCCTGTGCCGCCGTAGCCGTATCCGCCACGCCCGCCGGCGCCGCCATTGGCCGAGCCACCATTGTTGGTGGCGACATTGCCGATGCCCGACACGCTGATGTTGGTCACGGTGCCGTCCAGCTTGGAGACAGCAATTGCCTTGCTTGTGTTGAAGGAGTTGGTGAATGTTGCCGTTGCCGTGCCGCCGTTGTTGGCAGCGGCGGTGCCATAGCCGTCAGCGTTGGCCCAGCCGCTGTTGTCGCGGTTGCTGCCCTGGCTTTGGTTGTTGTGTTGATTCGAGTTATCCGTTGCCGTTGTGGTTGTGGTCGTTGCGGTATTCGTCGTCGTGTCTGTGCTGGTGTTGGTTCTGGTGATAGTCGACGTATTGGTTTGGGTCTTGTCACCCGCCCCGGACGCCGTATTCCCGATGTCGGCCAATGCCACGCCAGAGACCCCCAATCCCATGGCGATCGCGGTGGCCAGTAAGGTCTTCTTCATAACGCACTCCATAAAGGTGAGAGGGACGGCTGGAAACGCAGCCAGTAAGGCCGGCGCGCTCTGCCTGTGGGAAAAGCATGACCCACCCCGGGGCGGCTCGTTTGCATAATCGGTGCCAACTTCCGGGCCCGCTCAATAGAACTGTTCTAAGCGTTTGAAAACGCAAAAGTTTCACCGGCACGCGCGTACACAAGCGCTCGCCATGCCGCGCAATCGTGACGGGACATGCAACTTTTGGAGGTCTGTTTGCGGCCCTTCGGTTACAGCGCTGATACACCGTCGTGACGCGCGGGCAACCATGGCATGCAAGGCCTTCTCGCCAAGACGCAAACCACGCGCACGCATGCGCTCAGTGTGGGTGTTCGAGACGAGCGATTGGCTGGGTGTTTCAGGCGTGATACATCGGCGCATCGTCGCTCACATTGCGTGAGCGGTTGGTCGTGTTGGGCAAGCATGCCGCGGCGCACGTCCCCTCGGGTTGCGCGCCTTGAGGGTGTACGCACCGCTGACACGCAGCCGCGCGTGGCGGCTGGATTGCAAGCGCCCCCTATCGGCAAGACTCATGCGGGAGACGCTTCTCGATTTCTACGTCGGGCGTTGCCCAGGCAGGCGAAAAAAAACTGCGCGCGGCAAGCATCGTCATGGCAACGAAAAGCCGCGCGCAACCCGTTCGCATTTCAATCGCGAAACCGCGCGCTCAAACTTACGCCGTGGCAGCCACCGTCAACTTGAGCTCTTCGATCATGCGGTCGCGCATGACGAACTTCTGCACCTTGCCCGTCACCGTCATCGGCATCTCGGTGACGAAGCGGATGTAGCGCGGAATCTTGTAGTGCGCGATCTGGCCCTGGCAGAACGTACGGATCTCATCTTCCGTGGCCTGCTGGCCGGGCTTGAGGACGATCCACGCGCAGACCTCTTCGCCGTACTTCGGGTCGGGCACGCCAAATACGTTGACGGCCTGCACCTTCGGATGCCGGAAGAGGAATTCTTCGATCTCGCGCGGGTAGACATTCTCGCCGCCGCGAATGAGCATGTCCTTCACGCGGCCGACGATGTTGCAGTAGCCCTCGGCATCGAACGTTGCCAGATCGCCCGTGCGCATCCAGCCGTCATGGATGGAATCGGCGGTCTTGGCTTCGTCGTCCCAGTAGCCGAGCATGACGGAATAGCCCTTGGTGCACAGCTCGCCCTTCTCGCCCACAGGCACCACCTCTCCCGCACCGTCCACCAGCTTGACCTGCAAATGCGGCTGGATGCGGCCGACGGTGGTCACGCGCTTGTCGAGCGGGTCCGTTACGGCGCTCTGGAAAGACACCGGGCTCGTCTCGGTCATGCCGTACGCGATGGTGACTTCGCGCAGGTTCAGCTCCGACACGACGCGCTTCATCACCTCGATGGGGCATGGCGATCCGGCCATGATGCCGCCGCGCAAGGTCGATACGTCAAAGCTCTTGAAGTCCGGATGATCGAGCTGCGCGATGAACATCGTCGGCACGCCGTGCAGTTGCGTGCAGCGTTCTTCCGCCACCGTGCGCAGCGTAGCGAGCGGATCAAACGCCTCGCCGGGGAACACCATGCAAGCGCCGGTGGCCGTGCAGGTGAGCACCGACATGACCATGCCGAAGCAGTGATACAGCGGCACGGGAATGCACAGCCGATCGCCCTCTTGCAGGTTCATCGCCATGGCAACGAAGCGGGCGTTGTTGACGACGTTGACGTGCGTGAGCGTGGCGCCCTTGGGCGCGCCGGTCGTGCCGCTGGTGAATTGGATATTGATGGCGTCGTCGGGCGACAGCGTGGCCGTGATGGCATCCAGCGCATCAACGGGTACGCTTTTTCCGCGCGCAATGACATCGGCAAAGTTGAGCATGCCAGGCGTTTCGGCCTCGCCCATGCGGATGACCCAGCGCAACGCCGGCAGCTTGGCGGCATTCAATGCGCCGGGCTGCGCGGTCGCCAGTTCGGGCGCGAGCGTCTGCAACATTTCCAGATAGCGCGAGGTCTTGAAGGCCTCGGCCGCCACGATGGCCTTGCACCCCACCTTGTTGAGCGCGTATTCCAGTTCCGACAGCCGATACGCCGGATTGATGTTGACGAGGATGAGCCCCAGGCGCGCCGTCGCGAACTGCGTGAGCACCCATTCGACGCGGTTGGGGGACCAGATGCCGATGCGGTCGCCCCGCTCGAGCCCCAACGCGTGCAGGCCGGCGGCCAGCGCATCGATCTGTTCGGCAAAGGCACGCCACGTCCAGCGCACGTTCTGTTCGCGAAACACGACCGCCTCGTCGCTGGGACAGCGGCGCACGGTTTCCGCGAGCAACGCCGAGACCGTCACGTGTGCCAGCGGCACCGCCGTGTCGCCCACCACATACGACGCACCGTTGCGCGGTCGCGCGTCGAAAACCTCACCAGCCATGGATGTCTCCTCCAATCAACGTTGGCCTTTTGGGGCCTTGTTCTGAATGATTTGTAACCGCTGCTTCCATCGCAATTTGACGCAGCTTGACGTATTTGGCAATCCGTTGCCGGACGAACAATGACGCGGAACAATTGCTGCGCTGCAGCAGCAAAAAACGGCGGGCGCCGTCATCAACGCGCTAACATGCCGGCCTGATGTTTTGCGCTTTCTTGCACGTAGGGAATGACGATGATCGTTGTAGTGATGGGTGTTTCGGGTTGCGGCAAATCCACGGTGGGCCAGAAGATTGCCGAGCGGCTGGGCTGCGCTTTCCGTGATGGCGACGAGTTCCACTCCGAGGCCAACCGCGCCAAGATGCACGCCGGCATCCCCCTGAACGATGACGACCGCAAACCCTGGCTCGAATCCATCCGCGCCTACATGGATGAGAAGACGAGCACCGGGCAATCGCTGGTGGTTGCCTGCTCCGCCCTCAAGCAGCGCTACCGCGACGTGCTGCGCGGTCCCGCCGGCAACGCGGAATTCGTCTACCTGAAGGGCGATTTCGACCTGCTGCAGGGCCGCCTCGCCGCACGCAAAGACCACTTCTTCAACCCGAACCTGCTGCGCAGCCAGTTCGAAGCGCTGGAAGAGCCGAGCGACGCCGTCATTGTCGACATCGCGCTGCCGCCCGAAGCCATCGTCGTCGAGGCTGTCACGCAACTGCAGGCACGCGCCGCGCACCGCCCGGCCGCGTGAACTCGCACATGTTCGCGCGCTAGCTGCGCGTGAGTTGTTGCAGCACGGCCTGCACCTCGCCGTTGCACACGCGGCTCATGCGCTCCTGCTCGCGCGGCGTATCGATCTGTTCGTGCGCCTGCAGCCCCAGTTCGATCAGCGATTGCGCGCGGGGCAGCCAATGGCGCGTGAGCGCTGCCTGCAAATCTGCGGCAATGCGGTCCGGGTCTCCAAAGTAGAGCCGGCCGCCGTATTCGCTCTCGATCTCCTTGCGGATCACCTCGGCGGCGTGCGGCAGCACCGCGCGGTTGACGGCCACATGCCGCAATTCGTGCTCGCGGATGGCGTTGTAAGCACAAGTGCCCGGCGCGAATTCGCGCGCCACGGTGACCCGAAAATTATTCAGCAACAGCTCCACCGAGATGGACGGCCGCAAGCAGGTCGTAGCTGGCTGTGTGGCGATGGCCATGTAGCGGCTGTTGACGTCGAAGCGTGCGACCAGCGTGGCGTACGTCTTGCCCAGCACGCGCGCTGAGCGGTCGTACGGCGGTGCCTCGGCGGTGAGTTGTTCCACCGAGCGGTCGTTGGAGAAGGACAGCGGCGTTTCGATGGCACGCACTTCCACGCGCATCGGGCCAAGCGCCTGGTCGCATGCCTTGAGCCAGTGCGATTTGTTGGCATTGAGTGCGGATGCGCCCGCCGCGCCAGTTGCTGCGGCGACGTTTTCGATCGGCGCAAAACGCACGTCGGCGAGCCTCAGCCGATGCAGCCGACTCCACTGCCAGGCGCCGACCGCCACGGCCAGCGCCACACCCAATACCACCACCCGACGCATGCTGGGCTCCCCGTTTGCGCATCCCGACTGGGCTACGCAGGGGCGCCGCAGGTCAGGTCATGCCGGTGTCAGTGCCACCGGTTCTCGATTCTCATGTTGGGCGGCAACCAGTCGTCTGATCTGCTCGCCCGATCGTTTGAGCGCTACGCGCGCCTCTGGAAGGAAAGGATAGAAGATCGGCCACACGTGCGGAAGCCGCCGCCCCATTTCTACCGAAACGGATACCCCGGCCGCCCGCGCGCGCTCGGCCATTCGGAGGGTATCGTCGCGCAGCACCTCGCTTGTGCTGACATAGCAATGCAGCGGGGGGAGGCCCGTGAAATCCGCATACAACGGCGAGGCGAGCGGATGGTCCGTCGGTGCGCCCGAATCGCCGAGGTACAACGCCGCGCCGTGTGCCATCCACGCGCCGCGAAACATCACGTCGGATTCATCGTTGTCGATCAGGCTCTGGCCGGTGGCTGCCAGGTCCGTCCACGGCGAATACAGCACCGCGCCGGCCGGCAGCGGGTCCGCCGCATATCGCAAGGCCACCAGCAGCGCCAACGCCAGTCCTCCCCCCGCGGAATCGCCCGCCACCACAATGCGCGATGGCGCCACGCCCTGCGCCAGCAGCGTGCGATACGTAAAGAGCGCATCTTCCACCGGTGCGGGAAACGGGTGCTCAGGTGCCAACCGGTAGTCCGGCACGCACACGCGGGCCCGCGCATGGGTGGCGAGACCAATGGTGATCGGGCGATGTGTGCGGGGGCTGCAGAAAAAATAGCCTCCGCCATGCAGATAAAGGACGACGGGCGCGTCGTCATGCAGGTCCGGATCGGCGGGTTCGATCCATTCGCCGGTGAGGCCGTCGCCGTGGGCCCCAAGGGCCGGCACGATGCGCCAATCCGGCGGCAATTCCACGGGCGAAGGCATCTTGCGCTTCTCGGCATGCAGGCGCGTGGCGATGGGATCGAACGGCTCCCGCTCGGTCGGCTTCTTGACCTGGTTGCGCACCATCCTCGAGACGACCCAGTTCTGCCAGCTCATCGCGCAACCCTCCGCTGCAAAGTCCCAGCCTAGCGAGGATGCGCTGCCCAGACAATCGGTTCACACCCTGCTGGAACGCGGGTGTCCCCATACGGCAACGCCATCTCGCAGGCAGTAGCGTCAAACCACGTCAGGGGTCGCAGCCAGGGCACGCAGGCACAGGCGCTCCATCTCGCTGATCCACACCTCGGTTGCGGGCGGCCCGCCCTGCAGCAGCACGCGGTAGCGACGTGCGCCCCAGATGGCTTGCAGCATCGTCTGCACGAGTGCGTCGTCTGGCCGGGCAGGTAGATCGGGGCACGCGTCCAGCGCTTGGCGCCAGGCTGTGCTCAGTTCATCGAAGAAGCGCAAATGATGCTTGGGCTCGGCAATGCGGTCTTCACGCATCAGCATGGCGTGATCAAAGTACGGCGGATCGAGCGCCGGATCGCCGCAACTCAGCCTCACGAGGTGACGCACGCGGGCTGTCCAGGAGGCATCGAAGCGTTCCGTCACCTCGCTCTGAATGCGGGCCAGCAGCACCTCGATGGTGTGCCGGACGTAGCCTGAGAGCAGCGCCTCCTTGTTTGGGAAGTACTCATACAGCGTACCGACCGAGCAGCCGGCTTCCAATGCCACCGCCCGCGTGGTCGCTGCCTGTGCGCCGTCGCGCCGCCAAATCCGAACAAACGCCTCGTAGATGGCCTGCACCGTGAACTTGGCCCGGCGCTGCGACGGCCGCTTCAGCGGTTTGGCGCGAGCGCTTTCGGCCTGTCCGTTTCCGAACCCGGCGCCCGCCTGCCGGCGATAGAGTGAAGCCATCAGCCCATCAATCCCGAGAATGGAGAAGACACCATGAACGCCCCGTACCAGCGGCTCTTCACGCGCAAGGATGCCCTAAACGAAAGCCGCCTGGAAAGCGCCGACACCGCGCCCGCCGCTGCGCCCGGCGAAGTCGTGCTGCGCCTGGACCGCTTTGCCCTCACCACCAACAACATCACCTACGCGGCCTTTGGCGACGCCATGCAGTACTGGGCGTTTTTCCCCACCGGCCACGATGGCTGGGGCCATATGCCTGTGTGGGGCTTTGCCGATGTGGTCAGCTCCACCGTGGAAGGCGTCGACGTCGGCGAGCGCTTCTACGGCTACTTCCCGATCGCAACACATCTGCGCATGCAGCCCGAACGCGTCACGCCACGCGGCTTCTACGACGGCGCCGCGCATCGTCAAGCGCTCGTCTCCGCCTACAACCAATACACGCGCGTGTCGCAGGACGCCGCCTAAGATGCAGCGCTGGAGGACTACCAGATCCTCTATCGGCCGTTGTTCATCACGTCGTTCATGCTGGCGGATTTCCTGGCGGACAACGCCTTCTTCGGCGCGCGGCGCCTGGTGTTTTCCAGCGCATCGAGCAAAACGGCGTACGGCACCGCGTTCTGCCTGCAAGACACCCAAGGGCTCACGCTCACCGCGCTCACTTCGGACGGCAATCGCGCGTTTGTCGATGGCCTTGGCTGCTACCACGACAGCGTCACGTACGATGCACTCGACACGCTCACAACTGACGTTCCCACGCTCTACGTCGATTTCTCCGGCGACGCGGCGTTGCGCCGGCGCGTGCATGAACACTTTGGCGACGCGCTCGTCTACGACTGCTTTGCAGGATCGGCGCAAAACACGGATTTCATCCAGGCTGCCGACTTACCCGGCCCCGCGCCGCAGTTTTACTTCGCGCCCGTGCAAATCCGCAAGCGCAACGCCGACTGGGGGCCCGCGGTCGTCACCGAAAAATTCAACGCAGCGCAGCGACGCTTCGTCGACCACGTACGTGACCCAAAGCACGGTTGGCTCACGCTGATCCAGGAGCACGGCATGCCCGCAGCTCAGGCGCGCATTGCCGCACTGCATGCCGGCCGCACACACCCGCGCGAGGGTTATGTCATCCGACTTTGAGGCCGCCCTGCCATCGCGCCAAGGTCGAGCTTGGCGCTTCCTTGCCCCGGCACATGACAAACAATCTATAAATTTATATATTATTGGAATCTAGATTGTTCTCTGCCCCACCCCTTTCCCATGTCGATCGATTTCGCACATTTCACCCCGGGCGCTGCCCTCGTCGGCGGCCTCATCATCGGGCTGGCGGCGGCCGTGTTGATAGTGGGCATAGGCCGCATTGCCGGCATCAGCGGCATCCTCGGCGGGCTGTTGTTGCGTCCGCAGGGCGATATGGATTGGCGCATCGCGTTCCTGATCGGCCTGATGGGGGCGCCGGTGATTGCCGCACTGCTTGGTCACCCTGTGGTTCCTGACATCGCCGCCGGCTGGGGCGAGGTGCTGGCGGCAGGCTTCCTGGTCGGCATCGGCACACGCTACGCAGGTGGCTGCACGAGCGGCCACGGCGTCTGCGGGTTGTCGCGCGGCTCGGTTCGCTCGCTGGTGGCCACGGTCACCTTCATGACCGCGGGCATCGTCACCGTGTTCGTGGTGCGTCACGTGGTGGGAGGCTGACATGGCCATCGTGATCGCACTCGTTGCGGGTCTGCTGTTTGGCGCGGGGCTCATCGTGTCGGGCATGGCCAATCCGGCCAAGGTGCTCGGCTTTCTGGACTTGCTCGGCCAATGGGACCCTTCACTGGCGTTCGTGATGGCCGGAGCAATTGCCGTTGGCGTGATCGCCTTCTTCATGGCACGTCGGCGCGGCCGCTCATGGCTTGGCACGCTGATCCAATTGCCGTCTGCCACGGGCGTAACCGCGCGGCTGGTGCTGGGCAGCGCCGTGTTTGGCATCGGCTGGGGACTGGCCGGTTTCTGCCCAGGGCCGGCACTGGTGGCGCTGGGCGCAGGCGTGCCCAAGGCCGTCGGCTTTGTCGCCGCAATGTTGGTGGGCATGGCCGTCTTCAATTGGCTGCAACGCAAGCGCTAGCCGGGCGGCACCGCCGCATATAAACCGATAACGAACCTACAGGGGACAACATGACGCTCCACAAGCTCGGTGCCGCATTGGCGCTGGTCATTGGCACATCCGCATTCGCACAAACCGCCCCGGCAACGCTTCCAGTGCCGGACGAGGCCACCATCCCCGCTGGACCCATGGGTGACGCCATCAAGCGCGGCAAGCTGATCCTTACCGACACCAAGCGCCAGCTGCCGCACAACGTCGGCAACGGCCTGAACTGCACGAGCTGCCACCTGAACGGCGGCACGACGCCCTACGCATCGCCGTGGGTCGGTCTGACCGCTGCGTTTCCGGAATACAGATCGCGCAGCGGTGCGGTCATTTCGCTGCAGCAGCGCGTGAATGATTGCTTCCAGCGGTCGATGAACGGCAAGCCCATCGCCTTCGATGGCGACGACATGAATGCCATCCTCGCCTACATGAAATGGCTCTCCAGCGGCGTGCCCGTTGGCACCAACGTGACGGGACGCGGTTTCGAGAAGATCGACACGTCCCTCGCGCCCAACCGCGAGAACGGCAAAGCCGTCTACGCCCAGCGCTGCACAGCCTGCCACGGCGCCGAAGGCCAGGGGCTGCCCAACCCGCAAGGGGGTTACCTGATGCCGCCGCTGTGGGGCAAGGATTCGTTCAACGTGGGCGCGGGCATGGCGCGCATGTACACCGCCGCTGCCTTCGTGAAGCACAACATGCCGCTGGGCCAGGGCGGCACGCTCACCGCACAGGAGGCCGTGGACGTGGCCGCCTTCTTTACCCAACAGCCGCGCCCGGACTATGCCGCGCGCGCCAACGACTGGCCCAAGGGCGACAAACCGAAAGACGCGCGCTGAGCGCCTCCCGCCTCAAAAGCAAAAAGCCTGCGACGCAACCGCCGCAGGCTTTTTTGGTTTCGCACTTCGGAGCGCTGAACGCGATCAGTTGACCTTGAGCTGACCGCCACGGCCCAGGCCACCCTTGACGTCTTGCGCCTTGTAGCTGCGCAGCGCGACGACCATCTTGTTCCACGCGTCGATAAAGGCGACCACCGTGGCCTTGCCTTCCGGCGTGCTGGAGAAACCTGCCAGACCGCCGCCCACGCCACCGCCAAAACCAGCCAGCACGGCACCGTAGTTCGTGGCGGTCGAACTGCCTTCGGCGGCAGCAATCTGCACGGCCGAGCGCACGTCGAACAGGGTCAGCGTCACGACCGAAGCCTTCGACTTCACACTGCCGGCCAGCGCGGCGATGGCGCTGGTGCCCAGCAGGCCGCCCACGGCACCCGCCACACCGCCGATCGGCGAGTCGTTGATGATGATCTGCGGCTCCATGTAGTAGTCAGCCGCCACACGCTGGCCCTTCTGCTGCTTCGAGCCCGCACGGTATTCACCGGAGTTGCGCTGCAGATCGGTGATGCGCGACAGGCGTGCGTCGGTCTTCTGGTTGCCGATCGACGTGATCACGAAGCAGTTCGATTGCTGTACGGCCATGCGCAGCAGCGGGTCGATGGTCGTCACCTTGGTGGCGCTGCCAAACTGGCCGTACCAGTCGGCGTTGCGGCCATCATCCATGGCGATGGTGCCCAGCGGCGAGGCGCAGCGCTCGAGCGTCGGGTCAGCACCCACGCTGGAGCCGCCGGCCGCAGCACCGCTCACGCCGGCGTTCTGGCCGCCCGGCGTCACCATGCCGCCGCCTGCGCACGCAGCCAGGGAAGCGGAGATCAATGCCACGCCTGCGGCCTTGGCAGTGCGGCTAAGAAGATTGGTTTTCATATTGTTGTGTGGCTCACATTGAGTCGATGTTCGGCTTATGCGTCCTGCGACTCAATAAGCCCCCCTTGATCAGGCGTGCGAGGTGTGCAACAGGCTTTCCCCCCTCCCCGAACTGCCTTGAAACGCTTTGAAACGGATGACTGCGGCGCCTCTCTCAGTACCAGTACCAGCTCGTCTGGCGCCAGACGCCGAGGTACGGATAACCCGAATACCAATAGCCGTAGTAGGTGCTGCGCCATTGCGCGCGCCACTTGTAGTCGTCTTCGTCGGATTTCTTGGCGGCGCGTGCTTGCTCGAGCAGCTTCTTGGATTCCTTGTCGCCACGGCTCACGGCAATCGAGAGCCATTTTTCGGCTTCGCGCGGGTCGGAGCCCATCTCTTCCAGCCCGAACAGGTAGAACGCGCCGAGCGCCTTCTGCGCCTGCAGGTTGCCGTGCTCGGCCGCCTCGCGCATCCAGTTCAGTGCCTGGTAGCTGTCCTGACGGACGCCGTCGCCGCGGAAATAGCGCAGACCCAGGTCGTAGGCAGCCTTGGGCTCTCGCTTGGCAACTTCCTTGAGGGCAATAATGCGCGGATCTTCATCAGGGATATTCGCCTGGTCAAACGCCACCTGGGCTTTCGGCCGATCGGCACAGCCACGGTCGTCGCACACCCGTACCACATCGCTGGGCGGCTGCGGCTGGGCACACGCTGCCAGCAGTGACACGACTCCCAACATCAGCAAACGATTCCGCATTCGCCTGACCCTTTCTCTTATTGTTGCTGTTGATCGAGAGAAACTCCGCTGACAACCTGGTCAGTGCCGGTGGTTTTTGCGATCCCGTCCGCAAAACCGGCGCCCACACATTGGCTGCACAACGCTTTCTCTTCCGCGCGCCCATAGGATTTGCGGGCACATGATATAGATCGGTCTACTTTAGCGGGAAGCGCGTGCTGTTGTGTTATCAAAGCGTAAAGCTGACGCGGCAACAACACTCTGCAGCCGACCGTGTTTGGGCCCAATGCCCAGGCCGCAATAAGGGGCCGATGCTAAGATGCGGCTCAGCAATCAGGAGAGGTGGCAATGCGCGCAAGCAAGCGCCAACAGGTGGTGGACAAGGCCGGCGAGCTGTTTTCCAAGCACGGCTTTCACCCCGTGGGCGTCGATTGGATCATCGACGAATCCGGCGTCGCCCGTATGACGCTGTACCGGCACTTTGCCGGCAAGGAAGATCTGATCAAGGAAGTGCTGGAGCAGCGCTATACCTTCGTCATGGGCAGCATTACCGAAAAGCTCAGCCCCATGCACGACGCCACCGCCCGCCTCAAGGGCATCTTCGAGTGGTATGGCGCATGGTTCCGCACTCCCGAATTTGCGGGCTGCCTGTTCGAGCGCGCGCTGGCTGAGTTTGGCGCCACCTGCCCCAAGGTGACCGATGTGGCGGTGCGCTACCGCGACGATCTGCTCGCCATGATGGAAACGCTGCTCAAGGATGTGGTGCCTGCCAATACGGCGCGGCAGCTTGCCGGGGTGTACGTGATGCTGCTGTCGGGTGCCACGGCCGACGCCCGCGCAATTGGCGATCCGTCCGCCGCGTCACAGGCCTGGCACGCCGCAGAAACCCTTTTGAATCAAGCTAGGGCCGCCACCGAAGCCGCCTGAACCCAGCCGCCGCAGCCTACCAACCGCGCTGCACCCGCCGCGCAATCATCGAAGGCAAGCGCAGCATGCCTTCGGCCGCCAGGCGCAGATGCATCCCAACCAGCAGGATGTTGTCTCGCAGATACCGGAAATGCGACACGCCGCCCTCGTGCGCGCGGAAGTAGCGCACCGGCGCCGCCAGCCGGATCGGACGCACACCGGCCCAGCACAGGCGCACCGCCGCTTCCGGATCGAAGTCGAAACCGCGCATCCAAGTCTGCCGGCGCATGATCTCGGCCAGCGGCGCAATCGGATAGACGCGAAAACCGAACAACGTATCGCCAATTCCGGCCCACAGGGTTTCGATGTCCGCACAGCCGTTGGACAGGCGCCGGCCCTGCACGCGCACCTGCGGCGCCGTTGCATCAAACACCGGCTGGCCGAGGATCATCGCGTCGGGTGCAGCCTGTGAGGCCGCCATGAATTCGGGGATGAGCTCTGCGGGATGCTGGCCGTCGGCGTCCATGGTCAGCACGTAGGTAAAACCTGCTGCGGCAGCGGCTTCCAGGCCGGTCAGCACGGCCACGCCCTTGCCGCGATTGCGCGGCAGCACAATCACGCGCAGCCCTGGGTCTTGCGCTGCCATGGCCTGCAAGCGTTCGGTGCTGCCGTCGGTGCTGCCGTCCGCCACGACCCAGACCGGGTTCCACTGCGCGCGCGCGCTGCGCACGGTGTCGTCAACCTTGGAGCCAGGGTTGTAGCTTGGAATCAGAACGAGGTGCGAGGTGGAAGCGCCGGTCATCGGCATGGCGTCGGTCCGGCCAAACGTTGAAAGCGGAATGCGTCGGGCGCTGGCGCGAGCCTATCGCGTGCGGTGTTCTGCCACGTAGGCCGCGAGCGAGCCCAGCGAGGCGAAGATTTTCTGATTATCGGGATCGCCCGAGCGCAGTTCGAAGCCGTATTTCTTGGAGATCAGCAGCGCAACTTCGAGGATATCAATGGAATCGAGCCCGAACCCTTCGCCATACAGCGGTGTGTCGGCGGTCAGGGCATCGAGTTGAATGTCTTCGAGATTCAGTTCGCCGATCATGAGCGCGGCGAGCTCTTTTTCCAGGTCGTTCATCGGTCTTGCAACCACAGGCGGCGTGCAGCGGGGATTGCGGCCAGAGCCAACGACGTTCTCCTTGCCCGAAGCCCCTGCCTTGTCCAGCCCAGCCTGTGAAGGGGGTCGTTTAAGCTACGCGGATTCTAGACGAAGGGTTACACCCCGTATAGCGCGAAACCGTGACAAAGACCGCATGTCGCGGCGCATGCACGAAGTGACGCAAACGATTCAACGGCTTGTGTGGCGCCGCAAAGCGGCAAGGGGTGCCGCAACAGGGCCGCCCGGGCGCCGTACATCCGGTTACAAACACGCCGCCGCCGGATCAGGCGAGACAGGCGCGGGGCCCTAGAATGTGCCCCGCCCTATGATGAAACTGCCCGGCCCCTCCTACGACACCATGCAGCGCCGCTCCTCCCAACTTGCTCTGCCATGCAGCGACTGACCAGCTTTGCGCGGGGCGCAGCGGGGGTGGGTGCGGTCGTGGCGTATCAGGTCGGTGCGCATTACGCGGCGGCCACGCCAGGCGCGCATGGCGTGGGCCTGGCGATGGCTCTGGTACCGCCGTTGGCCGTTGCGCTGGTCGCAGCCACACGTTCCATACATCGGGCATGGCTGTTGCCGCTGTGGCTGCTCGTCTGTGGAGTGCTGTGGATGGCTCGCGCACCGCTCGCCGCGCATTTTGACTGGGGCCTGTACCTCGAACATGCAAGCTTCAACCTGATGATGGCCTACGTATTCGGCCGCACGTTGGTGGCGGACCGCGAGCCACTGTGCACGCGCTTTGCCCACATGGTGCACGGCACGCTCACGCCGCGCATTGCGCGTTATTCGCGGCAGGTCACGCTGGCATGGACGCTGTTTTTTCTGGCAACCGCCGTCGTGTCCACCCTGTTGTTTGCCGCGGCATCGACCGTAACGTGGTCGACGTTTGCGAACTACCTGTCGCTGCCGCTGGTGGGCGTGATGTTTGTGGCCGAATACCTCTGCCGGCGCGTCGTGCTGCGCGGCGAGCCACATTCCAGTCTGTTCGATGCGGTGCGCGCGTATCGACAATCGGGGCCGTCGCGGCAATCCACGCGCCCCGCCACAGAACGCTCCCGCTGAGCCCACACGCCTCCAAGATTTGCTTCATGCCGACTTACCCGCTGGTCTCTCATCCAACACTCGACCACACGCTCGCCTGGCGTGACGGCACGCCCGTCTCCGCACGTGCGTTCCTGGCCGATGTGATGGCGCTGGCCGCGATGCTGCCGCCGGGCGGTCACGTGTTCAACGCCTGTTCAGACCGTTACCGCTTTGCCGTCGCGCTGTGCGCGACGCTGTTGGCCGGCACAGTCAGCCTGCTGCCGCCCATGCAGACGCCGCAAATGGTGCGCCAGCTTTCGGCGTTCGCGCCCGATGTGTTTTGCCTGCACGATGCGCCCGCCTGCCCGGTCGACCTGCCGGGCTTCCGGTATCCCGATGCGTTGACGGCCGACACAACGCTCAACGACGTGCCGCAGATCGACGCGTCGCAAGTCATGGCAGTGTTGTTCACGTCCGGATCAACCGGCACGCCGGTGCCGCATCGCAAAACGTGGGGCGCACTTGTGCACTGCATGCGCGCGGCGGTCGCGCACCTTGGCCTGGACGGCGGGCGCGCCTTCACGCTGGTCGGCACCGTGCCGCCGCAGCACATGTATGGCTTTGAGGTGACGGTACTGCTCGCGCTGCAAGGCGGTCTGGCCTTCAGCAACCAGCTGCCGTTCTATCCGGCGGACATTCGCGAGGCGCTGCAGGCCGTGCCGCAACCGCGCGTGCTGGTGACCTCGCCGGTGCATCTGCGGGCGCTGCTGGCATCAGAACCCGCGTTGCCAAGCGCATCGCTCGTGCTGTCGGCCACTGCGCCGCTATCGCAGGCGCTGGCGCGGGAGGCCGAGACACGCCTGTCTGCGCCGCTCCTGGAAATCTACGGCAGCACCGAAACCGGCCAGGTCGCGACGCGCCGTACCGCGCAGGAAACCGCGTGGCATCTATACCCCGGCGTCCGCATGGAATCGCGCGCCGGCACGCCGGAAGACGACGGCCCCACGGTGTGGGTCCATGGCGGGCACGTCGACACCCCGGTGCCGATGGGCGATGTGATTGAGCTGATCGACGACACGCACTTTCTGCTGCACGGCCGTAAGACCGATCTGATCAACATTGCCGGCAAACGCTCGTCGCTGGCGTATCTGAATCATCAGCTCAACGCGATTGCAGGTGTGGAGGACGGCGTGTTCTACATGCCGGACGATGCGCCTGCCGCCCCGCATACGCAGGGCAGCGCCGCAGTCACGCGCCTGGTGGCACTCGTTGTGGCGCCGAGTCTTAGCGCGGCGGACGTACTGCGTGCCCTGCATGACCGCATCGATGCAGCATTCCTGCCACGCCCGCTGCTGCTGGTGGACGCGCTGCCGCGCAACGAAACCGGCAAGCTGGCGCGCGATGTGCTGGCCGCGCTGGTCGCACAACATTCGCACCGCAACGCACACAAGCCCGCCATGCGCTTCACCATTCCCGCAGATCACCCGGCGCTGCCGGGGCACTTTCCCGGCCACCCAATCGTGCCGGGGGTGGTGCTGCTTGACCACGCGCTCCACACGATCGGTGCGGCGCTGGGCCGCTCGCTTGATGCTTGCAAGATCAGTTCGACCAAGTTTCTCAGCCCTGCGGCACCCGGGGAGTTGCTCGACCTCGCGTTCGAGACGACGGCGAGCAACGCCGTCCGCTTCACGATCCGCGCGGGCGAGCGCGAAGTGGCCAGCGGCGTGCTGTCCGCATCAGCGCCGGAGGGCGTTGCTGCATGAAGCGCACCGACTGGGCCGAGCGTCCGGAGCGCAGCAACCTCGCGCTGCTGCGCGTGATGACGTGGCTTTCGCTGCGGCTTGGGCGGCCGTTCGGCAGGGCTCTGCTGTGGCTGATTGCGGTGTACTTTGTGGCGGCCTCGCCGGCGGCGCGGCGTGCCTCGCGTGACTATCTGCGCCGCGCGCTCGGTCGGCCGGCAAAGCTGCGCGACGTGTTCCGTCACATGTTCACCTTTGGCACGACCATCCACGACCGCATTTATCTGATCAGCGGGCGCTTCGATCTATTCGACGTCGAGTTGCAGGGCCAGCAGCACATACACGACGTGCTGGAGCGGGGGCGCGGTGCATTCCTGCTCGGCGCGCACCTGGGCAGCTTCGAGGTGGTGCGCGCGCTTGGCCGTACGGTGCCAAACCTGCGTGTGGCCGTCGCCATGTATGAAGAGAATGCACGCAACATCAACGCCGCAGTTGCCGCCATCAACCCGGCGGCGGCGCCGGAAGTCATTCCGCTGGGGCGTGTAGACGCCATGCTGCAAGTGCGCGAGGCACTGGACGACAACCGGCTGGTCGGCATGCTGGCCGATCGCACGCTGTTGCGCGACGCGGGGCCATCCATCCAGCGCAGGGATTTTCTCGGCAGCCCGGCAGCGTTTCCGCTCGGGCCGCTGCACATGGCCGCCATGTTGAAGCGCCCCGTGCTGTTCATGACGGGGCTGCACCTGGGCGGCAATCGCTACGCCGTGCATTTCGATCCACTGGCGGATTTCACCAACGTACGCCGCGAAGATCGCGCCGCCGCCGTGCAAGCCGCACTGGCCCGCTATGTCGAGCGCGTTGAACATTACTGCCGCGCCGCGCCATACAACTGGTTCAATTACTTCGACTTCTGGCAGGATGCCGACGCGGCCGGCGCGCAGAATCCCACCCCGGCCGAGCACCAGACCACCCAAACGCCATGACTGCAACGCGCCCATTCCTTCGCGCCCTTCTGGCCATGCTCGCAGCCAGCATGTTGGCAACAGCCGCCCACGCCGCGGATGCCGCATGGACGCTCGACCGCCTCATGTCCACGCTTGCACGCAACAAGTCGGGGCGCGCCACATTCACGGAAACAAAGACGCTGTCGATTGCGGCTGAGCCCATTGAATCGTCCGGCGAGCTGGTCTTCGTGGCGCCCGATCACCTGGAAAAGCACACGCTGGCTCCCAAGCCCGAACACCTCGTGATTGACGGCGACAAGCTGACCGTCGAGCGCAACCAGCGCAAGTTCACGATGCCGCTGTCGCAATACCCGGAGCTGGGCGCCTTCATCGAAAGCATCCGCGCCACGCTGGCCGGCAACCGCTACGCGCTCGAAGCGATCTACAAGGTCGCCATTGCTGGCCACGGCGATGACTGGACGCTCACCCTTTCGCCCATTGACACGCGCATGCAGCAGGTGGTCCGCACCATCACGCTGGAGGGCACGCGAGACGTGCTGCGCAGCGTCGCCATCCGCCAGGCAGACGGCGATCATTCGCTGATGCGCCTGCAACGCGTGCCCGGCAACTAAGGACCCCGCGCACATGAAACGCTTGCACGCCCTGCAGCGGCCCGCCGTGCTGGTCTGGTTGACCGGCCTGCTGCTGTGCGCGGTCGTAATCGGGCGTACGAGCTTTACGGCGGACCTGTCGGCGTTTCTGCCGCGCTCGCCGAGTGCCGAGCAACGCGTGCTGGTCGACCAGTTGCGCGAGGGGCTGGTGTCACGGCTCATCCTCGTCGGCATCGAGGGCAGTGACGCGGCCTCCCGTGCAACGCTGTCGAAGCAGCTCGCCGCCGCGCTGCGCGCCGACCCGCAGTTCAGCGCCGTCAACAACGGTGAGCCCGTCAGCGAAGCGCGTGACCGGCAGTTCATCTTCGACCACCGCTACGTGCTTAGCCCCGCTGTCACACAGCAACGCTTTTCCGCAGAAGGTCTGCACGCGGCGCTGGGCGAAAGTCTGGACCTGCTCAGTTCGTCAGCCGGGCTGTTTGCCAAGAACATGCTGCCGCGCGACCCGACCGGCGAGGTGGCGGCACTCGTCAGCCAGCTCGACAACACCGCGCTGCCGTCGTCGATGCATGGCGTGTGGGCGTCGCGCGATGGCCAGCGCGCCGTGCTGGTCGTGCAGACAACGGCCGCCGGTTCCGACACCGACGCTCAGGCGCATGCCATCGATACCGTGCGCCGCACGTTCGATGCGGTTGCACGCACGGTGCCGAACGCCGCATCGGCGCGCATCCTGCTGACCGGCCCGGGTGTGTTCTCGGTTGAATCGCGCGACACCATCAAGCACGACGTCGAGCGGCTTTCCACCGTCAGCCTCGTGCTCGTGGTGGCGCTGCTGCTGACGGTATATCGGTCACCGCGCACGGTGGTGCTGGGGTTGCTGCCGGTGCTGTCCGGCGTGGCGGCCGGCGTGGCAGCGGTCAGCCTCACGTTTGGCGCGGTGCACGGGCTCACGCTCGGGTTCGGCACCACGCTCATCGGCGAGGCGGTCGACTATTCGATCTACCTCTTCGTGCAATCTGCCCGCCTGCGCGGCGCCACCCCCAACGACAGCCTGCGCGCATGGATCACCACGTACTGGCCGACCATCCGCCTGGGTGTGCTGACCTCGGTATGCGGCTTTGCGTCGATGCTGTTCTCGGGCTTTCCGGGGCTCGTGCAGTTAGGGCTGTATTCGATTGTCGGGTTGGTGACGGCGGCCCTTGTCACGCGCTACGTGCTGCCGCATCTGCGTGGTGCGGAAGTGGCGACGCGGGATGTGTCGCGCGTGGGGGCGTGGCTCGCACAGGCCACGCATGCTGCGCCACGTCTGCGCTGGGTGTTGGCGATGGTGCTCGTGGGCGCATGTGCGGCGCTTGCGCTGCATCGCGATGGCCTGTGGAGCCGCGAACTCGCTGCGCTGAGCCCCGTGCCCGCGAAAAGCCAGGCGCTCGACGCCAGCCTGCGCGCAGACGTGGGGGCGCCCGACGTGCGCTATCTGGTGGTGATTCCGGCGGCCACCGAGCAGGCCGCGCTTGAAGGCGCCGAAAAGGTCGCCGCGCAACTGCAACCGTTGGTGGACAGCGGCGTGCTGGCCGGCGTCGAGAACCCTGCGCGCTATCTGCCGAGCGATGCTACGCAGCGCGCGCGCCTCGCAAGCCTGCCCCCTGCAGATGCACTGGCCGCCCGCATGCGCAGCGCCGTTGAAGATCAGCCGATCCGCGTGAAGCCTGATCTCTTCGCCCCGTTTATCGCCGATGTAGACGCGGCACGCGCGCAGCCCCTTTTGCGGCGCGCAGACCTGAAGGGCACATCGATGGCATTGGCGGTGGACGCACTGCTGACAGAACGCGCCGGCCAATGGAGCGCCATGCTGCCGTTGCGCGCACCATCAGCCGCGCCGGCCGCCACGAAGAACGCACCCAACTCATCCAGCCTGGATGCCGCGCCGATTCGTGCCGCCGTCGAGCATGCAGCCGTGCCGGGTGCGCTCTTCGTCGACATGAAGGCCGAGGCTGATCGGCTGTACGTGAACTACGTGCGGGAAGACCTTCGCCTGTCGCTGGCCGGTTTCGCGGCGATCGCCTTGCTGCTGCTCGTGGCGTTGCGCTCAACGCAGCGGACGCTCCGCGCGCTGGCGCCCCTGGTGGCGGCGGTGCTGGTGGTGACGGCCGGCTTTGCGCTGGCACGCGTGCCGCTGACCATCCTGCATCTGGTGGGCATGCTGCTGATCGTGGCGGTGGGATCGAACTACGCGCTGTTTTTCAACCAACGCACGCAGGCCATTGCGCCGCAGACGCTGGTGTCATTGCTGGTGGCTAACCTGGCGACCGTGGCCGGCTTCGGCCTGCTGGCATTCTCGCGGGTGCCGATGCTGGAAACGTTCGGGTTGACCGTCGGGCCCGGCGCCATGCTTGCGCTGGTGTTTGCTGCCATCCTCGCGCCACGCACCAATCACGAACAGCACGCTGCAGCATGAACACGCCGATCACCCCCCCACTTGGCACCGCCCGCCGCTGGACGCCGACGCCGCTGATCAGCGGCACGCTCGCGCTGCACGCGGGCGCGGCGGTTGCCGTTGCGGCCGCCCCCTCAACATGGCCATGGGCGGGCTGCAGCGTCATCGCCTCGCATCTGGTGCTGATGGCCGGTGGACTGTGGCCGCGCAGCGCATGGCTCGGCCCGAACTGGACGCATCTGCCCGCCACGGCCGGCCAGCAGATCGCGTTGACTATCGATGACGGTCCTGACCCCGATGTCACGCCACGCGTGCTAGACGTGCTCGACCAGCACGGCGCCAAAGCCACCTTCTTCTGCATCGGTGAATTGGCGCAGCGGCACCCGCGCTGCGTCGAGGCCATCGTCGCGCGTGGGCATGCGGTGGAAAACCACAGTCAGCGCCATCGGCATACGTTCTCGCTGCAGGGGCCGGGCGCGTTGCGGCGCGAGATTGCTGCCGCGCAGGACACGCTCGCGCAGATCACCGGCACGCGCCCGCTGTTTTTTCGAGCGCCGGCCGGACTGCGCAATCCGTTTCTCGAACCGGTGCTGTGCCAGCTTGGCTTGCAGCTGGCGAGCTGGACGCGCCGCGGCTTCGACACCCGCTCGCATAACGCCGACGCCATCGCCCAGCGCCTGCTGCACGGCCTGGCGCCCCAAGACATCCTGCTGCTCCACGATGGGCATGCGGCGCGCGATGCACACGGCACCCCCGTCATATTGACTGTGTTGCCGAAGGTGCTCGAAGCCGCCGCCTGCGCGCGATTGCAGTGCACGACCTTGCGAGCTGCCCTCGCGCAGGCGCCCGCGCAGGCCACCCGCTCGCAAATGGCCATTTGATAAAATTTGTCAACGATTGGCGCCCCGTCTGCTCCGTCAGCTCACCCCACAATTGCCGCGACAATCTCTCCAGTGAAGCCCGTCCTGCTCACACATTTCACCGCCACAAGCTGCCTCGGACGTGGCCTTGACGCCACGCTCGACGCGCTGCGCGGGCAACGTGGCGGGCTCGCGCCGTGTGACTTCCCACGCGCCGAACTCGACACGTGGATCGGCGAAGTGCCTGGCGCGGATGCCACGCCCGTGCGTGCAGACCTGCGCGAGTTCGACTGCCGCAACAACCGGCTTGCGCAGATCGGCCTCACACAAGACGGTTTTGCCGAAGCTGTCGAAGCCGCCAAGGCACGCCATGGCGCCGCACGCGTCGGCGTGTTCCTGGGCACCAGCACGTCGGGCATTCTCGAAACCGAACGCGCCTACCAGCAGCGCGATCCGCAAACGGGCGCGCTGCCGGCGAGCTTTCACTACGCACAGACGCACAACATTTATTCGTCCGCCGCGTTTGTGCGGGCGTACTTTGGGTTGAGCGGACCGGCCATGGTGATCTCGTCAGCATGTTCGTCGGGGGCCAAGGTGTTTGCCTCGGCGCGGCGCATGCTGGCCGCCGGCCTGATCGATGCGGCGGTGGTGGGCGGCGTCGATTCGCTGTGCCTGACTGCGCTGTACGGGTTCAACTCGCTGGAGCTGCTGTCGCGGCAACCGTGCCGGCCGTACGATGCGGCGCGCGATGGCATCTCCATTGGCGAGGCCGCAGCCTTTGCGCTGCTGGAGCGCGCCCCCGAGGCGAAGGGCGCGCTGGACGATGATGCAATCCTGCTGCTCGGCATTGGCGAATCGAGCGACGCGCATCACATGTCCTCGCCGCATCCGGAAGGGCTGGGCGCACGCGCTGCCATGATGCAAGCGCTGGCCACAAGCGGCTTGGCCGCCACGGACATCGACTACATCAACCTGCACGGCACTGGCACGCCCAGCAATGACGCAGCAGAGGCGCGCGCCGTCCAGGCGATGTTCGACGGCACGGCGTGCAGCTCGACCAAGGGTGCGACCGGCCACACACTGGGCGCGGCGGGTGCATTGGAAGCGGTGATCACAGCGCTGGCGCTGCGCCATCAATTGCTGCCCGCCGGCATCAACACCACGCAGCCGGACCCGGCCTTGGCCATCAACTACCTGACGTCGAGCCGCCACGCTCCTGTTCGCACAGCGCTCAGCAACGCCTTTGGATTTGGTGGCACGAATTGCAGCCTGGTCTTCGGCCGTGCAGACCACGTGGGCCTGTCATCATGACCCGACTGAGCGCCTTCATCGAGAGCATCGGCGTGCTGGGCCCCGGTCTGCGGGATTGGCCGCGCACCGCTGACGTGCTCGCCGGTCGAACACCATACGCGCACGCACCGACCGAGTTGCCGCCGCCAGCCGGGCTGCCGGCGGTCGAGCGCCGCCGCACGGGGCCCGTAGTCAAACTGGCGCTGGCAGTCGGCCACGAGGCCGTCGCAGCCAGCGGACGCGATGCCGCCACGCTGGCCACGGTCTTCAGTTCGTCCGGCGGCGATGGCCAGAACTGCCACGCCATCTGCGAAACCCTGGCGAGCGACGATCGCAAGCTTTCGCCCACGCGCTTCCACAATTCCGTGCACAACGCGCCGGCCGGCTACTGGAGCATCGCCACACACGCGATGGCGCCGTCCAATGTGCTGTGCGCGTACGACGGCAGCTTTGCCGCTGGGCTGCTGGACAGTCTTTGTCAGGTCGCGATAGACGCCACGCCCACCCTGCTGATCGCATATGACGGCGAATACCCGGAACCGTTGAACGCGGTGCGGCCCGTGCCCGATACGTTTGCGGTGGCGATGGTCCTTGTGCCCGAGGCTGGCCCGCGCACGCTCGCGCGCATTGACGTCGCGCTGACCGACGCGGCATCGACTGCATTGGCACAACCCGGGCTCGAAACGCTGTGGCAGGGCAATGCAGCGGCGCGTGCACTGCCGCTGCTGGAAGCGTTGGCGGCACGGCGCGCAGCCAATGTCGTGCTCGACTATCTGCCCGAGACCCGCGTGCAGGTCGACATCACCTTCGGCACGCCATGACGTCAAGCACGCAGCCATCTCCGCCGCTCGACCGCAACTGGATCGCAGCGCGCATTCCGCACAGCGGCGCGATGTGCCTGCTGGACGCGGTCGTCGCCTGGAGCGACGCACACATCCATTGCAGCGCCACGAGCCATCGTGACGCTGCCAATCCGCTGCGCTCGCACGGTCAATTGGCCGCGGTCTGTGGCATCGAATACGCCGCTCAGGCGATGGCCGTGCATGGCGCTCTGTGCGATGCTGCGCAAGCCCGCCCGCGCGCCGGCTTTCTCGCCAGCGTGCGCAGCGTTGAAGCCCACGTCCCCCGGCTCGACACGATCGACTCGCCGCTCGACATCGAAGCCGAACGCATCGGTGGCGACGGCAACAACGTGCTGTACCGATTCACCGTGCGCAGTGGCGCACGCATCCTGTTGACCGGCCGCGCCGCTGTGGTGCTCGACGCGTCCGTTGCATGAACCTGTTTGTGAGGATTCCCGCCGTGAAAGGTCGTCTGCTTTTGATCCCTGCGCTACTGCTGGCGCTGCTCAGCCCCTTGGCCCACGCTGATTTGTCCGAGACCAAGGAGAACATCAAGCAGGACACGAAGGAAGCCGCCCGCAAGACCGGCCATGCGGCAAAGGAAGCCGGGCATGCAACGGCCAACGCTGCACGAGCGGTGGGGCATGGTGTGAAGAACGCGGCGCACGCGACCAAATGCGGGGTGAAGCACGTCTTCAAGAAGCCGTGTGAGAGTGATTAGAACGGCGGCAGGTCTGCCCGCTGAAGGCAACAAAAAACCCGGCGTCCTGGGCGGACTGCCGGGTTTTTGTTGTCGGGCGAGATGGACTTAAAAAGGTTAGCGGAACCACCTACTGTCAGATTTCCCCTAACCGTTTGATTCAAAAAAAGAATCCTACAGATCCCACAGCCTGTGTCAAACATCGAGTTGTCAAATGGCGTTGCCCGTGTACGCCAGTTCACCCGCGCAGCGGGTGAACTGGCGCCTTCGTCCGTCACTTTTCAGCTTTTTGGGGTTGCTTATATCTTTCCAACACTGGGAGGGGTCCAGGGGAGGGGCCGGCAGCATGACTGCGAGAGAAGTTATCCACAGGCACGCAGACAGCCCGCAAAAACCAAATCAACAGGCTAGGGGCTCTCTCGAGAGGAAAAAACCTCGACGACGGTCGCTCGGGGCGGCTCGGCATTCAATCGAACGGATACGTCTGTGGATAGGACGAGCCGTAGGCCACCTTGCACCGAATGGGACTCGACGAGGTTGCTTATAACATTGAGTGGCACCGGCTATGACACTACGCGTCGTTGGCGGTACACAACAAGACGCATTCCGAATGCGGTAGACGCGCAAGGCACCTGCTTCAAGGAAGTAGAGTTGGGCGCAAGGCCCTGCCAATCCAATGGCTTAGGCCATGATATCTCAAACATCGAATACGTCCAACCTGAAAGCGCGGACGCCGCCATAGAGAGTCAACTGCCGGCCTTCAACCCCACCCCATCAGGTCATGAATAGCTTGGGCCTGGGCGATGTAAAGAAGGTCGATGTTCGCAGAAAACTCATAAATGATCCCAGCAAACGCATAGCTGAGGATCCCAGCCGGGCTTTGCAGAAGCCTGAATGCAGGCCCGCCACTGAGGCCTCCGATAGCGTCTGGCTCTGGCTCATTGGCTTGCCGGATCCACTCATCCCGCTCGAACTGGCAAACCAGATAGTTATCGTGCGCCACCGTGGCTGGCGTCGCCCCGCAGCTATAGCTACCGAAGTTCAATTCGTTGAGCGACTGCGCCCGCCGCAAACCACCGGGAAAGCCGCCGAAGGCGATCCCCTCGCCCGCAACTGCGAGATCCGGCCGAGCCATACCGATATCGAAGAATGCTTCGCCGATGCCGAAGCCGCCGTCGACAATCTCAGTCGCCTGTTCATTTGTCAGGCGAACGACCGCAACGTCGAGTTCATGGCTCTCCCCGACCATTTGCGCAAGCGGGTCCAGTCGGCAATTGTCGATCTGGAAGAACGCGAAGGCGGATTCCGCCCGTTTTCGCCGGAAACCCTCTAAGACGTGGGCGCAAGTGATCATCAAACGATCTTCCCCCCGCGCTATCAGCGAAGCCGTCCCGTTGTTCACTTCGAGTTGGTTTCCAGGCTCCGGTGTAATGCCAAAGAACGCAGCCTTACAAAAACGGAGTGGGTATCGCGCCAGTTCAATCCCGAACGGGCCAGCGAGAAGTGCCCGCGCCTCGTCTTCATCCATGCTGCACTCCTCGGTGCCGCCGCATAACCTCATCCATTACACGGTCCGGGGAATATCGGCGCCAAAAATCTTCTGCCATTCGTCGCCGGCGTCGGTGACGCGGTTTTTGTAATCGACGGCGATCTTGGCGGCCCCGCCCCTCTAAGAAAAATTGTTCGACCCCAGAGCTATGAGTTCGAAATGCGGGTTCATCCTTCGCATCTCGTACGCCGCCTTTTTAATCCGATCGGTATGCGCGTTAAAAACCTCAATTGGACTATCGAAGACCTTCCCGTTATTGAGAACCGCGAGCGCCGTATTAGATATCCTGCCGGCGATCATTTCCTTGCCGTCCTGTATTACGAAGCTCACATAGTCCCCGGTAGTATCAGACCTTGGAGGACCAATCGAGAAGCTGTCATCCATTGGCTTTTTCGCCTCTTCGCTGTTCTCATGTTCCCGAAGACTCTTATTCACAAGAGAGCCGAGAGCAATGAAGTTTGTTTTGCCGTTTCCATCTAAAAAATTTAATTTTCGAATTTCCTTTTCGGACAGCGCATAAAGGAGCTCATTGAGCTTTATAGATGCACCAGTTGTACCACTGGCTTGCAGAGATCCTTTCAGGGGCTCAGAGATTTTCGCGACCGTCTGCGAAAGCCCTCTGACAAAGCTACCCATCTCATCTGCCGCACCTGCAATTCGATTGAAAACACCAAGAAACTCCTTCAGCGTTTCATCGTCCGAGAAACTTGGATACCTCACTTGGTGGTCAATCTCGGACCAACCCTCTTCGAATATGGTGCGGACTTGGATCTCGGAAAACGTTTCGCGTTTTCTTGACGAATCGGAGACGATGTAGTGTATCGACCTATATCCTGAATCACGGGTATCAATCTCGATCCCATTGTCACGATACAGGTAGTCTGAATCACCCGGCCTGATGTTCGCGATTGGGCCCTCAGTGATATTGAAGTGATCCTTTATCTGCTTGTCGATTGCGATGCATTCATCCTTGAATAGGTGAATGGCGCGTATACCCACCAAATCGGTGATGATCTTGTGGTAACTCTGCGCGCTGATTTTTTTATACTCCTCGGGCTTTTCAATCAGCTTTCTGACAATCTTTGCCAGCAGATGTGCGGTGTCCTTTACGCGAAAGCGTACGGAGTGCACGCCATCCATTTTTTGGAGATCGCGCGCGTAATGCTCGGCGGTACTCTGGAGGCGATCTTTGCGGAGTTCGTGGTCGTTCGCTATTTCAACCAGAACACTCCAGTCGGCTCCGCTACTCTCCCACTCCTCACGCGTTACATGGTTTTCGCGCAAAAATTCGTCAAGTGTCAGAGCAAACACTTTATCCCCCTTGTGACGCGCTGCACAGATCCCCAGCCATTGCTTCCAAGAAGCGTCCAGCAAACCAACCAAACACCCAATCAAGCGCCACGGATGCGCAGGAAATTCTCTTTGGAAACAATGAATTCCCACGCTACCGAGTTAAGCGACAACCGACCAAGCAACCCTCCGGATGTATCTCAACGAGGAATTCGATCGCCCAGCCCTGAGAGAAGCATTTTCGGAAAAACCTTAGGCCCGGTGCGCTTACTTGCCACCTATCCCACCGATCAGTGCGCCGTGTTCCATGCCGTCCGACATTGCAGATTCTCTTTGAAAGTGTCCGCATGGCCCTCAACTCTCGTCCTTGCCAATGCCGAATCGATACTTTCGCAGCGCTAGCCCCTCGTCTGCTCGTCGCTGCTCATGCTCGATCATCCCTTGCAGGCCGTCGGTAAGCCATTCAGCGAAGGCTTGGACACGGCTGTCTTCGTCGCTTCTCCAATCGGAAATCGCCTGCAGTTTTTGTTCGTACGCCTGGACCATTCCGTACTCACCTCTGACGACGCCCGTGGTTTCAATAGCAGCCGCGACCTCTTTCCAAACGCCGGAACGCTCTGGCACCGCCTTAATAATGGCCTTGCAGATATCCAAAATCGATGAGGAGCCGTCGTAGGCGCGCAGGATACCGACGACAAACGCGATGTCGTCCTCGTCACCACTCCCAGCCAGTACGGCAGATTGACTTCCACCCATGCAAGGGCTTGATTGAAGGTGAGTTGAGCCGATGTCGGCATTCTGCGATACAGCCAAGAATGCTCGATGTGCTCGCGTGATTCAGTCAACAGCTTCTTCAAGCCGGAGGCGTCGAATAGCTTGTCGACAAGCTCCTCCGGGCTCGTATGCACGCCTGCCTTTTGCAGCACGAGACGCAAGATGTCGAACAACACCGGCCCGTAGATTTCGGACTTGTGGTTGACGAGACGGAAGGTGCGTTTGACGCCTGCGCCGACCACAGGCACCCAACCGACAACGGCGAACACGAGGTCGATGCCTGTCTCGATTTTCGTCAGTTCATCAGCGCTATTTCGCGCGTTCCACACATTCCAAACGCTCTCCGACGTGTCGTACACGTTCTGCGCGACATAGAACAGTGGAAAGGCATTGGCGGCCATCGACAACCCAATTTGCTCGACCGCGTCTTGGATGGCTTGTTGATTGGTATCGCTCATTGCACGTCCGGGCGGCCTGAGAATTGATTGAACAGACTGGCGAGGTTCTCGTCGCTGATGCCCTGATGTCCTGCGTCGTGGAGCTCTTTGAGGACATCTTCCGGATCAACCGCCTTTGCCGCAGGCAACGGAGCCGGTGTGAAAGGACGCGGGTCTTCGCCGAAGAACACCTTGCCGGGGCCAGGCACGTCGTGCAGGACCGCATGCCCGTTGCTGTCCAGCTTTCCGCTAATCGTGGTGCCGTCACTGAATCGCACCTTGTAGGGCGCATTCGGCACCGGCTTCAGGTTGTCGTCCGTTAGATTCAGCTCAAGCTTGTTGTGCAGGTTGACTACCCCGAGCGGCAGCGGTGGCAACTCAGCCGCCTGCCCACCCGGCCCGACCAATGGGTGTCCGGCTCCCTTCACCGACAACAGCCCCGACGTCTCGAACGTGATCGCATTGCCCTCGAGCTGGATCATCGAATCCCCGCCGTGCAAGACGATGTTCTTCTGCGCCAGGATTTCAACGGAATCTGCCGAAGACGTGACGGTGACGGCCTTGCCTGTCCATCGTTTTGGCGATACGCGCAAGAATGTTTCCCACTCGATAGGCGGAACTGTCCGCCTCCTCGCTGCGACAACAGTTAATCGCGGAGTCGAAGTGAAATGGAAGCAGTTCCCATGGATTGCTTATGCCACCGGGGGAGACGCGATTCAAGTATCGAAACGCTCGGACAGTGGTGTTGTGGTACTCCGCTGAAACCCCCTTATCCGCGCGTCCCTCGATGTGGCAAACGTAGGCCCTGACGAAGTCGCCAAACGGTGCGGGAAACTGCTCCGTATTGCTTGGCGTGGCCTTCTTCACAAAGTTCGCGTGGAACCAAATACTTTCGGTTTTCCGTCCGCTGGACAACCTCCTCTTCTTGGGGACCTTCCACAGCATCCTGTCCCATACCACCGTCCCGAAAGGGTTCGCAGCACGCGCCTTGTCAATGAATGTCCTCACCACGTCTGCAGCTGCAGACTGGACCTTTGTCTCTAGCTTCATGCTACGTCGTCGAGTTGGGTTGCTTACGAACGCCGCAGAGAGTCACGGCTTCAGCTACTGCGAAAATCGTTAGGTCGTTGGCCTCCACGATTTTCAGATCCGCCCCCCGAGCGAGCAGGTCGTTACGCTCTTTGAGCAGCGCATCGAGAACCGCCTCGTGGGGTCCGTCAAGCCAGGGCTGAAACTTGGAGCATGTGTAGCAGGCAAGATGGGCGTTCAAACCGCAAAAGCCCAATGTGCCGCAGGAACCTACCGTGCGCAGCTTCCTCTCCACAGGGTCAGCGAAATGTATTCGGCTGGCCGGATCATCACCTCGCAGCGCCTCTGATTCATCACCGATGAGCATGCCCAAGAGCAACTGCGCGACACGGGCGAGTCGCAAGGCAAGCGCCTTATCGAGACTGATGACTGCATCCGAACGGCTGTTGAAATACACCATGACGTGCTGCAGATCCGTGTGATCCAGCGCATCCGCCAGCTCTGCGGGACTTGCACCCTCTCTAACCAGCCGGGTTGCAAACGTATAGCGAAGCCGGCGTGCCGTGACGTGCAGGAGCCCGCCATCTTCCCTTCTGAGCCCCGTACATGCGATAAACGAGCGGAGTTGTTCTCCAAACCAGTCCTTACGCGACCGCAGCGCATGTTCCTCAAAATCGGAACCGATGAGCCGACAATTGATCCCTGGTGCGGGAAACATTGGTGACTGAAAACGACGACCATCATGGCCTGTCACCGCAACCCAGCGGCGAGCGCGGTTCTCTCGGATCTTGTGCTCGAACAGTTCACCAATCCGAGGATCAACCGGACGCGTATGAAACTGGTCTCGCAAGCCGACACCGCGCTTCTTCAGCCGAGGAATACGAAGCTCATATCGAACCGCACCATCAGGGAGATCCGTTCGAATGAGATCTTCCTCATTCAGGAACATCATGGCCGTCGGGTAGATTCCGAACGACAGGCACAGCCACGTAACGAGAATCTCATCCAGGAGATCCGTGCCGTCTTGGAGCATGGCGAGCAAACGCCCTTGTAGCGCCATCACCTCGACGAACCGTAATGGCCCTTCGTCGGGGTCCTGACTAAGCACTGCCTGCCCTTTGTCGTTACCGCCGATGACTTGGTTGACAAGGTATGTCGCGCACTCCTGTTCGAATCCTTCGAACTCTTGGTCGGCACCGAAGACATACCACCTCCGATATGCATCTAGGGTATTGGCGACTGTGCCCGGTGGATAGCTTCTTCCAAGCGTGTGCTTGATTTTCGTAAAAAAACCATCACCAAATGTCTGCAAGGAATCAATATTCAATCCACAGGACTGCGCTATATAGAACAACCTCTTAAGATTATTGAACTGATTCTCCACATAGCTCGGCGCTTTTGTTCGAATCAAATTCTTTATGTATTCATGGGTCGCGTGCAGAACAACTTCCGCGACAACAGACTGGAGCCTCCAGTTGATCGACACATGGGGGGCAATAATCCAAGTATCGCCCGATATATCGACGCGACTCCCCGACTGCGACAAGATCCATCTATGACTCTCGTCACCGTCCGGCAGCGCAATGTCTTCATGGATGAGCGCATCGACCAGAACATCATTCACGTTTCTCATTCTCATATTTGATAGCGAAGGCGAGAGAAAGCGAGACATCAATTTCACAAATCGAGCGAACGCCCGGCAACAAGCGACGCTCACTATCAGAAAGGCGCTCATCCCTCAGTTTTCCGCGTCACTTTTCTCTGCATGTTTTTGATTTTCTCATTTGTAGAATTTCTAATTGATCGCTTTCCGTATCGCAATGGCATAGTGGATTTTTCCGTCCATCCCATTGCGTACTTCTGGTCTCGAACATGGGTCGGATCGCTACTGGAGTCCGACGTCATCTCATTCCAGCGATCATTCCAGTCATGCCTCAAAAGATGTGGGAACAGCGGCACCAGCGAGCCATGCTTTGCCGCAAGTGCTGCTACGATTTTCCTAAGGCCACGGTCAGTCAGCGGATCCCCTCGGTAGTTCACGAAGACAAACGGGTGCTTCCTGGCATTCGGAAATTTTTTCCGATCGGACCGACCCCGCGTTATCCAGACATCCAGCAGGTCGCGAAGATCGTCCTCAAGAGTGAGAATGCGACCGTTCGTCTTTGTCGACGCAGGATTGCGCCGACGGTCTTCGGGGTCGTCATGGCGACGGTGAATTGTCACTGTCGCCGGGCGTGCGCTGAAGTCAAAGTCGGAACACTTCAAGCCCAGGAGCTCCCCCGCACGCGGCCCCAACGCGTAGGCCAGATTCAACATTGCCGCATTACGTAGCTGCAACTCCGGTTTGAAAGGATTGCCGGGATCGCCGGGATGGATAACCCTGAGAAAGAGCTCGCGCTGTTCAGGCGTCATGCCGAGGCGCTCTCCCGGGACAGGTCCGCTTTGCGCGTCCACGCGAGGCGCCACGCTGCTGGCACGCTTCTCAAAACGCACCAAGGCCTCATGGGCGGCAGCATGCTCACGTCCATCGGTGATACGTGCGAGGACCGGCTCGGCTACCCATTTCACATAGTCAATGCAGGTGAAATAGCGTGCCGCACCGTACTGCGGGGAAACGAGACGAGACCCCATCTGCGGTACGGAAATGCGGCATCGGTCGGCAAGAGCGACAAGCTCGTCCGTAGAAAGGAAATGCCGTTGCGCCGCGCGAAGCACAAGGTCGATGTGCAGTTCGGAGAAGAACTCAAGGCCAAGTGCAACCGCGCTCAGTTCTTGGCGAATCGACTGAAGAGTGAGTCCGCGTGCCCGAAGCCGGACCAAGGCGTAGTGAGCCGCGGGTACGACTGGCAACCCAAGCGGCCCGTGCGTCAGCAGGGCCATCCGCTCACCTGAGTCCAGCCGGAAACTGCGAACCGTCAAACCTGTCATGGCCCCACCTCATCGTTTGGTGGAGTCAATTTACAGGAAGGTCTCGGTTCCGCTTACTGCGACAAATGGGCCAAAACGAAAGGCCGGAAAAACCGTCTGCAACCATTTGATTGCAAACAATTTTCCGGCCTGAACTTAACAACCTCGGATGTGGTTCCGCCTAGAACGGAATATCGTCGTCCATATCCTCAAAACCATTCGATGGTGCCGGCTGGCGACGTGCACCGCCGCCCTGACCACCACCTTCCCCGCCGCGCGAGTAGCCGCCGCCTTGGCCTTGGCTTTGACCTTGGCTGCGGCCACCGCCGTAGCCACCACCACCACCGCCGCCGCCTTCACCGCCGCGCGAGTAGCCAGCACCACCGCCACCACCGCCACCGCCCTCACCACCGCGGCCGCCGAGCATCTGCATTTGTTCTGCGACGATTTCGGTGCTGTATTGCTTCTGGCCGTCCTTTTCCCATTGACGGGTCTTGAGGCGACCTTCGATGTAGACCGACGAGCCCTTCTTCAGGTATTCGCCGGCGATTTCAGCCAGGCGGCCGAAGAAGGCAATGCGGTGCCACTCGGTGGCTTCCTTCATTTCGCCGCTGGCCTTGTCCTTGTAGCGGTCGGTGGTTGCCACGCGAATGTTGGTGACAGCGTCGCCGCTGGGCATGTAACGCGTTTCAGGATCGGCGCCGAGATTGCCGACGATGATGACTTTGTTGACGGACGCCATGATGAGTTTCCGAAGGTAAAAAATGAAGTGATGCCGCCGTGTTGCCCGGATTAGTGTCGGCGCAATGCCGGCATCTGCATGGGGCTCGCAATTATAAGCCAGGCAAAAGCCAGCGCGGCGCAGGTTAGGAATACGGCGTGCTGCCCCGCATGCAGCAGAATCCAGCCGCCGCCCGCCCCGCCTGCAAACAGGCCCAGCGCCTGCGTCGTGTTGTACACGCCCATGGCCGCGCCCTTGCGCACGCCCGGCGCGTACTTCGATACCAATGACGGCTGCGACGCCTCCAGCACGTTGAAACCGAGGAAGTAGACCAGCAGCGCAATCGCCAGCGCGGCGAGCGTCGGATTCACCTCGCCCAGCGCCAGTTGCGCCACCATCACCAGCGCCACGGCAGACAGCAGAACCGCCTTCATCTTGCCGCGCTTCTCGGCGGCAATGATGGCCGGCACCATCAGCACGAAAGACACGCCCATCACCGGCAGGTAGATCTTCCAGTGCGAATCTACGGCCAGGCCTGCGGCTTCCAGCATGTGCGGCAGCACGACGAACAACGCCGTCTGCGTGGCATGCAGGGCGAACACGCCAAAGTTCAGGCGCAGCAGTTCGGGGTTGCGCAGGACTTCGCGGAACGGTGCCTTCACATGCTCGGGCGGACGCGGCGGGTTGGGCACAACCCACAGCACCACGCCGATGGCGACGATGGCCAGCACGCCAATCGCCGTGAACATGCCCGGCATGCCGACCCACCGGAAGATGACCGGAGCACTCACGATGGCAACGGCAAACGACAGGCCGATGCTGCCGCCGATCATGGCCATGGCCTTGGTGCGATGCTCCTCGCGCGTGAGGTCGGCCACGAAGGCGATCACCGCAGACGAGATCGCCCCCGCGCCCTGGATGGCCCGCCCCACGGCAATGCCCGCGACGCTGTGCGAAAAAGCCGCCACCAGGCTGCCCACCGCAAAGATCACCAGACCCGTGACGATGACCGGCTTGCGTCCGAAGCGGTCCGATAACCAGCCGTAAGGGATATAGAGCAGCGCCTGCGTGAGGCCATACACACCGATGGCGAAAGCGACGAGTTGGGTGTTGTTGCCGTCGGGCAGCGTTTTCGCGAACACCGCGAAGACCGGCATGATCATGAACAAACCCAACATGCGCAGCGCGAAGATGCCGGCCAGCGAGGCAGCCGCGCGCAGCTCAAGGCCGTTCATGCGGCCGGAGGCGGAAGTCATGGATGGGGAAGCGGAGGACATGGTGCGGAAACCGCCGCGAAAACCAGGAAGAAAAAGCGGCGACAAGAACACTTGAACGGTTTCACGGATTGCCCCATCTGGGAGCAGATACCAGCAAAACCGAAGTTCGGTATATTAGCAGGCTTACCCTTTTCCACCCTCCCGCCGATTGCCGCAGGCGGTCCGCACTCCGACGCCGCATTCAGCAGCACTCAGCCGCACATGGACGAAATCAAGATTCGTGGGGCCCGTACCCACAACCTGAAGAACATCAACCTCGATCTGCCGCGCAACCAGTTGATCGTGATCACCGGGCTTTCGGGGTCGGGCAAGTCGTCGCTCGCGTTCGACACGCTGTATGCGGAGGGGCAGCGGCGCTACGTGGAATCGCTGTCGGCGTATGCCCGGCAATTCCTGCAACTGATGGAAAAACCCGACGTTGACCTGATCGAAGGTCTGTCGCCGGCCATTTCCATCGAGCAGAAGGCCACCAGCCACAACCCACGCTCCACAGTCGGCACCGTTACCGAGATCCACGACTACCTGCGCCTGCTGTATGCGCGCGCCGGTACACCTTATTGCCCCGATCACGGACAGCCGCTGGAAGCGCAAAGCGTGTCGCAAATGGTGGATGCCGTGCTGGCGTTGCCGGCCGATACCAAGCTGATGATCCTGGCGCCCGTGGTGGCCAACCGCAAAGGCGAGCACGTCGACCTGTTTGAAGCGATGCAGGCACAGGGTTTCGTGCGCTTTCGCATCCGCTCGGGCGGCGGTACCGCGCACGAGGCCGAAGCAAAAGTCTACGAAGTCGACAACCTGCCCAAGCTGAAGAAGAACGACAAACATTCGATCGAGGTCGTCGTCGACCGCGTGAAGGTCAACCCGGAACTCAAGCAGCGCCTGGCCGAGTCGTTCGAAACCGCGCTGCGCCTGGCAGACGGCCGGGCCATCGCGCTGGAAATGGACACGGGCAAGGAGCACGGCTTCAGCTCAAAGTTCGCCTGCCCGATCTGCTCGTATTCGCTGCAGGAGCTGGAGCCGCGGCTGTTCTCGTTCAACAACCCGATGGGCGCCTGCCCGCACTGCGACGGGCTGGGCCAGATCACGTTCTTCGATCAGAAGCGCGTGGTGGCCTTTCCGAATCTGTCGCTCGCTTCTGGCGCCATCAAGGGTTGGGATCGCCGCAATCAGTTTTACTTCCAGATGCTGCAGAGCCTGGCGGCGTTCTACGACGTCGACATCGATGTCGCGTTTGAAGACCTGCCGCCCGAGACCCAACAGATCGTGCTGCACGGCTCGGGCAAGCAGCAGATTCCGTTTACGTACATCAACGAGCGCGGCAAGACCACGGTGCGCGAGCACGCGTTCGAGGGGATCATCCCCAACCTGGAGCGGCGCTACAAAGAGACCGACTCCATCGCCGTGCGCGAGGAGCTGGCCAAGTACCAGAACAACCAGCAGTGCCCGGAGTGCCACGGCACCCGCCTGCGCCGCGAAGCGCGCTTCGTCAAGATTGGCGAAGCCGAGCAGGCACGCGGCATCTACGAGATCAACGGCTGGCCGCTGCGCGATGCGCTCACGTATTTCCTGACGCTGAACATGCACGGCGCCAAACGGGAGATTGCCGACAAGATCGTCAAGGAGATCACCGCGCGGCTGAACTTCCTCAACAACGTCGGGCTCGATTACCTGTCGCTGGAGCGCAGTGCCGATACGCTTTCGGGCGGCGAAGCGCAGCGCATCCGGCTGGCGTCGCAGATCGGCTCGGGGCTGACCGGCGTGATGTACGTGCTGGACGAGCCGTCCATCGGCCTGCACCAGCGCGACAACGATCGGCTGATCGGCACGCTCAAGCACCTGCGCGACCTCGGCAACTCGGTGCTGGTGGTGGAGCACGATGAAGACATGATCCGCGCGTCGGACTATGTGGTCGACATCGGCCCCGGCGCTGGCGTGCACGGCGGCCAGATCATCGCCGAAGGTACGCCCCAGCAAGTCGAGCAATCGCCGGCGTCGCTGACGGGCGATTACCTGTCGGGCAAGCGCCGCATCGAGGTGCCCAAGCAGCGCACGGCGCCCGATGAAGAGCGCTGGCTGCGCATCATCAACACCAGCGGCAACAACCTGAAGAACGTGTCGGCCGATATTCCGATCGGGCTGCTGACCTGCATCACGGGTGTGTCGGGTTCCGGCAAGTCGACGCTGATCAACGACACGCTGTACCACGCGGTGGCTCGTCATCTGTATGGCTCGACGCCGGAACCGGCTGCGCACGATCGCATCGACGGCCTGGAGCATTTCGACAAGGTCATCAACGTCGACCAATCTCCGATTGGCCGCACGCCGCGTTCAAACCCGGCCACCTATACGGGCCTGTTCACGCCGATCCGCGAGCTGTTTGCCGGCGTGCCGTCGGCCAAGGAGCGCGGGTATGACCCCGGACGCTTCTCGTTCAACGTCAAGGGTGGGCGCTGCGAGGCGTGCCAGGGTGACGGCGTGCTGAAGGTCGAGATGCACTTCCTGCCCGACGTGTACGTGCCGTGCGACGTCTGCCACGGCAAGCGCTACAACCGCGAAACGCTGGAAGTGCTCTACAAGGGCAAGAACATCACCGAAGTGCTGGAGATGACGGTGGAGCAGGCGCACGAGTTCTTCGCGCCGGTGCCGGTGGTGCGCCGCAAGCTGCAGACGCTGCTGGATGTGGGCCTGGGCTACATCCGCCTGGGGCAATCGGCGACCACGCTGTCGGGCGGCGAGGCGCAGCGCGTGAAGCTGTCGCTGGAGCTATCGAAGCGCGACACAGGCCGCACGCTCTACATCCTGGATGAGCCGACCACTGGCCTGCACTTCCACGATATCGAGCTGCTGCTGAAGGTCATCTACAAGCTGCGCGATCACGGCAATACGATCGTGATCATCGAGCACAACCTCGACGTGATCAAAACGGCGGACTGGCTGCTCGATCTCGGGCCTGAAGGCGGTGCCGGCGGCGGGCAGATCATCGCCAAGGGCACGCCCGAGGATGTGGCGAAGAGCAAGGCTAGCTTTACCGGCAAATACCTTGCTCCGCTGCTCAAGCGGAAGTAGGCAGGGGCATCCGGCAATAAAAAAGCGCAGCTTCGGCTGCGCTTTTTTCTGAGCATGCGGGCGTCAGTGGCCAGCTGGCGCCGTCTCGGTCTCCACGTCATCCGCGTCTTTCATACGGCTGCGGTTCAACGCCCCCGCTTCATCCAGCACCGGATACGCGGCCGCGCAGAACAACGAGTTCAACCGCTTGAAATCGCTGATGATGTCCAGATGCAGCGAACTGGTCTCGATGCTCTCGGCGGTCTGCGCGGACACCCGTGTGAGGTGACTGCGCGAGTAGCGTTTTTCCAGATCGCGGAAGTGTGCCTTTTCCATCATCAGCTTCTGCGCGCTGCGCAGGTCGCCCGTCAGGAACACCGACAGCGCCAGCTTCAGGTTCGTGACGAGGCGCGCGTGCATGTCTTCCAGCTCTTCCATGCCGGCCTCTGAAAAGGCCAGCTTGTGGGCGATCTTCTTCTCGCGTACGTCCTGCAGCAGACGGTCGAGAATGTCGCCGGCGTGCTCCAGATTGATGGTGAGCGAGATGATGTCGGCCCAGCGTTTTCCCTCGCGCGCGTCCAGGGCTTCATGGCTCAGCTGCGTGAGATAAAGCTTGATGGCGGTGTAAAGCGCATCCACCTCGTCGTCGATGGCGCGGGTGGTTTGCAACAGGCGCACGTCGTTGGTCTTGAGCACGCGCAGGGTGTTGTCGAGCATGTGCTCAACGCGATCGCCGATGCGCAGCACCTCGCGCGACGCATTGCCCAACGCCAACGTTGGCGTGGCCAGCGCAGAAGGATCGAGGTAGCGCGGCGCAACGAGATCGTCGATATGCGCGCCGCCCGGCAGGATGCGCGCGCACAGGCGCGCCATCGTATCGGTAAAGCCGATCAGCAGCACCGCCAACGCCACGTTGAACACCACATGAAACGCCACGACCACGTGCTGTGGCGCGACGCCCGCGTGCGGCGCCCACTCCGCCAGCTTGTCCAGAAAGGGCAGCGCCAGCGCGGCGCCCAGCATGCGCGAAAGCAGATTTCCGAGCGTTGCACGGCGTGCGGCTTGGCTCGATGAGGGCGTGGTCGCCAACGCCGCTACGGCACTCCCGATATTTGCGCCCAGCACAATCGCAAACGCCACCTTGACCGACACCGCCGCCGACGTTGCCAGCGTCGCGCAGAACAGCACCACCGCCAGGCTCGAATAGCACAGCAGCGTGAGCACTGCGCCAATCAACATGTTCAGGCCGGTGTCTGACGAGAAAGAGCTCAGCAGCACGCGCAACGCATTGGCTTCCACCATCGGGCTCGACGCGACCGAGATCAGCTCCAGCGCCATCATGATCAGGCCCAGGCCGATCAGCACCCGCCCAAAGTGCCCCACCGCACTGCCCTTGCGCGACAGATGCAGGATCACGCCAAAGAAGATCAGCAGCGGCGACAGCCACGACAAATCCAGCGCAAATATCTGCGCCATGATGGCGGTGCCCACGTTGGCGCCCAGCAGGATCGCCAGCGCCGACGACACGCCCATCAGCCCTTGCGCAACAAAGGCGCCGACGATGGTGGCCGTCGCGTTACTGCTCTGCACCAGACACGTCACGCCAATGCCGGCCAGCAGCGCAGAGAACCGATTCGACACGCTGCGTGACAACAGGCGGCGCAAGTCCGCGCCGTAGAGGCGCAACATGCCAACCTTGACGGTCTGCGTGCCCCACACCAACAGGGCGACGCCAGAAAGCAGCTTAAGCAGGGTGATCATTGTTGCCGTGCAGTCTTGCTTATTTAGTCAGAGCCACCCGCAGGCCCAGCCCGATGAAAATGCAGCCGCTCCCCCGGTCGAGCCACAGCGAGGCACGCGGCGTGCGGCGCATCCAACCGCCCAGCGCGGCCGCGCACCAACCGTAGATGCTGAACACGACGATGGTCTGCGCCATGAACACGCCGCCCAGCAGCAACATCTGCAACGCCGCATGGCCGGCCTGCGCATCGACGAACTGCGGTAGGAACACCACGAAGAACAGCGTCACCTTCGGGTTGAGCAAATTGGCAAAGACGCTCTGGCGATACACCTGCCAGAGGTCTGGCGCCGCCTGCGCTCCAGCATGATTCGGGCCGATGCTGCCCTTGCTGCGCAGTGCCTGGATGCCCAGCCAGATCAAATATGCTGCGCCCAGCCAGCGGATCGCCTGGAACGCCACAGGGGACGATTGCAGCACGGCGGCCAGCCCGAGCGCCGCCAGCGTCGTATGAAAGAGGCAGCCCGACGCGAACCCCGCCGCCGCCGACAGACCCGCCTTACGGCCCTGACTTGCGCCGCGCGCGATCACTTGCAGGTTGTCCGGCCCCGGCATCACCGTGATGGCAATCGAAGTCAGCAGGAACAGCAATACGTGGGGCATCGACGTCTCCCGGGCGCAGGCGAAATGGAAAGGATCATGCTACTGCGCGTGGCAGTAGCGCGTCATATTTTTGTCACATGAGCGTATGCGACTGTGGCATCACGCAAAGGCAGCGGGTGGCCGCTCAGTGTCCATCAAAGCGGCAGACCGTGAAGAGCGGCAGCCCGCCCTCAATCAGCAGTTGTGAGCCGCCCAGCTCGGGCAGGTCGACAATCGCCGCGCCCTCCACCACCGTCGCGCCCAGCCGTTCAAGCAGGCGCTTGCCGGCCATCATGGTGCCGCCGGTGGCAATCAGGTCGTCGATCAACAGGACGCGATCGCCTGGCTTGCAGGCATCGGCATGGATTTCCACCGTCGCGCTGCCGTATTCGAGCATGTACTCCTCGGCCACCGTGTTGAAGGGCAGTTTGCCTTTCTTGCGGATCGGCACAAAGCCGAGGTTCAGCTCATACGCCACGATCGAACCGAGGATGAATCCGCGCGCATCGATGCCCGCCACCAGGTTCAGCCCCTGCCCCATGTAGCGATGGACGAATACATCCACCAGCACGCGCAGGCTCTTCGGGTCCTGCAGCAGCGGCGTGATATCGCGAAACATCACCCCGGCCTGCGGCCAGTCCGGCACCGTGCGGATGCGGTCGCGCAGGTAGCGCGATACATCGCCCAATTCGGTGGAAGCGGGAATGGACGACGGTGTGAGCAGCGCCGCCTGGTGAGGGGGAACTTGGTTCATGGCAAAAACGGGAAAGCAGGAAACGTGGTCTGCGGTAATGGGCTACCACCCGGGCCGAATGGCGCCGAACCACAATGGGCAAACCCAAACCATACAGGAGACACGGCGATGGCAAAGAAAATTCTGATGCTGGTCGGCGACTACGTGGAGGACTACGAAGTCATGGTCCCCTTCCAGGCGCTGCAGATGGTCGGCCACACGGTGCACGCCGTCTGTCCGGACAAGCGCGCCGGCGATTCCGTCGCGACCGCCGTTCACGATTTCGAAGGCGCGCAGACGTACTCCGAAAAACCCGGCCATCGGTTCACGGTCAACGCCACCTTCGCCGACGTCGACCCGGCAACGTATGACGCACTTGTCGTGCCCGGCGGCCGCGCGCCCGAATACCTGCGGCTGAACGCCCGCGTGCTCGACGTCGTGCGGCACTTCGCCCATGCGGACAAACCCATCGCGGCCATCTGCCACGGTGCGCAGTTGCTCTCGGCGGCGGGTGTGCTGGAAGGCAAGGCGTGCTCGGCATATCCGGCATGTGGCCCGGAAGTCACGGCGGCAGGCGGCACGTTCCAGGACATCCCCGTCGACCGGGCCCACACCGACGGCAAGCTGGTCACGGCGCCCGCGTGGCCGGCACATCCGGCATGGTTGGCACAGTTTCTTGAAGTCCTGGGCACGCGGGTTCTACACTGATCCGGTTGCCCGCACGCCGGGCGCCCCAGGAGCCCCGGCCATGTGCGAAATCTTCATCCGCGCCAATCCCCATTCGTACGACAGCCTCGCGCGTTCGCTACGCCTGCACGGCGTGGCGACCAGCGTGCGGCTGGAGTGCCTGTTCTGGGAGGTGCTCGAAGAGATCGGCCAGCGCGACGGCCTGACGGTCAACCAGCTCATCAGCAAACTCTATGACGAGTTGTTCGAGCGTCGCGGCGAGGTGGCGAACTTCGCGTCGTTCCTGCGCGTCTGCTGCCTGCGCTATCTGATGCTGCAGCAGGAGGGGCGCATTCCGGCCGATACGCGGGTGTCGATCAGCTCGCTCGATGCCGCGGCGGTGCTGGACGGCCTGCCGGCCAACATGGCGGACGCCCCACCGCCGCGCCGCTCGCGCGGGCCGCTGCTGGAAACGTTCATCAAATAAGCGCTGGCATCAACGCGGCGAGAGCCGCTCCTCCGCCATCTGCAGCCCCTCGGGGGTGCCGCGCAGCACAACGATATCGCCCAGCTCCAGCACGGTGTCCGGATCAGGATCGAGCGCGCGAATGCCCTGGCGCCGGATCGCCGTGACCGAGGTCTTGAACGTCTCCAGCCCCATCGTGCCTAGCTTGTGGCCGATGGCAGGCGAGCCTTTGGCCAAAGGCACCGAATGCAGGCGCACGGCGTCGCGCTCCAGCATGTCTTCCTCGTCATCCTGACCATGGAAGTAGCCGCGCAGCAGGCTGTAACGTGCGTCACGCATCTCCTGCGCACGACGCACCACGCGGCGCAGCGGCACGCCCAGCAGGACCAGCGCGTGCGAGGCCAGCATCAGGCTACCTTCAATGATCTCGGGGACGACCTCGGTGGCGCCGGCTTGCTGCAGGCGATCCAGGTCGGCATCGTCGATGGTGCGCACGATCACGGGCAAGGTCGGCTCCAGCGCCTGCACGTGGTGCAGCACCTTCAATGCGGACGCCGTATCGGCATACGTAATGGCGACCGCCGCTGCACGGTGGATACCGGCGGCCACCAGCGACTCGCGCCGCGCCGCATCGCCATAGACGACATGCTCGCCCGCGGCCGCAGCCTCGCGCACGCGGTCGGGGTCCAGGTCGAGCGCGACATAGCCGATGCCCTCCTGCTCCACCATGTGCGCCAGGGTCTGGCCGCTGCGCCCGTAGCCGCAAATGATGACGTGGCGCTCGGTGGCGATGCTCTGCGCGGCGATCTTCGTCATTGCCAGCGATTGCATCAGCCAGTCCGTGCGCGACAGTCGCATGGCAATCACGTCGCTGTACTGAATCAGGAACGGCGCCAGCAGCATCGACAGCAGCATCGCCGCCAGGATCGCTTGGCCGAGCAACGGGTCGATCAGTTTCATCCCGTCAATCTGGTTGAGCAGCACGAAGCCGAATTCACCGGCCTGCGCTAGCCCGAGAGCCGTACGGATCGCCGCACCTCCACCGGAACCGAAGGCCCGCGCCAGCAGCGCAATCAGCACAAATTTGAACAGCACCGGCGCCATCACCAGGCCCAGCACCAGCGCCCAGTGCTCGAAGACCACGCGCGGGTCCAGCAGCATGCCGACCGTCACGAAGAACAGCCCCAGCAGCACGTCGCGGAACGGCTTGATGTCTTCTTCCACCTGCAGCTTGTACGGCGTTTCCGACACCAGCATGCCGGCCAGGAACGCGCCCAGCGCCATCGACAAGCCCAGCCGCTCGGTCAGCGCCGCCATACCCAGCGTGACCAGCAGCAGGTTCAACATGAACAGCTCCTGCGAGCGCCGCGCCGCCACCAGGTGGAACCAGCGCGACAGCAACTTCTGCCCCAGGAACAGGATCAGCACCAGCGCAACGGTGATCTTCAGGGCTGCAATCGACAGCGTCAGAACCAGGTCGCTCGGGTTCTTGCCCAATGACGGCACCACGATGAGCAGCAGCACCACAGCCAGATCCTGGAACAGCAGCACGCTGATGATGTTGCGGCCGTGCTCGGTTTCCAGTTGCAGGCGCTCGGCCAGCATCTTCGACACGATGGCCGTGGACGACATCGCCAACGCGCCGCCCAGCGCCAGCCCCGCCTGCCACGACAGCGGATACCAGCGCGAAAGCAGCATCGATACCGGAATCGTCAGCAGCACGGTCAGCACCACCTGTGACGCGCCAAGGCCCAGCACCAGCCGTCGCATCGAACGAAGCTTGGAGAGGTTGAACTCCAGGCCGATCGAGAACATCAAGAACACCACCCCGAACTCAGCCAGATAGCGGGTCTGAGCAGAATCGGACTCCAGCCCCGTCGCCTTCGGCCCAATCAGCACGCCCACCACCAGGTAGGCCAGCATCGGCGGCAACTGCAGCATGCGGAACAGCACCACGCCGATCACGGCGGCGGCCAACAACACGAGGGTGAGTTCCAGCGGCGAATGCATGCGACGCGAAAAACCAATCGAAAGGGGTTGGACAGGAGGGACAGCACCCACGCATCAGGACGGTGCGTGCGCCGGCGAGCACGCAGGCGCTGCAAGACCGATGCCAGGGTATAAACGAAGAACGCGATACGCGAGACGCCGCAGTACAAAAATGACGGCGTGGCGACGGGAAGAAAAGTGATTTGAAAGCTGAATGCCGCGGCGCAGCAAAACGGAGCGCCCGCACGCTCCGCGACTCCCCGCAAAGCCAGCCCCGATGCAATGCCAGAACGTGCGGCAGCCAGTCAGGGCCAGTGTCAATCGTTGTTATACTTCGCCGCCATGATAGCGAATTTCAATCCGGACCGAGCGCTTGCGCTGGCGCAGCAAACCTTCGACATCGAAGCGCAAGCCGTACTCGGTCTCAAAACCCAGGTGTCCGCCGACTTTGCGCGCGCGGTCGAAATGGTGCTCGGCTGCACCGGCCGCGTCGTCGTGTCCGGCATGGGCAAATCGGGCCATGTGGCGCGCAAGATCGCCGCCACGCTGGCCTCGACCGGCACGCCGGCCTTCTTTGTGCACCCGGCCGAAGCCAGCCATGGCGACCTCGGCATGGTGACCCGCGACGACGTTTTCATCGGCTTTTCCAATTCCGGCGAGGTATCGGAGCTGAACGTCATTCTGCCGCTGGTCAAGCGGATGGGCGCCAAGCTGATCGCCGTCACGGGCAACCCGGAGTCCTCGCTTGGCAAGCATGCCGACGTGGTGCTCAACTCGCACGTCGATGTCGAGGCTTGCCCGTTGAACCTTGCTCCCACTGCCAGCACCACCGCGCAGATCGCGCTGGGCGACGCACTGGCCGTGGCCGTGCTCGACGCGCGCGGCTTCGGTGCCGAAGATTTCGCACGCTCGCATCCGGGCGGGTCGCTCGGCCGCAAACTGCTGACGCACGTACGTGACGTCATGCGCGCCGGCGACGCCATCCCCCGCGTGAACGAAGACACGCCGCTGTCGCAGGCGCTGATGGAAATCACACGCAAGGGCATGGCGATGACCGCCGTGGTCGATGCGCAAGGCCGCGCCGTGGGCGTGTTCACCGACGGCGACCTGCGCCGCCTGCTCGAAACCCCACGTGACTGGCGCACCGTGCCCATCCACGAGGTCATGCACAGCCACCCGCGCTCCGTCGGCCCCGATCAGCTCGCCGTCGAAGCCGTCGAAGTCATGGAAACGCACCGTATCAACCAGTTGCTGGTGGTCGATGCCTCCGGCGTGCTGGTCGGCGCGCTGCACATCCACGACCTGACGCGGGCCAAGGTCATCTGACCCGCCCACGCCGCTGATGACCACCCCGGCCGATCCTGTCCACAGCAACATCGACGCACGCTTTCCGCAGGCAATGGAACGCGCCGCGCGCGTGCGCCTGATGGTGTTCGATGTGGATGGCGTGTTGACCGACGGCCGCCTGCTCGTGGGCCCTGAGGGAGAAATCAGCAAGGCGTTCGACACGCTCGACGGCCACGGCATCAAGCTGCTGGCACAGGCCGGCATCACGTCGGCCATCATTACCGGGCGGCAGTCCGAAATCGTCGCCTGGCGCGCCGGGGAACTCGGCATCGAACATCTGTACCAAGGCGTAGCCGACAAGCGCGAGGCGTTTGCCCACCTGTTGACGGCCACGCAACTTGAGGCCACCGACGCCGGCTACATGGGCGACGACTGGCCCGACCTGCCGGTGATGACGATGGTGGGCTTTACCGCCTGCCCCGCCCAGGCCCATGCCGAACTGCGCAGCCGCGCCCATTACGTGGCCCAGGCCACTGGCGGGCGAGGCGCCGTGCGCGAAGTCGCCGACCTGATCCTCAAGGCACAAGGCGCCTACGACGCCCTGCTTGCGCAATTGTTGCAAGCCCCGCAAACCTTCTGACTCCATGGCCAGCGAACGCTCCCAACGCCTCGTCTCCACCGTGCTGCAGGTCATGCTGCGCGGGCTGCCGATCCTGCTGATGGCGATTGTCTGCGGCGTCACGTTCCTGCTCGTGCAGGTCAACACGCCACAAACCGACGAAACCGCCACCCAGCCCAAACGCCACATCGCCGACTACACCATGGACGGCATCTCGGCTACGGCGCTGGACGAGACCGGCACGACCAAATACCGCTTCACCGGCGTCCACATGAATCACTATGAGGACGACCTGACCTACGACGTCACGTATCCCGCGCTGCGCGTATATGCGCCCGACCGCCCCCAGGTCACCGCCCGTGCGGACCTGGGCAAGATGAACGGCGACGGCACCATCATCGATCTCTACAACAACGCCAAGGTCATCCGCGCGCAGGGACCCGACGCCCGCCAGGACCCGCTAATGACGGCCGATTCGACCTACTTCCAGGTGCTGCTCAACGACGACATCGTGCGCACCGACAAGCCAGTCGAGCTGCACCGTGGGCCGTCGATCATGAACGCCAACGGCCTCACCTTCAACAACGTGACGCGCCAAGTACAATTGCTGGGCAATGTGCGCGGCCGAATCGAAGGGCTGGGGGCGCCGAAGCAGTAAACTCTGCCCCCGACACCTGACAACGCCCACCGACCGCGCCCTTCTCCGACGTGATCCCCATGACTGATTCCCTCCGTGCTGCCGGCCTCGCCATCGTCGCTGCGCTGCTGCTCCCGGCCCTGCCCGCACACGCCGAGCGCGCCGACCGCGACAAGCCGCTCGTCCTTGAAGCCGACAACGCCAGCTACGACGATCTGAAGCAGGTCTATCACTTGACCGGCAACGTGGTGCTGACCAAGGGCACCATGGTGCTGCGCTCCGACCAGGCCGATTTGCGCACCGATCCCGAGGGCTACAACTACGCCGTCGCTACGTCCAAACCCGGCAATCTCGCGTTCATTCGCCAGAAGCGGGACAACGTCGACGAATACATCCAGGGTTGGGGCGAGCGCATCGAATACGACGGCAAACAAGAGATTTCCAAGCTGATCACCCGTGCACGCATGGAGCGCCTGCAAGGCGCGACGCAGCTCGACGAGATCCGCGGCGCCGTCATCACGTACGACGGTCAGAAGGAGTTCTACACGGCCTCCGGCGGCGCGGAAAACGCCACCTCGGCCAACCCGTCGGGCCGCGTGCGCGCGGTTCTCGCACCGCGCACAAGCACGCCTGTCGCGCCGGCATCTACCCCGGCCGCCAAGCCCTGATCCGCACCGCCTGTCTTTTCTGTTTCGCTTATGTCTGCCACCACCCTCGCCCCCAAAACTGCAGCGCCGCAGGCCACGACTTCCAGCACGCTGGTCGTCCGCCATCTGAAGAAGCGCTACAGCACGCGCACGGTGGTCAAGGACGTGTCGCTTGACGTGAAAAGCGGCGAGGTGGTCGGCCTGCTCGGCCCCAACGGAGCGGGTAAGACGACTTCGTTCTACATGATCGTCGGCTTGGTGGCGCTGGACGCCGGCGACATCGTGCTCGACGGCGAACACATCAGCCGCCTCCCGATCCACCAGCGCGCGCGCATGGGCCTCTCGTATTTGCCGCAGGAAGCGTCGGTGTTCCGCAAGCTCAACGTGCAGGAAAACATCCGCGCGGTGCTCGAGCTGCAGGAGCAGGACGGCAAGAAGCTTTCGCAAGACGAAGTCAATCGCCGCCTCGACGGCCTGCTCGACGACTTGCAGATCGCCCACTTGCGCGACAACCCCGCACTGTCGCTCTCGGGTGGTGAACGCCGCCGCGTGGAGATTGCCCGCGCGCTGGCCTCATCGCCACGCTTCATCCTGCTCGATGAACCGTTTGCCGGTGTCGACCCAATCGCGGTAGGCGAGATTCAACGTATCGTCAGCTTCTTGAAAGACCGCAACATCGGCGTGCTGATCACCGATCACAACGTGCGGGAAACGCTGGGCATCTGCGATCACGCTTACATCATCAGCGAAGGTACCGTGCTCGCCGCGGGCATGCCGGAGCAGATCATCGAAAACGAGGATGTACGCAAGGTGTATCTGGGCGATAACTTCCGGATGTAAGCCACGACGCACGCCTACGCCTTAAGGACGTGCGAAGGGGCGTGGTAAGGCCGCACCTTAAAGCAAAATCCGTTCCATCGGCGAAGTGTTGGGCATAGAATAGCCCGCATGAAACAGTCGCTCCAGCTCCGCCTCTCTCAGCATCTCGCGCTCACGCCGCAGTTGCAGCAATCGATTCGATTGCTGCAACTGTCGACCATCGAACTGCAGCAGGAAGTTGAGCAAGCCCTGACCGAAAACCCGCTGCTGGAGCGGGAAAACGAGTGGCTCGACACCTCCGCCCGCATTGGCGCAGACGGCTCCGTGAACGCGCTGCAAAGCAACAGCGCCACACCCCTGCCCACGGAATCGCCTCCGCCTGCACCCAACGGTGGCGACAGCAGCGACAGCGCCGACAACAGCTACGAGAACGGCCACGACAGCGGCGCCGATTTCGACAGCGATTACGGCTCCGACCGCTCGGACTGGAGCCTCGACGATTTCGCCCGCAAGCCGCAATCCGACGAAGACGATCGCGCGCCACTGCAGTTGCGCGAAGCCGAGCAAAGCCTGCGCGAATTCCTCATGGAACAACTCGCGCCGCTCAAGCTCTCGATGCGCGACAAGGGCCTCGTCATCTTCCTGATCGAGTCGCTCGACGACGAAGGCTACCTCTCTGGCACGCTCGACGAAATCCTCGCCGATCTGCCTGCCGAACTTGAAGTCGAGCTTGACGAACTGCAAGCCACGCTGCGCATGCTGCAGAGCTTCGACCCGCCTGGCGTCGGCGCGCGTTCAGCTGCTGAATGCCTGTCATTGCAATTGCATCGGCTCGATTCGCCTGCGAAGGCGCTGGCGCTCACCATCGTCAATCAGCATCTCGAACTGCTGGCCGCGCGAGACTACACACGCCTGAAGAAAGCGCTGTCCGTCGACGAGCCCGCACTGAAAGCAGCGCATGAGCTGATTCGTTCACTGGCACCATTTCCGGGTCATGCATTCGGGCGTGCTGAAGCGGATTTCGTGGTGCCCGACGTGATCGTGCGCAAGACCAGCGCAGGCTGGATGGCGCAACTGAACCCCGACGTCATGCCGCGCCTGCGTATCAACGACATGTACGCGCAGATCCTGCGCAGCAGTCGCGGTGAATCGGGCGCCGCCAATCTGCAGCAGAAGCTGCAGGAAGCACGTTGGCTGATCAAGAACATTCAGCAGCGCTTCGATACGATCCTGCGTGTCTCGCAAGCGATTGTCGAGCGTCAAAAGAGCTTCTTCACGCACGGCGAAATCGCCATGCGCCCCTTGGTTTTGCGGGAAATAGCCGATACACTGGGTCTACACGAGTCCACGATCGCCCGTGTGACGACCAACAAGTACATGGCGACCCCGATGGGGACGTTCGAGTTGAAGTACTTCTTCGGCAGCCATGTATCGACGGAAACCGGCG
>Ga0157371_10000335_pt1 | contig 60738 bp, 116 predicted proteins | sample C45metaG_FD_113462 | JGI IMG/M metagenome (GOLD analysis project Ga0157371, IMG submission 113462) | Corn rhizosphere microbial communities from Kellogg Biological Station, Michigan, USA - C4-5 metaG | ecosystem: Host-associated > Plants > Roots > Rhizosphere > Soil | place: USA: Michigan... | reverse complement strand
GCACTCGTCGCACCGGCCGAAATCTCTCGCATGAGGGAGAGAATCTGCGCCTCGGTAGCGTTGGAGTCGATACCCACCTTGGCAATGGCGGCACCCAAGTTCTCCAGGTACTTCGGCGCGAGGCCGGTCTGCGCCATGAATCCACCGAATGCCTTGGTGGTCTCATCGATAGAGATGCCAGCGACCGACGAGAACCGCGCGATAGTGCCAGTGAAGTCCACCACGGACTCCTTGGCAATACCCATCTGGTTACCGATGGTCGCAATCTGCGAAAGCTCCTGGAACGTGAGCGGAATCTGACCGCTCAGCTGTACCAGGGAGCCGCGGATTTCTTCGACCTGCTCGGCGGTGGTGTTCGTTTGGAGCGTACGCTGAACGTTCGTGAAGGCAGACTCGAAGCGAGCACCCACGACGGCCGCGTAGATCGCGGCACCAGCCATGCTCGCACCCAGAAGACGGTATGCGTTTGAGACGTCATACAGGGCGTAGCGGGTGGAGGGGTTCGCGATCGGATCGATCGACTCGGCAAGCTTCTTGTTGGCCCGCGCGCCACGATCGGCGGCGTCAGCCTGGCCCTTGGTCGCATCTGCGGCACCCTTTGCGGTGCTCGAAATGTCCCGATTGGACTTGGCGACTTCCTTGTTTGCGCGAGCGCCGCGAGTTGCCGTCTTCTCGATCGAGTCCAAACGTCGGTTGAACTCGGACATGTCAACGCCCGCAGCCTCAAGCTGCGAACGGAGGGCGGCAATGTCCTTTGTTACCTTGTCGAAACCCTGTTCACTGACCTTGAGTACGACATTGACTTCATCGGCCAAGGTGGGGTCTCCTATAAGTTACACGGACAGGCTCTTAGTCCATACTACCAGCCGACGACTTGAACCTTTCCGCGAACTTCGCTACAATGTCGGCCGCTTCCGGGTTCTGTGCCACAAGAGCCGCTGCGCGCTCCTCTGCCTCGCGAGTGCGGTCCACAAGAGTAGAGTCCTCGTTGTACTCGACGCCACGCTGACGGTTGTTGAGCCATTCAGCGCGGGTCGGCCAGGATGCTCCGGGAACGAGCTTGGCTTCGGCATGGAAGCGCCTGCCGGGGCGTGGGTTCTTCTTCTTCGACTCTGCGGCCTGTGCGGTCTCCACGGCGGCAAGACTGCGAATGACCCGACTCTTCGCCTCGAAGGTGACGCTGGGGGAGTCTTCAACCCAGATGGGGTATCCATCAACCTCATACGCCTGCTGGAGGTAGTACGCCTTGATGAGAATGCCGTCCAAGCGCGTGCGCTCGCGATTCGGCTCATCCATCAGGAGTTCCAGTGGGGGCCGTCCTGACTCGATCGCCGCCTGGATGGTTGGTCTCATCCAGGCGTGCGAGTCAAGAGTCAGGACTTCTGAAAAAAACCTTCGTCGAGGTAGCTCTCGTACTGGCCAGCCTCAACGCGAAGCTTCTGGATGCCCTCACTCAGCTTCGCCTTCGCGCCATCAGGGGCCGTGTCGTAGAAGTGCGCGATCATGTCCGGGTCCGGTGCCACGAACGTGACGCCATTCTCGTTGTAGACGACCTTCTCGATGTAGAGTGCGTAGATGGTGGCGTTCAGCATGCGCATGTACGGCTGCATCTGATCCTCGGGGAGGTACTTCTGGAGCGAGCCGTCAGCGAGCTTGCGCTGCCTGCGCTTGTCCATGAACATGTCGTCCACGGACTCCTTTGCCGACTCAACGAGATCGCTGCTCACGCCGGTCAGGTGGAAGGTTGCCGACTTGCGACTCACGCGCTCCGTGACTTCGGCGATGCGCGCCTCGAAATCCTTGGCGGCCTTCTTCGCCTGCGTCGGCGTCAGCGAGGAGACATCGGTCTTCTCGAAGTCCTCAACGATCTTTGCCGCATCATAAGCGGCCGCTTCATCCAGGCTGATCGTGATGACGTCCTTGGGGTACGATACCCCAGCCATCATGTCGTAGAAGGAGAAGTTTGCGGGCGTGACGACGTCCTCGGCGGACTCGTCAATGTCAGTGGTTTCGATATCCTCGCTCATATTGTCAATGCTACCAGACGCAAAAAGCGCCCCCAGTCCGAAGACCAAGGGCGCTTTCGCTGAATCAGAATCAGGTGACAGTGAGGGCAACCGTGTCGGTGACTGCGGGCACTGCGCGAGGCAGGGTTCCCGTGATCGTGACCGAACCTGCGGCGAGCAGGTTCACGACACCGGTTGCGGAGACCGTGGCAATCGCCGGGTCGGACGAAGACCACTGCACGCCTCGCGTCCAGTCGCGGCCGTTGACGAGACCCGTGACGAACAGCTTGGAGCCGGAAGCGCCAGTTGCCGAAGTCGAAGTCACGTCAAGCACGGGTACGGAGGTGCTTGCAACCGTGTAGGGAGCGAAGCCACCGGCCTTGAGGAAGTTCCGCGTGTAGTAGAACGCATCCTCTCCCGTGATCATGTCGGTCCACTCGTCCGTAACAACCTTCATGACGGAGACGTAGTCACCGTTCGCGAAGCTCATGTCGGACGCAGGCTGACCCGGCTCGCCGATCTCGCCGTCCACAGAGAGCGCGATGTATCCGGGAGTGTGAAGCTCCTTGAGCGCCAGGTACACGAGAGCCGCAGCGTTCGTGAGGTCCGCGCGGTATCCGGGATACCAGAACGAAGCCGTGCCACCGTAGTTGGCACCACCACGACGGACCACGTTCGCCTTCGCCCCGATCGGGACGGCGTCAGAGGTCTCAGACGCCTGAGCGCCCACCTCGAAATTGTCCCAGAGCGTGACCTGCTCAAGCTCCTGGCCAGCGTTCAGTTCGGCCACGGTCGGCCACGAGATGTTCGCGAATGCGTTGTCGGCGTAAAGGCGGAACCGCACATTACCCATGCTCTTAAGTCGAGTATCCATGTCTCAGTCCTTTCTTACGCGACCGGAGGCAGGTTCCAGCGGACCCATCCAGCCGTGAGGCCGGTCTGCCCGAGCAGAACAGGGTCGCCGCTTGCCAGCGTGTCAACGGGGTAGTCGGTGCGGAATGCCATCATGCGGATGTCATCGGTCACGGCGAACGGTGCCGCAGGGCTACCGTCCATCGGGCCAGAGTCCTGGTCGCCGACGCGCTGCACGATGATGTACTCGCGGTCTGCGTGACGGAGCCAGTCGAACGCACGCTTGAAAACGCCGTCAGCTGCACGGTCCTCATCTCGATACGCGGCGAGCGTGAGTTCCGGGTTGATCTCACCCGGACGCGAGACGCCGACGCTGTCGCAGTACGAAAGTCGCTCATCGAGTTCGGACGAACCGATCGTGAACGTCGTACCCTCCTCATCGAGAGCGCACGTAATGTCGAAACCGAGACGAAGGTTCGTCGTATTCAGTTCCGCAAGAGTGGGGTTGTTGCGATCCGCAAAAGCGGCCACGTCAAAAAGCTTGAACGTGACAGAGTTGCGGCGCAAATCCTGGGTGAATGCTTCACCTGCCATTAGTCTTCCTTGTCCTTATCGGGAGTGGCCACATTGGTCACTCGGGCGGTGGAAGTTGCAGGCGCGTCTTCCGTCACGATCTCACTGAGGCGCGAGCGCTTCTTCGGCGACCGGACCTCGCGCAGGTGAGCGCCGAGGATCGGGTGGTCGAAGTGGTTACGGGGAACCCGCTTGGTCACCTCAGAGACCTCGTTGTAAGCCAGTACGGTATCCATCAGTCTCCATTCTATCGTAAGGTCTATTCGACCTTCTTTGAATTCACGCCGAAGTCAAATCGCGCAGTTCGCGCCCATCGTGTCGGCCTGTCCTTTTCGGAGGCAACCTGACGAGTATCGCCCCACAATGCGGTCCCATCGGTCAGCCTGCCGCCGCCGTCAGTCTGGAATCCCAGGAGACGGTTGTAAATGTCATTCAGGAAGTTTCGAGCCGCGGTGCCATTACGGGCAACGGCGACAACGTCAACGGTCGCGTGACGCTGATCCAGGCGAACGCCTGCGAAGCTCTTGCCGGAATTTCCTGGAGACGGCTTGGGGTTCGAGAACCAGAGAACGATGAACCCGACCAGACCTGCGTCGTTGTATGTGATGTCGTCGTTGTCATCATCGAGCATGCCATCGGGGAGAACTACCGTGTGCGGGTATTCGGCGCGGAGAAAGTCGATGATCGACTGCTGCTCGCGTCCAGGGTTGACGTCGTATGCCATCAGATGTCCCTCACGATCTGTTCGAGGTCTGCGATGAGACTGGTCTTTGCAAGCTCAGAGCCATCTCGCAGCGCCATCATTCCCTCCACGTATTCGCCGGTCAGGACGTGGCGGAATCCCTGGTCCTGGAATGCCATGTACGCCTCAGAGTCGTCGTCCCAGCCCACTACGCCAGTCACGCTGTGGCGGGTGCGCTCGGTGACCTCACCCTTGACGCCGTCCAGCATGTCACCACTGTCCACGCGGCCAGGGATTGACCCGGAGCGGCCACGCCAGGGGTGCTTCCATGTCTTGCCGGTGCCTCGGGTTTCCACTGCCTCGCGCATGGCATCGCGGCCCTTGTCGGTTGCATCAGCCATGGCGGCCTCAACGCGATCCATCGTTGTCTTCGGATTGAACCGGCGCTCCAGGGCATCGAGACCGGTGACCGTGAATCCACCGCTCACGGCTGGATCGCCTCATCCGGTTCCCATGACCACTTTGCGGGCCGCATGTTCGCCGTCAGTTCGATCGTGCGCACGGCCATGTGCGAGGAGTTGATCGCCGAGTCTACTACGAATGCCAGAGCTTCCAAATCGGTGTCACGTCCCCCGGCAATGACGCGCGCCTTTGCTCCCGAATACAGTGTGGGCACGCTATCACGAGGATCGAGTTGGAATCGGAAGGCGCGAGAGTCAGATGCCTGGTAGTCTGTGGATGCTTCTCGTGGCGCTCGCAGCTGCTGAACACGAGCCTTTCCACGCCAGAGGAGACGCACTTGTGCCCCTCCAGTGCCCGTGGCGTCGTTGTAGTCGTCACCCGTGACTTCAAAGAAGCACACCTCCGCGTTCATGAACTGCACTGCACCGAGGAGGATTGCCTCTTCCCAGCTGGTCGGAGCCGCGCCGATGCTCACCAAAATTCACTCCAGGGTCCAGCGGGCCACGGTGCCGCCTCGGGCTTGCGCCACGGGTGGTCACCGCGCACAACCACGAGATCGAACATGTCATCCACGCCGCGGCCGTCTTCGCCGTCAGCGATGTCGGCCCAGAACTTCGAGAGTTGCAGCCAGTTTCCGACCGAGTCCTTGACGGAGAAGGTCAGGTCGTCCGTCTTGATGGTCGCGCCCGTTGCCGCCCAGGATGCACCAATCTGTGCGTAGGCTATCGAGATGGCGCGAGCCACCGAGCCTCCCGCAATGGCGATCAGTGCCGTGATCTCATCATCGGACCACAGCTGGTACAGGCCGTATCCGGGCTGTGCGGGATCGTAGGGAAGCCACTCATTGTCGCCTGATGCAAAGCGGAACTTGCCGACATCCGTGTTCGGGTCGGGCGGTGCAATGCCACGCTTTGTAAAGGCCATGTTTCCCATTCTATCTCAAGAGAAATCCCCGCCGAGGAGACTGAGAACCTGGAAGGAGGAGGAGGAAGTTCTCGCACCGCTCGGCGGGGATGTAATCAGTCTACCCTACGGCCAGACCTGATCGGTTCCGACGTACATGCGCTGGGCAATGGTGCCGCCGACATACACATTCGCCCACGGCTGAGGGTCCACTTCGAGAGCGCCAACGGGTGCCACAGAGGTGACGCCAGAGATGTTTGCGAAGTCTGCGCCGCGCGCCATGGCCGTGTCGTACCCGGCCTGGTTGGGGATGACTGCGGCCCACACCGGCTTGCCGAACGAGTTCGCCGTCGTGAACACGGAAGGGTCAGCGCTGTAGAGCACGCCGATCGCATCCCAGTTCGTCTGCTGGGACGTCATCGTGGTTGTGTCGACACCCCAGTAGTTGATGCAGGTGTACCCCTTGGCGTGGGCGCGGTTCACGAGGTTCGTGGCCGCGGTCGGCGCATCGAACTTGATGATGATGCGATCCTTGCCGCCGTGGGCGTCGCAGATGGCCAGCATCGCGTCGATCTTGGCGACCGTGTCGAATCCAAACTTGGGGTCCACGATGCAGATGTTCGTGGCCGCGTACTGCGCCAGGAAGTCTTCCAGCTTGTAGAACGGCTGGTATACACCCGGGGCGACCGGGTTGTTGCGAATCTGGTACGTCGAGGACAGGGTGGCCCAGGTCATCGTCGTGGGGTCAACGTTGCCGGTGACGCCTGCGATCGTGTCGAGGTACTGCGGGCCGAGGCCGAACGGCACGAGGTCGCTCGTCCACCCGCAGGAGAACTCCAGCGCCTTGTATCCGATCTCGATCGACTTGTCTGCCGCGTACTTCGAGTGCTGCGGGTATGGGCCACCGCCGAGTCGCCAGGCCGACGTTGCGCCGGGTGTGCGCAGGAAGTCTGCCACGTTGGCGAACGCCCGGGTTGGGGTCGGCGGGACGGGTGTGGAGATGCCGCGCAAGCCGAATGCGATGGAACGGTTCGCGCTCACCCCCACGGGCCATGTCAACGTAGCCGCGGCCACATCGGCTGTGCCACCATCCGGTACAGCCAGGTAGCCAGCCCACAGGGCGGTACGCGAGCCGGTCGTGGAACTGTCGAGCGTGTTCTGCACGTTCGCGAGCACCGTGTATCCAGCGGGCGGCGCAGACGGGACATGAGATCGCGCGTCTGTGCGCTCATCGCCCCACATGGCTACAGCCGTGAACGGAGCGGCGGTCGTCGTGTACGCGGCCGGGTTGGTGATCGAATACGGCGTCGTGCCCGCGATCGGGTTGTCAGGATCGATATTGCGCCACACCTGGGACTCTGCGACAGAGCGCCCTGCGCTCCACCCGCCAAACGTCCAGGACGCCACGGACTCATCGCCCGCGACGACCTTGTGGATGTATCCGCCCTGCGCTCGGTCGGCCGCGCCATTGGCGGCCCCCGCGCGCGTGAACCCGGATGGTGCGGTGATATCGGACGCTACCGTACCCTGCGCGCGCACGAGAGTAACGATGTAATCGCCAGCCTGGCGCGTGACGGCACCCGGAGCGAGATAGGGGTTACCTACTGCCAGGGTTGTTCCAGAGCCAGCGCCAGACTGAACGACTGGCCCGACCGGTACGGGATGCGACACATTTATCCTTATGTAGTAATGTAAATCTGGCCAGCGACGACCGTTCCTGCGGCAACGAGTGCGTCATACTGCGCCTGAGTCAAAAGGATCGGCAGACGAAGGTTGTTTGGCTGGACTGCGGAGTTCGCAGTGGCCGTGGTGTTGGCGAGGTTTGAGGTATTCGTGGCAACTGCACCCTCAAGCTCCTCGAATGCCGCCGTGGCATTTGTCTGGTACGTGTTGAACTCGGTCTGAGCAACACGAGAGTTCGCGTTGTTCATGATCGCTGTCATCTCAGACTGGAGAATTTGCAGCGTCTCAATTACCTCGGCACTATTGGCCTTGTCGTCGAGAATCCCTGAAAGGTTGGGAATGTCGGCAATGCCGAGTTCCACATCTCCAGTCTGGCCATTGACCGAATCGACAGCGCCGCCCCCGCCACCACCGCCAGCACCGAAGAGGGCGATGGGGATAGAGCCATCGGGGGCCGCTCCCGCACCCCCACTCCTGCGTACTACGTACGGAATCGGGTCAGCCATGCTCAGGCCACAGTGTTGAGAACGCCAGCGGTGCGAAGCTTCGCGAGGAGAGAGTTGAAATCAGCCACGATTCCGGCTACATCAGTCGCCGTGCTATTGGCCTGCGCAGGGGCCTGCGTCACCGGGTCTCCCGCGCCATAAAGGGCGATGGGAATGGAACCAGCAGGAGCCGCGCTCGCCGGGCCGTCAGTGGTGACGACGTGGGGAATTGAATCAGCCATGGGAGTAAGTCCTTTCAGAGGGTTCCAGTCTACCAGTAGACGCAGAAAGGCCCCCAGGAGAATTGCTCCCAGGGGCCTTCCTTATGCGTTGATTACGGGGTCAGAACTCCGTCACCATCCGAGATGACTGCGTACTGGTTGTTCCAGCCGAGTCCACCCTGGATGATGCGACCGCGGAATGCGGCCGAGTCAGTCGTGAACGATCCCTCGAACGGTGCGGGGGTGCCGCCGCCGAGGTACTGGCCCGTGACGTTCTCCAGGCGAAGCTCAGGACCGACGTGGCCGATCAGCTGACCCAGCGCGTAGAACTTGTCACGGCCACGGATCGCTCCCTTGGCCGGGATGAGTGCCCACTGCGAGCCGGTCAGGTAGTCCGTCTCGATGACGCCCACGATGTCGCTGAGCGGGTTGTAGCCGTTCAGGTTGACAGTCTGGGCAACCAGGCCATCCGTGGTGGTGATCGCGGACGGCTGGAGCGTGTTGATCACGAACTGAGCCGACAGCTTCTTGCCCGTGGGGACAATCAGGTTGTAGCCCGAGACCTTGACCTTGACGCCGTTGATCTCGCGGTTCGCCGCCTGCTCCAGGGCCAGCGCAAGCGCGGCGCGAGAGAGAGGCGCGTCAGCCGGGACCGACTCGTTCAGGAGAGTGGAACCCGCCTGGAGGTGGTTGGCCGGGACGTCGATGAACTGAATCAGTCCATACCAGGCGTCGAACTCCTCGGACTCAAGAAGAGTCTCGTTGATCAGCTTCGGAATCTGCGGGACGATGCCCACAACATCCTTGATGATCTGCTCGAAGGTCAGGTCGTAACGACCACCGCGCTTGCGGATCGAGCCAGCCGCGCTGCGCTCACCCGAGAAGATGAAGTGCGGGTACGGGCTGCCCTCAGGAACCAGGGGAGCAACGTTGCCAGGCTTGCCAGGCTCAGTCGCGGGACGAGCGAAGCCGTCCACAACAGGCTTGATCGAGTACGTGGTCGGTGCGTCGAAGGACGAAACCTGCTCAGTGGCGATTGCCTGGTCCCAGGTGCGCTCTGCGGCCTCCCACTCGTTGTCGACCGAGTAGGACTGCAACTGCGCGAAGGCGAAGATGAAGTCGTCACCCGTGGTGTGGATGGCCTCACCATAGCGAGCGCCGAGGTGCTTCTTGAACTCGTACACCGCGAGGTTGTCGTTCTCCGCGATGCCAGCAAGAATCTTGTCGGCCTCCATCACCTTCGCGTCATTCAGCGACGGGTTGAACGAGGGCAGCTTGCCGCCCTTCGTGATCGTTTCCAGCAGGCGCTCAGCCAAGGTTCACTCCAATCGTGACTGCGGTATCGGTGCCCGACACCGTACCGCGGAAGAATTCGACAACACCGAACTTGGTGTTACCGCTTGCAGTCAGGGTCAGCGTGCCGCCCGACGTGCGGTAGACGACAGTGCCCGGTGCCGTAGCAACCGATGCGCCCGTCACGGGGAACGCATAGGTGCCCGTGTAGGTGACCGTCGCGTAGTTGTCGGCCGGAAGGCTCTCGCCGCCACGACCCTCCTGGAGGATCATGGTCTCGCCACCGACGACGAGGCTGACCTGATTGCCCGCGTAGTCACGCGAACCAGTCAGAGTCACCGCAGGGCGTCCACCCTGGATGATTGCGGTTCCAGGTGCAACGTTGTTGCCAACCGGAACTGCGCGGCGCTCGGACTCAATGTCCGAGAAGATCACGTTGAGAGCCATTTACTTGGCCTCCTTCTTCTGGGGAACGCTCCGAAGAGTGTAGGTGGATGCATTGGTCGACTCACCGAAGCGTCCGGTCTCACCGGTTGCCTCAGCTGCCTTCGCTGCCTCGGCCAGGCCAAGTGCCTTACCCTCAGCTGCGATCTTCTTGGCCGACTCGACTGCCTCGGCAACGTCCTTGCCCTCGTAAGCCGCCTCGGTCAGTTCCTTGACGTGAGACTCAAGCAGGTCGCCACGAGCGGCCTCGATTGCCTCAAGGCTCTTCTGGGTGACGGCGAGTCGGGACTTGACGCCCTCTTCGACCTTCTCCGCGATGGCCTCTTCGTCGACCTTGGCCTGAGCCTCGGCCTTGTTGCTTGCGGCAAGCGCGTCAATCTTTGCGTTGACTGCGTCGAAAGCCGCCTTGGTTTCCGGGTCCATTCGGAGCCGTCCCTTCTTATCCTTACCTTCCCCAGCCGGGGCGGCAGGGTGGTCTTCCTTCGAGCGGGCGGTTGCCGACTCGTAAAGCTTTTCGACCAGAGCGCTACCAGCGCGCCCCGGATATGCGACCATGTCGACGCCGTTCTGCACGTCATCCAGGATCGCGGTGATGTTGCCGCCGTTATCTGACTCGCCCATCAGGTAGACGCTCAGCGCCGTGTGAGGGGCAACCTCTTCGACGCGCTCCTGCCAGGACTTGAGGACTTGAATGTCTGCGACAAGTCCTGTACCCTCTTCGTAGAAGGAGTCCTCAGCGAGAACACCCCACATGCGAAACGGGTCAGGCTCGCCATTCTCCAGGCGGTTGTGAGTAACGAAGCACTTCGCGCCCTTCTTGAGGGCGTGAGGGCCATCGCGCTTGATGGTCTCTTCGAGCCAGTTGCCCGAAGAACCCTGGCCGGGAGTGATCAGAGTCGCGCGCCACAGACCCGGTGTGCCAGTGGCTACCGGTACTGAGGTGGACTCTTCTAGAAGCTTTGCCATTTCGTTATTCAGTCTACAGTATCGACAATTCGGCTTTACGCCGTGCCTGCCGCACTGTCATCGTCTCGGGCCGAATTCGCGTCGTCCAATGAGCCAACTGCGCCGCTATTGCCCTGGCTTGCATTCGGGTCATCAGAAGAATTCGCCGCCGCGTCTGCCGCATTCACCAGTCCCGCGTCCACCTGTGCCTTGAGGGTCGAATACTTCGATCCAGTGAATTCGTCAGGCTTCGGCAGGGCAGTGGAGGTCGGCTCAATGTCCAGAAGCTCCAGGGTGCGCTCGCGGCCCTCTGCCTGATGGATGAAGCCCATCGTGCGAGCAAGTCCGAGGGACTGCAACTGGCGGTGAACCGGGTCGGTGTCCAGGCGCTTGAAGTTGATCCGCGCACCCTCGGCCTTGATGACGCGGAAGATTTCGGCAAACAGGTTCGCGAAGTCCTCCTGGCGTGACAGGGCGGCCATCTGCTCGGGTGCGCTCAGCGCGTTCTCGGAAGCGTACGATCCACCGGGGCCGGGGTCAGAGGTGAGGCCGGTGGTGGAGACATCCAGGGCGGCAGCCACGCGAGCTACGAGCGGACGACCCTCGTACAGGTTGACACTACCGGCGCGAGGCATCGACTGAATCTCAGTCTCGGGTCCGGTGATGGCGGCCTGGCCTGCCTTGTCACGCTGGAGCTTCGCCCCTGCCGTGCGACCCGCAGTCTCCGTCTTCGCCTTGACGACGAACGCAATCGCAGAGAGCGCGTGCTGGAGCATCGCGCCGTCCTTCATGTACGTCGCGTAGATGTGAGCCGGGGCAGCTGCGGAGAACGCATCCGGCACGCCCCACGTCTCGCCATTGTCGCGGTTGTACCGGCGATCGATGATCACGGCATCCCAGTTGACGGGGATGGCCTTGGACATGTAAGAGATCGTCTTCGGGCGCGTGCGCGGGTTCGTGGCAACGTAGCTGGACGTCGGCACCCACTCGTACTTCACCTGGGCAGCGTTTCCCTCACCCGAGGAGGAGCGGAGGTCGTTGCGCTCAGTCCAGGTGCGGAGATAATACTTGATGCGCGTCGGGAAACGAGAGTCGGAAATGTAGTCAGAAATGTCCACGTCAATTGCCAGGCGCTCGAAGGACTTCTCCTTCTCGTCATACATCAGAATGATGTTGCCAGATGTGTAGATGATCCGGTTGAGTTCCTTGATGGCCGTGGGCGAGAAAACCGTCTCCCAGTTGTGGGGGTTTTCCATGATTGCGCGGTGGCGCGGCTTAAGCTTTTCGCTCTTGCCGTCCGGGGTGATTACCTCGTAGTTGAATCCACGGCCGAATGCATGGTTGTTCTTGAGGCGAAGACCGCGACCGAGCAGGTCGCCAAGAATCTTGGTCTGCTTCTCCAGGTATACAGTGACCTTGCGGACGTCCTCAAGCGTGAATCCCTTGACAGCCTTATCGGCATCGCCCCAGAGCTTGAGCCATCCTTCGTCCTCGAAGCGCATGAGGTCTTGGACGACATGAGCGAACTGCTCGCGGAGGACTTCTACCTGGAATCCCTCCCCGGCGACAGCCTGGAGAGAGCGTGTAACCTCATCGCGGCGCGCACGGATACTGTTGGCAATTCGTTCGGATGGCATGTTTCCATCCTACTTCATGACCACTTTGGGTACGGTTTACCCCAGGTTTATCACCAGAACGAGTTGCGATCGTCGTACATTCCGTAGCCGCTCATTTGCGTCATGTCGTAAGCGAATTCGCTACCCGCTTCGAGGTGCACGCCGAAGTCCAGGGTGGCGACCGCGTAGTTGGCCGCATCGGCGGTGTCAGGGGACTTGATGCCCTTGTTCTTCATCTCGGCCTTGGATAGGATCAGGATGCTCTCTGCGAGGCCAGCTGCGAACTTGTACTCCAGCGCGCCAAGCTCACGGCACAGCGGGTGTTCTTCGGTGTCCGCCTCGATGTCGATCTCGCCGATGCGCATGCGTCGTGCGAATTCCATGAACAGGTAGGCGCGCGCGTTGTACCAACCGTTGCGATCCGGGGAAGGGTCGTTACCCTTCATGCGGATCATGTCATAGTCGCCGTAGTTGACATCCACCATCGCATCGAACATGAGCGTTCCCATGCCGTCCGCGTCAATGCGAAGCTCGGTCGCGCCAAGTTCGATCATGTGCGCATGCACGCGCTGGTTGGCGGCCACGTCCACGGTGAGGTTCCCCTGGGCGTTGTGCACCGGCTGGAAGGGCAGGCCGCGCCACCGGTCGAGGTAGCGCAGGCGGATGCCGCGACGATCGGTCTTCACCGGCTCAGCGAGGGCGATCTCATTCCAGTCGCCGTCCTCATCCTTCGCCCAGCGGGACGTCTCGTACACCCAGCCCTCCTGGGCGGTGTAGAGGTAGGACCAGTCACCCTTCTCTGAGCGCGACACATCGAAGCCGACGCGAATGGGAGCTTCCGAGTCGGGGATAACGGTCGTCGCCTTGCCAATTTCGATTGTCTCATCAAGGAAAACGATCATGCCCGAGTCCATCGCCCACTCGCCCTTTACGCGGGCCTTGTAGTTGGCAGAATCCTCGCCATACTCCTTCTTTTTCGTCTCCACGTACTCGTGATCAGTCATGTACTTCATGACCGACGCCGGGAGGGTTTCCCCCTCCTCGGTGAAGTGCGGAGACTCCAGGACGGAGATGGTGATGCGCTTCCAGGATGCGGCCTTCTCGGGGTCATTCCACGTCTCACCCATCGCGGATGCCGGGTTCGTCGGGTTGGCGATCATGAGAATGCGGTCGTCGTTCGCGGTCGTGTTGTTGCGCAGCGTGTCGATCATCTCGGCCGACACACCCACCGCCTCATCGGCGATTGCGAACACACCACCGTGGATACCCTGGAAGGCGTCACCCTCTCGGCCCTTCGGGGGCGTGCGGCCCGAGCCAAGCTCCAGGCCATCAAAGTTGCGCCACGTCGCCGAGGACGTGATGTAGCCGGGGAGCGGGTGGTCAGGGAGACCCTGGGTGGACTCCCCCGCCTTCTGCGCCGCCAGGAACTCCTTGTGGCGCTCGGCCGCCTTGCGGTGGAGAAGCTGCATCTCACGCCACACAATACCTCGCACCTGGGCCGATGTCGGCGCTGTCGACAGGACTCGTGCCTCACCGATCGGGTGCGTGTCGATCCACCAACACGCGAGCACGGCAGTCAGGTAGCTCTTGCCGACACCGTGCCCTGCGGCAACCATGGTGTTGTGATTGTGGACGATCGAGAGAGCGACCTCCACCTGCTTAGACCAGAGCGTGACGCCGAGCACATCCCTGGCCCAAATCTCGGGACGCTGGGCATACAGTCGACGGCGAGCCTGCATCTCCAGCTGGGCGAAGATCGCCTGGGAGAAGTCAAACTTGTAGCCCGAGTCGTGGTAGACCTGTTCAGGCATCGAGTTCCTTCACCGTAACTCGATCCAGGTACTCCTTGCTCGCGGACGAGCCGACCTGCACGAGTTCCAGGATGTCCTCCTCGGGGATGACGATCTCGTTCTGCTCGGCGATGGCGCGGGCGATCTTGTCGAATCCGACGTTGAGCGCTTCGACGAAGTACATGGCGTGCTCTGCGGCTAGCTTGCCGGTGATGTCGGACACGTTGATGGTGGAGCGCTCGATCTGGTCGGAGAGCACCTTGTACATACGAGAGATCGCAGTCCAGGACTTCGGGTTGTCGCGCTGTTGCTTCATCCAGTCCAGGTGCTCTGCCATCTGCACGAGGAGAAGTCTGCGCTCCTTGACCTCATCGAGAATCGTCTTCGACTCAAGGAGTTCCTGGACGCGGTTGGCTGCCTGCTCGGGTGTCAGCTGACCGAGAACGTACTCGCTGAGTTCGTTTGCAGTCATGTACTTCGCGGCACCGCGAATGAGCCTTCGGTCTACAGAAGACGGGGGCAGAATTGAGACAGCGTTTTCCTCGCTCATATTCCCATGATATCAGTGGTGTTCAGAACTCTTCGCCCCAATCGGGGTCGCGAGGCACATCGGGCACACCAATGCGCCCCTTCTCCTTGACCATTCGCCACTGCATGTGCGTCATAGCCGCCTTGGACTTGTTGCAGTCCGCGCAGGCAAGCACAATGTTGCCGACGCTGTGGCGACCGCCAAGCAGAAGAGGGATGACGTGATCCATCTGGAGCGTCCCTTTGCCTCCCCGGCAATATGCGCACTTCCCACGCTGACGTCGATACAGGCGCGAGTGGTCGCGGGCAGTGAACTCAAAGACTTCCACCTCGTTCTCGCGAGCGCGGGCGGCAGCATGCCAGACTCGATAGGACGTCTTCTCAGCCTCGTCCATACGCGCCCATCGAGAGCCTCGCCTCTTGGCCCACGCCTTGTAGTTGGCGCTGAGTTCTTCCCGCCTACTGGCGCGGTAGTCGCGCCAGTAGTGAGTCGAGCATCTTCCCTGTCTCCCCTTCGCTGCGACCTTGTCGCAGTCCTCCCGAATGCAGGTCATTCCGGCTGAAATCCAATCCTTCGAGCGTTGACGCCGGGAAGCGTCCGATAGCAGCTGTCATAGTCGCCGTCCCACTGGCCTGATAGCTCCAGGTAAGCCCCGCCCTTCTGGTCAACCTCGCTCGGCTCTTCCTGTGTTGCCAGCGTAGCGCAGACATGGTTGTCGCGCCAATCGCGGTACACGGAGAGGCGGAACGTGCTGATCCCGCCGCCACAGCCGCACTGCGCGCGCATCAGCCGATCACCCGGCCGTTGTAGATCGTCTTGCCATCCTTGATGCGGTACACCTGGGGCCACGACTCGCCCGTGGCGGGATCGTAGAGGTTGATACCGAAGCCGTTCTGCCAATCCTCCACCACCTTGGCGCTCGTGCCGTTCGCGTGGAGTGCGCCGTGGACGCTGGGAACCGTCCCGTCAACCTTGCAGAGCGCGCCCGGGTTCGCCGAATAGGACTCAATGGCCTCTCCTCGCGCGCCCATGATCGTCTTGTAGGTGATCTCTGTGCGATGCGTGTGCCCCACCCATGTGTTGATGTGAGGGAGGTCGCCCGTGTACTGGGCGGTCGTGGAACCCTTTGAGTTTGCTCGCGTGCCGTGGATGTTCCGCGTGCGGTCGTCATCCCAGTAGACCGCGGCCGGGTAGGCGTCCATGTACTCGATGTCAAGCTCATCCAGGCGAAGCAGGTAGGGCAGGCTCATCACGGGCCAGTCGTCGGGCATGTTCGCCCGGGTGAGGCCGAACGCGGCGAGAGCGTTCAGTTCGATGAAGTTCTGCATTCGCTTGTCGTGGTTGCCCTCGATGATGACGATTTTCGACTCGGGGGCAGCTGCGCGAAGCACGGAAAGCCACTCGTGGGCGAAGTCGAGGGACATCTGCGTGGTGCGAGCGAAGCCCGCCTCCTGGATGTACTTGCCCTGACCGGCCAGGTCCAGGAAGTCGCCGAGGATGATGATGCTGTCGGGCTGTTCGATCCGGGCCACCTCCACGAACGTGTCCATCGCGTCCGCGTCGTGGAACTCTTCGTGGGTGCCATCGGGGAGTGCTCGGAACCCGATCTGCGTGTCTGCGCCCTTAAGGCTGAGCAGGAGTCCACCGCGAGCGGGCTTCGAGGGCAACGGCATCCACTGAATCTCTACAGGAGCCGCCTGATCAATGACCGGCCACTTGGGCTGGCCTGCGTCCTCGGCGATCGGCTTGACGTTGAGAAGCTTGTTCCAGTATCCGCCGTTGGGGTTCGATGTGACACCCCAGTTGAATGTCACCTTGTCGGGGTCTTGCCCGCTAGCACGAATGTATTCGCGGAAGTCTTCGTAGCCCATCTCGATATCGGACGGGAATTCGTTGTAGAGAGAACCGGCGCTATCCCCGCCCTTGCGAAACGCAGAGGTTCCCTGAGAGTGCTTGCGGTGACGGCGGATTGACGTTTCACTGACGCTGATCAGCTTCGCCCATTCCGTGTTTGGCTTGGAGCCGTCAACGGTAATGTCATGCTCTTCCTCGTAAGCGCACGAGGCGCACTGGTCTTTACTCATTCAGAAACTCCTAGTCATATCGGGCGACACGGGCCAGAATTGGCCCCCTCCTCAGTTGACGCTCAGGATGACGTTACCATGTTCGCAGTCATCGGTGCAACATGAATCCTCGGAGAAACAAACGAGACCCTGCGCCCACAGTTGGGTCAGGGTCTCGGTCGGCGTGGTGTCCATCACTTCATGCTACCACCTAGGCCGCTTTTGCACGCGCGAGCAGGTCGGGCAGACCGGTGATGTCGAATACTTCGTCGTTGTCGTCAATGAAGAGGGGAACCTGGATGACGTCGCGGCCGAGGCGAACCTTGAGTGCTTCGAGGAGATCAGGGTGCTCGGTCAGGTCCACGATGTTCACGTTTGCCCCCGCCGATTCCAGCTGCCTGCCCGCCATCTTGCATGTGCCACATGTGGGAGTGGTGTTGAGGGTGATGTTCAAGTTTCTCCTTGTCGTAGAGGGCAAAACGAAAGCCCCCGGGGTGGCTTACGCCATTACGCCCAGGGGCTTTCGGGTATATCAGTCTATCAACTGATGCTGGGTGACAGCGCAACGGTCAGAACCGCGGCGATCACCAGAAGCAACCAGAATGTGCTCCAGCCAGAAGGCTCGGAGTCGAACTGGTCACGCGAATCCTCGGTCACTTCGCACCACCGAAGCCGAGCACCGGGTGGAAGCGTGGCTTGTCCTCTGGCTTTGACTGCTGGGGCTTTGCCTGGCCTGTTGCCAGATGAAAACCGGTCATTTCTTCCTTCCTTCGTCCTCTTCGGGGATCAGCGCCACGAGGTGCTTCTTGAGTTCGGCGTTCGTTGCATACGCCGGGTTGGTGCGAATCTCGCCACGCGAGACGTTCATGGCCGACTGGAGGAGCTTGCCGAGAGTCCATTCTGGGTGATGCGCCCATGTCTTCTTGATCGCGTTGAGAAGCGCGGTCTGGGCGGGGGTCACTCGCAGTCACGCTCCAGTCGCGTGATGGCATCGAATTCCCGATCCTCGATCGGCACACCGACATGCTTCGGCTCGTATGGTGCGTTCGCCACGTTCTGCCAGGCAAAAGCGATGAACTCGCTGAGTTCCCCAAGCTCGTCGCGAGAAAGGTCGATGAAGTCACCGTCCTGAGCATGCGGGCCGTACTGTGCGTAGCCTGGGCCGGTCTTGAGGACGTGGTCCCCGAGGCGGTATCGGGTCTCTTCTGTGTTGCTCATGATTCTCCTTCGTTCTTGGTCTGAGACTCAGAATAGTCATCGCTCAGAGGGATGTCAAGCCCGCGGATGAAAGCGTTCCCAGACATGGTCGTGGCGTACTCGCTGACGAACTGAATCTGCGCGTACGTCATGCGCGGGTTGAACCGGCCGAACTCGCGGAGAGCCGACAGATTCAGGCTCAGCCGCGCCCCGTGTCGGCGGCGCTTAAAGTCCCCGAACGCGAACTTGCGGATCGTGCGCTCGTACGCCTCAAACGCGTCGGGGCTTGTGACTCGCTGCGACTCGATAAAAGGCTTGAACTGATCGTTTTCCCACACCTTCACCGGGGAGAACAGAGCCTCCAGCGCCTGATGGCTTCCCTTGCTCACGCGCCTCAGGAAGTCCGTCAGCGTGATCACAAGCGTGTCCTCGGTCTTGTCGCCGAAGGAGCGAACCCGCTGACCGCGCTCGCCCTCCTCGAAGTGGTGATTGTCTGTCACCACTCGGTAGTAGTCGTGATCCGAGCTTGCGTGCTCCAGGCCGTACAGGCGCGAGCCGTGGATGGTCGTGAAAATGGTGCTCAAAACTCCAACTTTCCGTCGATCAGGTCAGCTGCCCAGAGGATTTCCTTGACCATCACGAGACCAGTTGAAAACTCCCAGCCCTTGACCAAGTCCCAGATGCGCTCCTCGCGGGACTTCTCAGCCTCGATGCGGTTCTCCAGGTAGTCGATCACGTCGAACATCTTCCCGGCCTCCTTGGACTTCGCCTCATAGAGATCGCTCAGTTCATAGAAGCGTTTGTCGTACCAGCCGCCGTTCATCTCGTGCTCGAAACGTTGGCGCAGATACGCGAATGCTTCGTCGTCGAGTCTACGCTGACGTTCGCGCAGGATGCGCAGGGCCACCTGCGGGTCGAAGGCTACCATCCCCGGGGCATCTTCCCGTGAATGCGGCCAACCTCGCGAGCAAGAGACTCGATGGCGCGCACCTTCTCGCGCTCCACGATGACGCGCTCGTATGCAATGACCTCGGCCATCGTCATATTGTCCTTGTCCAGGCTGTCAAATGTGCGGCTCACTTCTGCCCCCTCGCTGCGCGCAGGCGCTCGCCCGCGGCCTTCTTCTGCTCCTCGGTCTTCGGCTTGAGCTTGCGGCGGAATCCACCCAGAGGCGTGAAGTCGTCCGTGCTCACGCGGTAGCTGACGCCGAATCCTGCCTCCAGGTGCTCGGCCAACTCTTCCGCCGTGACATCGCCCTCGGGGGACTCGCGCACAGCGCGCTCCTCCCTCTCCAGCTTGCGGACGTCGACCACGTTGTTGCTCCAGATGTCCACATACCCGTCAAGCCGGTTTTGCGTGACGATGGTTTCCTGCTCTTCGCGACCTGCCATTAGATTCCCCATTCCTCTGCGATGTAGCCGACGGTTCCTGAGACTGTTTCGGAAAGGTGCGCCTTGACCTGAGCGAGCGAGTAGTGGCCCGGGCTGACGAGGTCGAATCGCATCCCATGTACGATGATCGGCACGTCGTTCTCGTCCAGCGGTGTAATGCTCACGCGCAGTGCGGCGACTGTCGGCTTCGCGGGCGGACTCTGCATTGCCATCACAGCACGTCCTCGATCTCGCTTCGGTACTCGTGGTAGAAATCGACGATCGCTTCCAGTTCTCCTGTCAGAATGATCTTGTCCGTGTCAGGATCAATCTCAGAACCGATGTGATACTGGATCAGCGCGTCCTCCAGGAGTTCCTTACGGTTCTCCTCGTACAGCTTGCGCTCCTCGGCGTCCATCATGCGGCACCTCCGTTCAGGTACGCCCCAGCGAGCACGATCAACAGAATCCCCAGACCGATGTTGAAGAACATGCTCCAACTTGCGGTCGCCGCCGTGTACGGCTCATGGTGTCTTCCGATCATGAATGGAATGACAAACGCCGACACAACCATCATGACGCCCCAGATGAGCACGATCCATGCAACAATTCCCATTTTTCCTCCTACTGTCGTTGTATTTCGACAGTACCAGGCATCCTGGGGCGGCGCAACCCCACCGGGTACACGAAAGCCCCGACATTGCCACCTTGGAAAAGGGGTTACCGGGGCATTCGCTGGTGAGTCACAGCGGTCAACGACCTCCCCACCCTGAGCCACCGGGGAGTCTCGAACTCCCGACCTGCTGTTTACGAGACAGCTGCTCTACCAACTGAGCTACGGTGGCGTGGCAGACTATTCCTTGCGGTCTGCGAGCGCTGGTGCCTTACCGAAGCTCCACATGGGAATCCTCGGCGGTACTCCGCGTGGTGGGGGCGGGATTCGAACCCGCGAACCCGAAGGAAGGGATTTACAGTCCCCCGCGTTTGGCCACTTCGCTACCCCACCGTTGAGGGTTTCCCTGATCGTCCGGGCCACCCACAAACTCGACATTGGCTTGTAGCTACGCTATCACATCAGCGCCATGATCTCCTTGAGCACCCTCTCCTTGAGCTTGTCGCCCGAGATGTGCTTATCCTCCCAGCTACGGGAGCCGGGGAGACCCGTCTGGATCGCAGCGACCGCGTCAAGCACCTGACGCAGCACACGCCACCGCTCCTGCTCTTTTGCCTGCTCCAGGAACGCGATGTAATCGACCTGGACAGTCGCCTGCGGGTACGAATACGGGCGCGTCTCGGGAACTAGTGGAATGTCAGAAACTCGACCCGTGTAGCCCCCCTGAGAGAGGCCGTGGATCACGCCACCGGAGGCAAGCTGAGACTTCGGGCGCGCCGCATCCACGGCATCCATCTGCTCCGTGGTAACGAGATCGCCTCGAATCGGCGGTTGAGGCGGCGACTCACAGCTGGCCCACCTTTTCGTGCTTCCAGGCCACGTACAGGCCCTGGGAGATGTTCTCGATCTCCTCGATCACATACTCCTCGGTCTCTTCGATGGTTCCGCCATCCTCGTGCCAGGACACGCCGTCACCCGCACGCTGGAAGTACGTCGTGTAGCCGTGCTCGCTCGTCGCCGAGATCAGGTCGACATCCTTCGGCAGGCGCTTGGGCCGCTCCAGGAGCTTCACCTCCACGCCATCCAGGAGGTTGATCTCACCACCGGCGATGTCGTTCGTGCGCACCTGATGCACGTACCGGCCCTGGCGGGCGTCGTACGTGTACAACGTCGATGCGACTTCCACCTCACGGGTGATGCGAATGCGGTCCCCGGCGCGAATCTCGCTCGGCTCAATGACAGGCTTGCTCATGTGTTACTCCTTCTCCTCGTTGTTGGGTTCTAGATTAGCGGGTCTGGGCGTCATCTGCAAGTTCACTTCTCCAGGCCGCGGTAGCGCCAGATGATCTCCAGCGCCTCATCCAGAACCCTGTCCGGTTCCGCATGGATCACATTCGTCACGAACTTCTCCTCAAAGCGAGGAGTTTTCTCGTAACCCAGCGCCTCCGCCAGCTTGAACAGGATCGTGTTGCCGTGAAGCCGCTCGGGAGTCTTGGCCAGAGGCTTGAGGCCGGTCACTTCGCCACCCCCTCAAATCCATCCAGAAGCTCCGCGGCATCCGTGTACAGGATCGCCTCCGACAGCGCCTTGCGCCAATCATTCTGCGGCTTGTCGAAGCCATCGAACTTCCCACCCGCAAACGGGTTCTTGACACGCTGCGTGTACAGCGAGTCGCCGAAGCGCTCAGCCCGCGCTTCCACGGCAGCCTCCCGCATCAACTTCGCGAGTTCTTCCCGCTTCTCTTCCTGGGTGTACGGTCCAAGGTTCACTTCGCCCTCCGATCCAGCACCGTGACATCCACCGCAATCTCGTTCCGGGCGCAGATAGCCTCGATGCGCTCGATCAGGGCCGCAGTGTCCTCGTACTCATCCTCATCGGAATCAGTCCAGTATTCACCCGACTTCCACAGCAGAAGGTCGCGGCCGGACAGGTTCCACACCACGAACTCGGCATCATCCGGGATCAGCGGCGGCGTCTCGCGAGTGTACGTCGGACTCAGGTTCTCATCAAAGAACCACCCATGCCCCTTGATGCGGAGGCTGCGATCCTCGTCATCACGCTCCAGCACCTCGACCGTCATGGTCATGGTGACCTTGTCGCCCGCCTCGATGTCCTCAAACTTGATCTGCTCGCTCATACGATAGCCTTCCTTCCATTTTCTGCAATGACACGGGCCGCAGCACGTCGCTCGGCCCGGTTGTAACGCTCCGGGTTCTTGAGAACCTGCTTCGGATCGTACCCCACATGTCCACGCATGCGGCGCATGAGATCGTCGCTCATCGCACACCCCCAGTAGCACGTAGAGCGGCACGCACTTGATGTTCTTGGTGACGCTTCGCGGCTTCGTCCGTGGTGAGCTTTGGCCCAGGGATGTCCCAGCCGCACTTGCACGACCACCCGCCATTGAACGCCATGAAGCGGTGCTCCCACCCCGCGTCAGTGAACGCTTTCACCTGCGCGTCGGACGGTTCGCTCTCGGAACGACGGAACCCAGCGTCGGCGAGGATCGCGGCAGGCAGTTCGCCCGCGAGGCGACGTGCGATGTTCGATGACAGCACGCCGGGGTCACTGTCGCCACAGTCGGTGTACACGTCCTCGATGACGGAGCGGATCGACTCACTCAGCGCAACATGGAGCGCGCCCGTACCCTCCGCGAGCATCAGCTGCCTCGGGTCGTCGATGAACCGTCGTGCGAGACGGTCTGCCAGCGCTTCCCGCTCGTCGTCGGTCGGGGTGCGCGACTTCTCGGCGGCTTCGAGCGCATCGGAGAGGCGCTCTAGTAGGTCGAACACTCCTGTCGTTTCGCCCTGGTTCCAGTTCCGCGCTTCCTCGATCAGCTTCTCGTTGTCCGTCATACCAACTCCTCCCACTTGGGCACAATCGGCATCGGCCGCCTGCGCAACGTGTACGTCACATGCAAATCGTGCTCAGGCGTGCCGGGTCCATAGCGGTGATCCTCATGCGCCTGCTCGGCCGCAATGTACTCCCGAGCCTCAGCCTCCGTCATCGGCCACAGATTCTCGTCATCCTTGCTGCCGTCGACCGTGAAACGAGACACGTAGCCCCACTCGTACGCCTGTTCAGCCATCACAACACCTCCATGTGGCCGCACACCGGGCACCCGTAGGCGTCAGGCTCAACGTAGACGTCGCCATCCTCCTCGTACTCGTCGCCCGGGTAAAAGAGCATGTCAGGCTCATCACAGACAGGGCAATCCATCAGGCCACCACCTTCTTCATGTCCGTGTAGTAGTTGGCGCGTGCCCGCTTCTTCTCCGCTCGGGCCAAATTTCGAGCCTGATTCCGGCGTGCACGGCGCGACAGCGTGTTCTCCGTAGTGCTTACGTGACCCGCGATCTCCTCAGAGAAAGACTTGTACTCCGTGGTCCGCATCAGACAAGCACCTCAAAGAACCCCTTGTGCTTCACATGCTGCGGCATCGAGTTCGTCCACAGGAAAGAGCCGAACCCATTCACCCAGCGCTCCGGTACTGTCCCGTGAGCCTGCTGGAGGAACCAGTGCTCCTTCACCGTCCCCACCGCGATCACCGAACCCGGCTTCGTCGGAAGCTCTGGAAGAGGGCGATCCACCAGTTCCAGAGAACCCACCCCCGCCAAGTAGTAGTCCGTGTAGACGCCGTGGTTGGACAGCAGTTGATGCGCCTCCACGCTCGACACCTCGATCTCCTTACTGAAACGGATCGTGTCGCCCGCCTGGATGTCCTCGAACGCGATCGGTGTAGCCATAATTCCTCCTCAATCGTTGATGTATCCCCAGAATAGCGGGGCCACGCACCATGCGCAACCCCGCCACTGGGCCTATTCGTCCGCGCCGAACGTGGCATTCCGAGCGCGTCGAAGCGCCGCAATCGCCCGGTTCACCCCGGCCCGGTCCAGTTCGATACCAGAGGCCGCGTCACCGATCACAAGAGTGGCAAACACCCCCGGGTAGTCACGGTGCCACGCGATCTCAAAGTGATCGCTCGGCTGGCCCTCAACGGCCGTTGACGGATAGAACTTCTCTGCGGGCATGATGGCCCCTTTCGCTCAACCGCATCACGCGGTCCCACCCAGCATCGCGCCGGGGAGTCTGATACGAGAATAGCAGGTCTTGGCGGGGTGTGCAAGTTGACCCTCGATATAGTTCGCCCAAAGGGCGCGTAGACAAAGGATAACTCGCATGAGGGCAAAAAATAGGGGGACAAAAAATTTTGGGAGGGGTCACTTTCCAGGCTTTAGTGCGCTTTAGGTAAGTTGGATAAAGTCCAGGCCAACGTGGAAAAACTTGTAGGTTTAGGTTCTGCACGGGGGTGCCCGGGGTCAAATACGGCGGTCGCCGGTTGGAAATATGACGTCTTTCCCCCTATGGGGTGCCCCCTCCCCCTCGTAAAGCTGATGCCCTTGACCGGCTGGGGTGGCGCGCGTGAGAGGGCATGCATGCATCACGCTTACTACTTAGCAATGCTATGTACAGAGACGCCCGAGATGCATGCCGATTAGGTGATGGGCCTGAGTGGATGCATACTGATGTGAGTAGGCAACCTGCCACACACAAGGGAACGGATGAGATCATGCATGCGGACACTGACACGGCCACGTACTACGCCACGATGACACGCCTCACAGGGCACAGCCGCCGCTACTTGGTAGTGCGTGCATGGGTACGTGCCGCGCTGTGCACATGTGCCGTCGTCGTCCCGTTCGCATCTGCCCTGCCGATCAAGTAAGGATCATGCACATGTATACCCATGCCGCTAACCGCACAGCCTCACTACGTAGGGCCTACGTGGAGGCACACCGCGCTAAGGTGGCACGCTTGCCCCGATTGCTCGCATGGTTCCACCGTATCGACTGTTTTTACTGTAACTAAGGATTACCTAACATGTTCACACCTGAGAGTATCCGCACGCTCGCACGCCGCGCCGCATCTGCCGTTGAGGGGCAGGGTACGGGGCACACCGTCTATAGCTTGGGTGCCACTAAGCGCCGCTACGTAGTGGGAGGGCTTGCCACCCGCATCTATCCTGTGGGTGAGGCCGTAGGGGCCGTGCGTAGGGGCATGCGCACTATGGCAGATAGTTACGCCGGGGCGACGGCCGACACGATGGGTTACTGGGAGGATGACGGGGCCGTATACGTCGACCTGGGAGATACCTACGATGGGGTAGGTATGGCGCTCGCCGTGGCGCAGGCCAGGGGCGAGCTTGCAATCTACGATCGGAGGACGGGTGAGTGCATCACGCTGGGTAACCTGTAATCCGACACGCCCGGGATACACGCCCGACTTGCACGCGGGCAGATTCCGAGTAACGTATCTCTTGTCAACAACACAAACCGACCAAAGGATAGGCAACATGGGACTTCGCGAAGACATCACGGCACGGGCGATCGAGTCGGGTCGCACGTTCGATCAGCAGGCCGCGTATGACCGCCTTGTGGGAGATGCATCAACCGTGGCCGCGCAGCAGGCAATGCTGGCAAACGAGATTGAGGCCGAGGGGGTTGACGTGGATGCTTGCATCGATTGCGCGCAGCACGTCGCGGGCATCTCCGAGCACGAGCGCGGAGAGGAGTACCCCACCGAAACCAAGCGTGCCGCGTTTGCCTATGGCATGCGCCTTGTGTCGGGCGATTGCGGCGATGAAAATGAGCGCCACACGACGTTCACGCGCATGCCGTGCGGCCTGTGCGGCTCCACTCTCGCCGGTGAGCGTTGCGTGGTTACCATCCTCCCGGCCTAGGCCGCTTGCCTCACTCTCACCTACGGGTGAGTGTGGGACTGGCAGACTAGCCAATACGGAACACCAAACGAAAGGGCATCATAATGCCGTACCGCAAGAATCAGACCAATGCACAGATCGTTCCCCTCGCGCTCGCCGGGGGTGAGGGGGCCACTAAGACGGGCGCTATGAGCGTCGACCGATACCGTGTCGGCTCCTCCCGGTTCACCCCCTACAGTGGGTCTCTCTCGGGGGCGTGGGAGCGTCTTCTCTCCGACCGGTTCCACGCGGGCCGCATTGAAGCGGTCGTCTACAGCTACAGCACGCCGATCGCATGGCTTGACGCTGACTACGGTTGGATTGTCCCCATCGTGCGCTACTCGATTACCACGTCAAGCAAGCATCAGTCTCACCTGTGGAAGCTCGGGGGCCGCCACATCTACATGCCCTGGGATGCAACCCCGGCTGACGCACAGCGCGTCATGGATGGCAAGATGATCTTCAACGGTGACGCGAACACGCGCCCCGGCCCGAACTACGTCGAAGGAGAGTGACCGTCATGGCTACCCCTCACATCTGCCACGTTGACTGCAAGCTCATCCACGAGGGCGCGCGAACCATCCACATGATGCACGCCGCCGAACCGTCGTCCGCCGCTGGTCGCTATCAGTGGGAACAGAATGCCGCCATTAAGCGCCAGGGGCGTCGCGCATGGCGCGCCACGGGACAGGGAGAGTCCCGGGAGGTGCGTGTCTGGAATGAGCGCCGAAAGGCCGGACAGACCGCCACGGGGACTAGGAGGGTCGCACGGCAGCGCCGAATCTCACTTGCCGTATTCGGCTAGCAACACCGCGCGAATGGCATACACCTGGGTTCGAGTCCTAGGCGCGTACGATGTCTGCACACTGTGGGAGTGATGCGGACACATGGGGAGGCCGTTGGGGAACGGCATCAATGAGTAGCGGGTCGCTAGGGGTAGTGGCCCGCTCTCAGTGCACGACTTAGCACACACATAACAGAAAGGGCCAATCATGGCTATCAAGGAAAGTGACCCCCGCTACGTTGCAGGACAATCCGATCATGACGACGACATGACGGATGCCGAATGGGTAGAGGCGTACGGCGAGTACGCCTGCCCGCACGATGACGTGGAGGGTGACGACAACGTTCCCACCGAGTACACCTGCCGCACCTGTGGCGACACCTGGAATGGGGGCGCTGAGTGATCCGCGCCTACCTCCGGCACCTGTTCACCTCCGACGACCCGGCCCCGATGTGGAGCGCGGCAATCATCTCTCTCAGTGTCGGCTCCGGTTGCTCTCTCGCGTGGCTTGTAGGTGTGCTGTGAGCCGCCCGCTCACCCGGTACGCTCTCGGGTTGTCTGCGCTCGCCGCGGGTGCCCTCGCGGGCTGTATCGTGCGCGCCGTGTTGGGTTACTGATGCACGTCTACCCCTGCCCCGTGTGGCGGGGGTATTCGGCGTGCCCCGGCCACGCTCCCACGGTTCCCGTAGCCGCCCGTCTAAGCCCCGAACACCTGCCAGGTGGTATCTGAGTACCGGGGAGCGGGTTGAGGCCGCCAGAATGGCGCACACGGCTTCCCAGGGCACATTCCATTCCCGTTCTCACCCGCTTTGTGGAGGATCGATGGCACTCTCACCCGTTCTCAGCGAGTTCTCAGCGATTTTGGTTCCAATACAGGGTGTTTTGGTGTATCCTCGCGCGCACGTGCGCGCACGCGCACACATGAGGGACGGGCGGTATACAAAGTAGGCGTGAGATGTCGATTTCGGCATAGGCACGAACCCCCCAAAATTCCCCTAGGCGTGGGTGTCTCGATATATCCCAGACCTCTCAGCTGCCTCTCAGAAACGGAAAACTCGTTTCTCTCTTACCTACAAACTGTATTATGGCTTTATTGTACTTAACGTAGAATACAGTAGACGTATAGACACAGAGAAACCCACTTACGACTCCCTTACTCTCCCAAGGGATCGCACTTTCGCCGAAACCCCCTGAGAACGGTCGTTTCCGTGCAATCGGGGTGTGACTTTCAAAATAACTGTAACTCTATACCGTTCCACATAGCTGGACATCTGGTACAACTTAGAGTACACTTATTTTTGAAGTCACACCCGTTTTCCACCGAATCGCCTCAGGAGGCCCGTTTTGACCCCTCAGTTCACCTTCCACGGTCCCGGTCCCAAACCGACCCCTCCCGAGGGTGGACGCATCAGCTGGATCGGCATTCGTGACGACCTGCTCGACCACGCCAAAGCACACCCGGGCGAGTGGTTGCTCATCACCCGGTCAGCCCCCTCCAAGAGTCCGTACACACCGGGCAGGGTGCGAGCGAATCCTGCATTCAACGAAATCCGCATCGAATCGTTCGCCAGAAAAGCAATCCCCCAGAAAAACGGTTCCCGGTTTGACAGTGCCTGGGAAATCTGGATGCGGGTTGCTCCCGTGCAGAAACTCATTGACGAGGCTCGCACCGAGAACAGGGCACGAGCGGACCGGGATGTACGGGAACTGGTTGAGGCTGCAAGGAAGAATCGAGAGAAGGAGGAGCAATGAGATCGACAAGCATCTACCCGGTTCGGGGTGGGTGCATGGTCCTCGCGTACAGTCGTTGGGTATTTGAGTGGCAGATCGTTGTGCCCGATTACGATCAGGCGACAGAGATCGCCCGACAGTGGCGGCATGATGGCGTGAGGCACGAGGGGGAGAAGTCATGACCGAACGCCGATTGCTGGATTTGGCCCAACATAACCCAGCGGGCTATGTGAAAGGGTGTCGCTGCGACGAGTGCTCCGAGGCGCACGCCGCATACAACCGCGACTACCAGGAGCGCATGATCGCATGATCGCAGCTGACCCGGATTGGCTGGAGAGAAAGCGTGCACGGGCGCGTGAGTACATGCGGGGCGTACACAGGGCTGACCCCGCGGCGTACAATGCGAGGATCAAGAGGTCGTACTCGAAGAAGAGGGCGATCCTGGAGGCGGACCCGCTTCACCCGGACCACGGGAAGAATTCGAGCTACACGGCGGGTTGCCGGTGTGCTCTATGCACGAACGCTCGCAGAGTGTATGCTCGGGAGCACCGTAACAGAATTAAGGAGGAAAAATGAGCAACGCCGCACGCAAGGCCCGCAAGAAGGCGGGCATCCCCCACGCTCGCACCGCGAAGACCCCCACGGGGGCACTGACCCGCAAGGAGAAGCCACTGAGCCTGGAGCAGCAGGTGAAGCTCGCACAGTGGGCGGCCGAGTTCGGGCGGACGTTTTGGGAGAGCCGCGGGCGCGTGCCCACGTTCCCGGATCGGGATGCACTCATTGCCGAGGGTGACCGGGTTCACCGGGAGATCGAGGAGAACGGGTGGGTTGACCCGGATGCGGCGATCATTGCCGAACTCGATGCGGAGTACGGAAGCAATTCAGAGGAGGAGTCGTGAGCGTCTGGTACTGCGTCAACTGCATGAAGCCGTTTCACCATCAGGGCGTGTCGATGCACAGGCGCACTCACCGAGACAAGCGGGAGCGGGTCGTCTTCATGACGGAACGGTACAAGTACACGTATGACTACAGGGGTGCGGCCCCTGAGGATCGAGAGGAGGAGTCGTGAAGGACGCAGACGAGATTGCGGCCCAGGTGTTCTACGACATCAACGGCCACAAGTACAAGCCGAAGAAGGCTGACCACTTGGAGCGAGTGATCTACCACTCAGCCGCAGCTGCGGCGCAGTTGACGCTGGACTTGGTCCTGGCGGGGATGGAGCAGGAGGAGTCGTGAAGAATCACGCCCAGCACCGCGGGCACGAGCACAAGGTTGTGGCCCCGGAGGAGTTGCTGTTGCGGAATGTGGCATACACCTTGACACACGATCTCGTGCGCTGTCAGGATGATGGTTTCTACGGTTGGATTGAGAAGGAGGAGTCATGAAGAGCAATCAGAAGATGGCCGTCAACTTGCAGCGAGGCGAGTGGGTGATCCTGCCCCGCTACCAGTTTCCACAGGAGGTGCACTCGGTCTACAGCCTGCCCCTGGGCGTGGTTCGCATCACGCATTCGAAATACGGGTTGCAACAGACGTATGCGGCATCCGACTACCCGATGACGGTTGTTGAGGATGGGTGGGAGTCGAGAGACTTTTGGCCCAAGAAGGATTGATCTTGACGCACCGTGCGTTTCCCCTGTAGTCTCTGAGTAACACAAGAAAAGGAGGCCATCATGGCTGAGAAGAACATCAAGGTCGGCGACACGGTTCGCATCCTCCCGAGCTACGAGAAGCTGGACTGGGGAAAGCACGTGCTCGGGCTGGGCAAGAACACGGTGGGCACAGAGTTCAAGGTGACCGAGATCATCGACTCGCTCGGCGGGTTCCGCAAGGGGCAGTTCTATGTGAAGGGCGACCCGGCCGATCGCGGCATCTGGGCCGAGTACGTCGAACTGGTGGCCCCGACCTATTCGGTCGAGGTGCCGACCGAGTATGGGCTGTACGAGTCGAAGTTCTACCCGGTGTCGGATCAACCGTATTCGCCACTGCCGTACCGCCTGGATGCGACGGGGTTTTACCTCACCACCGACAGCGGGGCAAACGGCATCAAGATCGACGAACCGTACATCCCGAAGCACGGTCCGTTCCGCCTGATCGAGCCTGCGCCCGTGCCGTCGAACATGATTGACCTGGAGGTTGGCAAGGATTACTGGCTGACGTTCACCGATGGCAGCCGGGTCAAGGTGTATGTGCGCGAGGACAGTAGGGGCGACATCGATGCCAAGAATGAAACGGTGGTTTTCCTGATGTGGATGGGCGCGAAGGGTAAGCCGAGGAACCGCGAGGGCATTGTGAGCATCGAGGAGGTGTCGTGATCTACCCGTTCGGCGGTTTCAGCGTGGACGCTGAGGGAACGGTGATCCCGTCGCAGTCTTTCGCGTGGCGCACGGACTACGGCGACTTCCCCGAGCTTGTGAAGGTCGAGCGACTGGTCGAGGGCCAGGTGCGCAAGATAATGGCGATCGAGGAGGATGTCGTCACGGGTGTGGCGGTTGAGATTCTTCTCGCGAAGGGCTACGTGGTGGTTGAACCCATCGACTTGATCGTGTAGCATTCAGGTAACACAACAACAGAAGGAGAAATCATGGCTTATGAACCCAAGCATGCGGTCCGAAACGCACTGTGCCATCAGGTCAACGGCAACGGGAGCGGTTCGTGGCTGACACAAGACCCACGTCCGAGCCTGGAACTGGTGCCCGAGGTTGTCGAACTCGGCCAGTCGGACCCGGAGAGATTCTACGACTTCCTGCTGAGCATTGCAGAGCGCGCACGGGAGCAGTCCGAGCGGGATCGGCAGCATTTCGTATTCCAAGTGTTGCATGAGGTGGAGAACCTGGCGAGTCGCACGGATAGCCACGCCATGCATACGTACGCCGCGTGGTTGCGGAAGAGCCTGAGCCAGAAGGGCGAGGCGTGACCCATAGAAGCGCAGTGAGGACGCTGACAGACGAACAGCTTCATGAGGTTCACACTGTCGCACAGGCCAAGGTTGCAAGCTACATCGGCAATTATGACTCGCTGGTGGGTAAGCAGCGGAGAATCGCAAACGCCGCCGAGCGCGAGATTCTGGCGCGGGCGAAGCATGCGGAGCGGGGTCGGCCCAAGTTTCGGCTTGCCTTGTTTCGATCGAACGTGTAGTATCTGAGTAACACAACAACCAAGGAGGAAAAATGAACTACGACAGCTTCGGACGGGTCATCGCGAGCCAGGGTGACCGCATCCGCATCTCGAACAAGGCCACGGGTGCTTCCCTGGAGGGCGAATCTCTTCACGAGATTCACAGTGCAAAGGATGGGTTTGTCATCCGTGTGGATGGCACATCGATGGAAAACTGCTTCCAGCTGGCCGAGTGGTCGGTTGAGGTGATTGTTCCGCCCCTGGAGGATGGCTACTACCAGTCGACTGCGAACAAGAACATCTACGCGGTTCGCGATGGTGTGATCACAAATTCGAGGCTGAACCTCGGGTCGCAGGCGACGCGGTCGGCTTACAGCGCATCCGGCTTCGTGCAGGTCGTTGCCGAGGGTTCGATGGTGAAGGTGGCGGAACTGTGATCGACGTCAAGATCACGAAGACCGTTCGCCTGAGTGCGGAAGACCTCGACCAGGTGGAAACGGTCAGCTACTACGACAACGGTTCGGAGTGGGATCACATCACCCTGACGTACACGTGGGATGCAGAAACGGGCTGGGGCATGACGCATGCGCGGGGTTCGCTGTGGCGTCTGACGAAGAAGGGTACGCGGATCAGGAACTCGCTGACGCGGGGATACTTCCCGACCATCCCGCAGGAGATTCGCGACAAGAACCGCCCGACGAATCGGGTTCGTGTGGAAGTGGAGGATGACGAGTGAGCACGAAGGGTGCGATCGCAAACGGCGATCAGCTGTGGATTCACAGCCCGAAGACGGGCTGGATGAAGGCGACCGCGGCGCAGGACTTGGAGGCGTTCGGGCTGGCATACCTGGATGTGTGTGTCAACTCGATTCGCCTTCCGGGTGTGTCGCGGATGACGATTAACGTGAACACGTTTGATGTCTTCCAGCAGGACGATGTCGATGCGTTGCAGAAGATCGCGAATGAGTTCGTGGTCCCGGAGTGGACGCGATGAAGTGGCCGAAGACCACCAAGGGCCGCGGCTGGTTCGCACTCGTGTGTGCATGGCTCTTTCTTTGCGGCGTATTCGGGACAGGACAGGGATTGTCTGGCGGCGGCTGGTGGGGCTACCTCGTGTATACCGGGATGGCGCTGTGGGTGGCGATCCTGGCCTTCGTGGTTCCCCGTGTCATGCGGTGGATCGATGCGGGAGCGGGTGGTTCACGATGAGCGCTGCACTCGATTACCTGACAACCCTGAACGAGACGGGCAGGATCGACTACGACGACTACTCGCACCTCCATTACCTGATTTCAACTGAGATTGCAGTGGAGAATCCCGACTTGGAGTACGGCTGGGAGTGGGCTTCGGGCAACAGCACGGGCACATTTCCGATCCATGGCTCTGACACGAAAGAGTCGGCGCACAGGGCTATGCATTACATGGAGAGGATGGTTGCCCCGGTACGGATCATGGTGCGTGAGAAGGCCGTAGCCGGGGAGTGGCGGGAAGCGTGACGCCGATCATCGAGGACGCCAGCCTGGATCACCTGATCCCACCCGAGCAGATGGCACGCATTGAGCGCGAGCGGGCGCTGTGGGATGCCCGCCAGTCAATGCTCGCCGTGGAATTCGATGCCGAGTCGCTGGGCGCTCCAGCTGCGAAGCAGATCAAGTGGGTGGATGCCGCGAAGGCCATCACTGAGCGCGCCGAGTCGCATCCGGGGGATTGGGTGAGGCTTCGCCGGGATGCGCCGACGGATGAGGTGGCGAAGTCGATCAACCTCGGCCGGGTTCCTGCTCTCGAAGGGTTGGGCGTGGAAGCGTTTTCCCGGCAGGGGAGGCCGCGCGTGGACGGAAAAGCTCCGGGGTGGGAGATTTTCGCGCGCGTTCGCCCCGAGTAGGGGTTGCGGGACACTGTTTAGGTGTGTCATACTGGTGAAACGAGAATAGGAGCGAGGAGAACTGATGGACGAGGACGACTTCGAGGACGAGTTCGCAGACGACGACTACGACTGGTACGCCGACCCCGGCGACGACGAAAACTGGAGCTACTGATGGGTCGCAAGATCACAATCAACCCTGACATGGGTGAGCTTCGTGACCTGATCACGAAGTACATGGGCAACCGTACCCTGATCCGTGCACGCTACGCGGCGCTCGCCGAGAAGGAAATCGCTGATCAGCGCACAGAAATTCAGCGGCTCATGGTGACCGAGTTCCCTGACGCGGGGCCGAGTGAGTTCGCGAACTCGACGGGCCTGAGTCGGTCCACGGTCATCCGGTGGCTGGAAGAGTACGGCGATCGCCATCTCTCGGTCGCGCCCGATGCGGTCACGCCCGCTGCCGGTCACGGCACATTCGGCATCGAGGATGACACGGCATACATCATCCATGACGGCAAGCGGGTCTACCTGCTCACGGGTGACACGGTCGGGTGGGGTGCCACGAAGGTTGAGGCTGATCAGCCGGGTAACCTGACGACGACACCGGACTGGCTGACGGAAGACCTGATGCGCGAGGTTGTCGAGCAGACTGGTGCCACACTGATGTACGCGCCGTGGGATGTCCGCGCGCGCGCAGCTGCGAAGAAGGAGAAGAACGCATGAACGCACGACGGATCGCGAAGGACAACTCTCTGGCACGGTTCAATGCCGCGCTCGCCGAGAGTGACATGACTCGTGAGCAGAAGGAGGCGGCGACCGCGGGCTACCTGGACGGCCATAAGGCTGGGTTCCGTGCTTCCTCGGGGTCGGTGTATATCGCCCTGAACGAGTTCCTTGGCTTCATCAAGGACGACTCACCTGTCTCGGAGATTCGCACGGGCCTGGAGGGTCTGCGTAATGCGGTCAAGGAGAGTGCGCGATGACCACGTATCCCATCACGGTCGACAGCCCCGATGAGGACAAGCTGGTGGCCGCGTACGACCGTCTCGAAGAGGTGACCCTGCGCCGTGATGACCTTCTCCTGGAGATCGAGGGCGAAGAAGAGCCGTTCGGTCTCCGCATCCAGGCGTACGAGGATGACATCAAGATCGCAGAGGACTACGTCCAGTCGCTTGGGGGTGAGCTTCCGTGAAGGACAAGGAGAAGATTGCCTGGCACAAGATGGCCTGGGTGATCCTGGTATACAACTTCGGGATGGCTGCCTTGATCGGCAACATGAATCACGATTCTGCGAGCAAAGCAATCACAGTTGCCACTTGGGTTGCCGCCATCGCCTTCGGGCTGTACTTCATCATCCTCTTCCTGCGCCTGGCATACCTGGCAGGACAGCGGGCACGCGATGACGGATGAGCCGAAGGTGGAATACTGGAACGAGGAGAAGCGGGAGTGGCGCATATCGGATGGGCTATCCTGGGATGAGGCCCTGTTCGTGAACACGTTCGTGGGGTGGGAGATGTACCGGAAGGTGGAGTAGTGTCGGAGCAGCTAGACTTCGGTGAGGTGGTGTTGCCGAACTGGAAGCTCGAACTCAGCAGTCAGCAGAGCATCCCCTTCCGTGAGGTTGAGGCTGAGCACGGCGCGCGCATCGCCTACATGCAACAGGACATCGCATTTGTCCGCACATGGGTGCGCAAGCACCGGTACGGGGAGACAGGCGACTACGCGAGCTACAGCGTGGACGTTGTCTGGCCTGACGGTGAGACGGCGACGTGGGTGTTCGACAAGCATGTGGGCTGGCCGGTAGAGGTCGGCAACGAGGATCGAGACTGGCACGCCGAATGGGTGGCCAACTACAGCAAGATTGCATAGGAGGAGACATGAAGGGAACGTTGCAGTATCGAAGCCCGCACGGGTGGGTAGACCTGATGCCGTTCATCGGGAAGAACGTCTACCTTGCCGTGTCGGATGCGAGTCGGAAGCTGGGCGTGTCTGTCCGTGTCAAGCCTGAGATTGAGTCGGAAGACGACTTCGACGACAAGGACATTTCGTGAAGGTACGGCTGGTCCTAGTCCTGGTCATGCTGGGCTGCCTGCTCACCATTCTGTTGGGATGCGGGTCGGCAATCAGCGAGGGCACGGTCACAGACAAGACTCACCGACCGAGCTACATATGGATTCAGAACGTGTGCGCGGGCTACAACAGCCAGGGTGTCTGCACCACGCAGGTGCCCATCGTGCACACCGAGCCTGACCGGTACACGCTCTCCCTACAGGAGGGAGAGGACACCGGCTGGGTGTACGTGACCGAAGGCGAGTTCGACACGTACGTGGTCGGCGACCACTACCCCAAACCCCGCTGAAAAAAGTTGCCCCATGGGCTTGCGCATGTCGCGGCCCGTGGGGCATACTTGTATCAACGACGAGGAAAGAGCCTCGCACACAACAGAAGGAGCCGATCATGGCTAGCTACGAGACCAAGAAGGACAAGAACAAGGCCGAGACCCTGGGCCGTCGCATGCAGCGGGCGGCGAAGTATGCCAACGCGGCGACGTTTACCCGTTCGGGCCGCGCACAGTCGAAGGCTCGGGTGGCATCGTGAAGTGGCTTGCGGCCGCATGCGAGGGGTACGCCTGCCCTCCCGAGCACAGCACCCCGGCGCAGGACGTCATCGTGCAGGTCACCACGAAGCTGTCAGAGACAGGCGTTGACCTGGACAGCTACGTGGGCGTCGTGATCGCCGCTCTCCTGATCGTCATCGTCGGCGGCGGACTGGTCGCAGAGTCGGTCCGGGTTGAGCGCAAGAAGTGAACACGCCCCAGAAGTACGAGGACGGCACGCCCGTCCCGTACCCAAGCTACCGTTGCCCGTCCTCGGCGCGCAACACGTCCCTGACGGCGCACACGCACCTGTGCAAGCGCCATGTCGACCATGAGGAGGAGAAGCATGTCTGCATCTGTGGCACAGCCTGGCCGCGAGTCGACTCGCTATGACGCATGGGTGCTGAGCGTTATGGACGCCGACACGGCGGAACCCATCCCCACTCGCACCGAAGAATTCACCCGCCTGGGCCGCTCGGTCCTGGCCGCACGAGCGGGTGCGCTGGATCGCTACGGCATCCCGTGGCGCATCGACCCGAGAAAGAGGAGCAAGTCGTGAACATCACGATCGACAACGACGAAGAGTACCGGATCGCCGGGCGAAGCATGTATCTGTTTTTCATCTGCGGGGCATCCGCCGCGATGTCCATGGTGATCATGCTTCTCGTGGGTGGCGTCACATGGTTCGCCATCGCGGAAGCCGCAATCGCCGCCATTTCTCTGGCCCTCGGTGCGAGCTTCGACGTGGCCCGCGAGGAGTACCGGTTCAGGACACAGCACGACGAATGCTGAGGTAACCCCGGCCGGGACTTGACACTTGCCCCGGTCGGGGTCTAACTTTGTAATACACAACAGAAAGGGGTTGCCATGGCAATCACAACCATTGCAGGATTCCAGGTCGACAAAGCCGAAAAGCTGTCTGACGAGATCATTCTCAAGACGAACGAGGACGTCGCCGTGCTGCGCATCCTGTCCGCCCTCCAGGCCAACGGGGTTGTCAACGAGAGCACGTACTGGCGCAAGCTGCCCGACGTGCTCGACACTCTCGGCTTCGACTACGACGAGATCGTGGAGGTCGCGCTGTGAGCCTCAAGGACAGGATCGACACGATCGTTCGGGACGAGGCATACGACGGCTCCTTCGGCACAATGACGGAGGGCACGTTCAACAACATGGCCGCTCGCATTGCCGACTTGGTGATGGAAGAGGTCGAAGCAGAGATCGCTGCCCGTGCGCCGAAGGCTGGCGCATGATGCTCGAAGGTCACTCGTGCTGGGAGGACTGTGATGAGGGGCCGCACGGGTGCGTCTGTGGCAACGACTGCGAGCCGCCCGAATGGATGAAGGAGGCGTGGCGCGCCGAGAACAGGGTGATCCTGTGATCTGGTAGCGTGGAGCCATGAGCATCTGCGACATCTACGAAACCCACATCGGCACCGTCACGCTGGAGACTCGCGTCTACGAGGACGGGTACATCCAGGCCACTCTCATTGACGAGTTCGGCTATGAGATTGACTCGCATGACGGGAACGTTCAGGACGACGACACAGCGGCCACACGGCACATGATTGAGGACCATCTTCTCGATCAGTACATTCAGTAACCAAGAGAGGATCGAGAACAACTCAATGACAACAGATGCAGAGGTCAACTTCGTCACCCGTTACCTGATTGGAACGGTAGACAAGAAGGAATTGCTCGCCACGTTGCGGCAGTGGCGGGAAGAGTCAAAGAGCGCAAGCGATGCAGACCTGATCACCGATTTGATCGCCCTGATCGACAGCGGAGAACTTGACGGCTGAGCTTGACATGGACCCGACACGTCGGGCATACTGATAACACACAACAGAAGGAGGAGTCGTGGAGACCCAGCAGGACGCCATCAAGCTTTGCCCCGGATGCAACCGCCCGATGATCGAAAAGGGTGGCATCTTCATGTGCCGCACCGAGGACAACGTCCAGGAGCGCGAGACGCGCCCGGACCCGAGCGCTCGCTACATCGAGGGCACGCGCGTCATCGACTTCACCAAGGAAGTCCCCGGTGGCCGCGTCAAGGGTGCAGCTGACTATGCTCACGATGCACGCTTCGCCGCGCAGAAGAAGGAGTGGTACGGGGCATGACCCGCCTCACCGCCACGCCCGCCCAGGCCGAATGGATCAACCAGTTCGTCAACACTGACGCGACCGGTGGCATCCTCGGCCTGGGCACGGGCGTGGGCAAGACTTTCGTCGGCACCGAGATTGCACGCCTGCGCAAAGCCAAGCGCGTGCTCATCATGGGGCCGCAGTCCACGTTCGACAGCTGGGCGTCAACGGTGTACTGGCAGACTGGTCGCAAGCTCAAGCGCTGCGCCAACAACGCCTTCACGTTCAACTACGTGCCCGACCCGAACAATCGCGACGAGACCGTAGAGGTCAAGCTCAGCGCGAAGGTGTGCCAGTCCAACCTCGCCAAGGCCCAGGCCGGTGAAGAGGGATGGTACTTCGTCACCCGTGAACTGTTCACCTCGCAGGACTGGGAGCGCAAGCCCGTGTTCAAGCGGGTGGATAGCGAGCGCGTCCCGGTGATCGACCCGAAGACCAAGAAGCAGAAGACCGCGCGCCACCGCAAGGGCATCTGGGACCAGAAGGGCAAGCACCCGTTCGACGTGGTGATCCTGGATGAGAATCAGAACTTTGCCAAGGCGGGCAACATCGGGCAGCAGTCCTTCGCGGCCCTCCACGGATTCAAGATCGCATCCTCGGCCGACTGGTTCGGGTCGCAGCTGGAGAACATGTACACGGTCGCCCGTGACGTGTACGGCGAGGAGTCGCTGGGCATGAACCGTGCCCAGTTCGTCGAAGATTACATGGTCACCGAGTACGACCACTTCGCATTCACGAAGAAGGCGATCGTCGCCGAGCAGATTCCCGGCCTGTTTGCATCCGAGCTTCCCCTGTACGTGACGGCCCCACCGTCTGTCACCCCGCCCGAGCCTGAGAACCGCATCATCACACTCTCCCGAGCAGAGCGGGAACTGTACGACCAGCTGGAGCACAACTACGTCGCCATGGTGGACGACAAGGTGCTCAACATTGAGGTTCCCCTCGCGTTGCGCATCCGACTGCGCGAGCTTTCCCTCGGCATGTTCCGGGTCGAAGAGACCGGCGAGTTCACCGAGGATGGCATCGAGAAGACGACCATCCAGTTCGATCCAGGTGCCCCCTCCTCGAAGCTCGAAGAGGTCAAGTCGATCATGTCCGACCACCCCGGCAAGAAGTTCATCATCTACTCGCACAGCGCGAAGTGGTGCCGGAAGGTTGCCGCAGAACTGGGCATCCAGGCGTGGACCGGTGGGCTGAACGATAAAGAGAAGGCCGCAATCAAGAAGGACTTCATCCAGGGCGACCTGCAAGCGTTCACGGCCACCGCAGAGACGATGGGAACGGGCACGGACGGACTCCAGGCGGTCTGCCACAACGTCATCGTGGCATCGCCCAGCGATCAGGCTCTCGTGAACACGCAGGCGATCTCGCGCGTGGCGCGTCAGGGGCAGGAGCATCAGGTGAACGTGTGGAACCTGATCGCCCGCAACACGTACGATCAGGGCGTCATCAGCACGCTCAACAAGAAGGTGGCCACGAACAACGGAGCGAAGGGGTGGGGATAATGAAGGATTTGAGGTACTGGATTAGCGATCACAAGGAGTTTCTCATCTTGGGGGTGCTCATGCTCGCCGTAGTGGGTGGCGGCCTGTTCGCCAGCTTTCAGCCCTACTGCACCACGTTCAGCAGTGGAGAGACGGTGTGCTCGCAGCTTGAGTGGGGCGGAAAGAGAATCTGGCGCGAGTGAGCTTGACGCAGGATTGAATCCTGTGCAATACTGATGACACAAACAGAAGGAGGAGCAATGAGCAGTCACTTGAAGGACGCCCGCTGGCAGCTGGCCAGCGAGTATGCGGCCGAGGACGGCAAGGATTTCTACGCGATGGACTTCCACTGTCAGAACCGCTACCTGGAGGCAGCGCGGACGCGACTGGGCCTCGCCCCGAACGAAGTAATCGAGGCACATGCCGCCAAGTTCCGCGAGGAGGACAAGTGAGCACCATCATCATCATGCGTGGCCTGCCGGGTTCCGGCAAGACCACCGCCGCCGAGGAGTACATCGCCACGCACGCCGGTTTCACCGTGCGCCTGAGCCGTGACGACGCGCGAGCGAGCCTGTTCGGCTTCGACGGTGTCGGCAATGCAGAGCAGGAGCAGGTCATCACGCGCATCCACGAGGAGGCGGCACTGCTCGCCCTCGGCCGCGGCCACGACGTTCTCCTGGACGCCACGAACCTCAACCCCCAGTTCATCCGGCCGTGGTTCAAGATCGCCAAGCGCGCTGGGGCTGATGTGAAGTTCTGGGACTTCCCGGTGCCGATCGCTACCGCCATCGAGCGTGATGCGAGTCGCAAGCGCACGGTCGGTCAGGGGGTCATCGCCCGCATGGCCCAGCGTGCCGGTATCGAGGACGACGGCAAGCTGCCCAAGGCCCCGAAGTGGACGCGCCCGCAGCTGCCCGACCTGACGCCCGCGGCCGAGTGGGACGACATGCTGCCGACTGCGATCATCGTGGACACGGATGGCACGCTCGCCAACCACGAGGGCATCCGCTCGCCGTACGACACGAGCAAGTACGCGGACGACACGGTGCACGAGGATGTCGCTCGCATCGTCAACAACCTGGGCGACACGCATTACATTATCGGCGTCTCGGGGCGGGATGAGAAGTTTGCCCTGGTCACAATCGACTGGTGGGCTAGCCAGGCTCGGGTGACGCCCGACTTCATGTACTTCCGCCCCGAGGGTGACACGCGCCCGGATGATGTCATCAAGGCAGAAATCTACGAGCAGCACATCCGCGGCAAGTACAACATCGTCGGCGTCTTCGATGACCGCGCCCGAGTGCTCGCCATGTGGCGGGCCAAGGGTCTGACCACGTTCGCCGTAGGCGACACCCGCAACAACGAGTTCTGAGGAGGACACTATGGAGAAGAGATTCACTGCCAGCAATGACGTTGCCATCGTGAGGCGAGACAACGACACGTACACGATCCTGGATGCTCACGACAGCTACAATCGCCTGGGAGAGTATGACTACCTGAACTCAAGTGACATGCAGGCGTTGCGCGAGTTCTTCGCGGGCGGCGAGGAGTTCGACAAGCCGAACCGAAACGCGAAGCGTGGCCAGATTTGGGCCATCACCTACAAGGGCGAAGAGTACGCTGGCGCGCTGGACGGAGACCTGGACTTCGCGCTCCCGTACAACGTCGGCCGTTCCTACATCAACATCGACGACGAAGAGATCACAGAGGCCCGCCTGCTGTGGGAGGAGAAGGCATGACCGTCACCATCGAGAACGAGAAGAACTACGCGGCACTAGTGATCCGCGTGCCCGAGCTTCACAAGCTCCCCAACAGCGACAAGCTGTATGGGATCAACGTCGCCGGGATCAGCGTCGTCGTGGACTCCAGTTGGCTTGAGCGGGTCGGCGAGCTTGCCGTCATGTTCCCGGCCGAGTCGCAGCTGAGCCACCCGCTGACGGCCTACGCGAACCTATACCGCCATTCGGAACTGAACGACGATCCAGAGGAGTCTGGATACCTGGAGGATAACCGCCGCATCCGGGCACTCAAGCTTCGCGGGAACGTGAGCAAGGGGCTGATCCTCCCGCTCGAAAAGGTCACGCTCGTGACGAACTCATTCCCGGATGAATTCGAGGAGGGGCAGTCGTTCGACACGGTCAATGGGATCGAGGTCTCTCGCAAGTACGTCATCCCCGTGAAAGAGCCGCAGAACGCCGCGCAGGCGAAGCTGGCGAAGGCTTTCAAGCGGGTGGATGCGAAGGTATTCCCGGAGCACATCGAGACCGACCAGTGGCTTCGCAATGAGGGTCACGTCACGGACGATGAAGTGTTGATCGTCACGCAGAAGCTTCACGGAACGTCGGTTCGCTTCGGCCGCGTCCCCGTCAAGGTGGAGCACAAGTGGTACGAGCGCCTGGCGGCCAAGTTGGGCGTGCGTGTCCGTGAGATGGAATTCGATCTCATCGGCGGTTCGCGCAAGGTCATCAAAGACCCGAAGTCGACCACGCAGAATCACTTCTACGCGACGGACATCTGGACGGATGCCGCGTTGCGCTACGGTGAGGCGGTCCCGGAGAACTACATCGTCTACGGTGAGCTTGTGGGCTACACCCCGGACGGTGCGGCGATCCAGAAGGGTTTCACGTACGAGGCTTTTGCGGGGGAGATGGAACTGTACGTGTACCGCGTGGCAGTGGTGACCGAGCAGGGCGAACTCACCGACCTGTCATGGGATCAGGTGCGTCACTTCGCTCACAGCCGTGGCCTCAAGTACGTGCCCGAACTATGGCGCGGATTCAAGCGCGACTTCCGGGTGGAAGACTTCGCAGAGAAGAACTTCTACCTGGAGTGGATGAAGAGCAATGTGGTCATCGACACCCAGTACCCTGACACACCGGTTCGGCTCAGTGACGGTGGCACGGGCAAGGATGAGGGTGTCGTCATCCGGGTCGACCAGGGGTGGCCCATCGGTCACTTCTTCAAGTATAAGAACGACAGTTTCTACCTTCACGAGACGGAAGAACTGGACAGCGGAGAGGCGAGTATCGAAGCATGACAACCAAGGCAAAGGTCGGCGAGGGCACATGGGCCATGCGTGGCGTGGAAGCGGACGGCAACCGGTGGGTGATCATCGGTGCAGCAACGCCAGGCGGGAAGCGGTGGCTGACCGTGGCGCAGGAGGTGGGCGGGCCTGTGGCGTCGTACCCTGAGCCGGTCTTCCACGGGACGTTCCACCGGATCGACAAGTAGTAGTAGGGTAGGCGGGCGGGGTCTCACATCGAGACCCCGCCCTTGAGGCACGAGAGGACAACAGCATGGACGAAGCAAGCGAATTCCTGGCATGGAAGAGGGACTTTTCCTGGGGAGACGACGGGGTGCACGCATTCCAGTCGATCAAGAAGGTGCGTGAGATTACGCACATCGTTGCAATGAAGCATGACGGGTGGGAAGATGAACTCGAAGCAGCCCTCTCTTCCTGACGTGATTCGCCGTCGCGAGGAGCGGCAGTCCTGGGATACGATCGGTGAGGTATACGGGATGTCCCGCAGGCGCATCTCCGGCTGGGCGCGCAAGCAGGCAGACTTCCCGGACGAACTCTTCCGCAACATGCGCCCCGAGCACAGTGTCACATCCGAGGAGATGCAGGAGATGGTCGACCAGGGCATGACGGACATGCAGATCGGCCAGCGGCTCGGCATCGAGAAGCTGGACACGGTCGGCAAGCTGCGCATGCGGCGCGGCGTCTACCGGAAGTCGGATGAGGACCGCGCCAAGTCTCGCAACAGCATCCCTGAGGAGGAGCTTGCCCGAGCGGCAAGCCTCTTCGAGGAGGGCTACCCGAAGAAGGCGGTCAGCGAGATCACTGGGATCAGCTGGAACGCGCTGGACAACCACTTCCCGGACGCGGGACTGTCTCGCGAGGAGATGAGAGAGATGGCTTCGATGACCCGGGCACTGAACAGGATCGCCGTATGAGGCGGGAGGATGCGCCCGAGGCGCTGTGCGTCTGGGATGTGGAGTCCACGGGTGTCGATATAACCCGGGACCGCATAATCACGGCTTATGCCATGGTGACGAACATCAAGGGCGAGAAGCTGGACGAGCGCAGCTGGGTCATCGACCCGGGGGTGGAAGTGCCGAAGGGGGCATCTGACGTCCATGGCATGACTACCGAGTGGGTGCGGGAGAACGGCCGCAAGGATGTCGCCGAGGCGATCTATGACATCGAGTGGTATCTCGAAGGTGCCATCTCGAATGGGTGGCCGATCGTGGGTTTCAACAACTCGTACGACCTCGGCATTCTGCACCACGAGATGCGCAGGCACAACGGCCACGGGTTGAACATGGACCGCCCCGGCTACAAATACGATGGCCAGTTCTTCGACCCGATCATCTACGACCGGGCCATGGACAAGTACCGCAGGGGCAATCGGAAGCTGATGACGGTCGCCGCGCACTACGGCATCGAGGTCGATGAATCTCGTCTGCATGACGCAGAGTACGACGTGATCCTCACGAGCAAGCTGGCGTGGCGTCTTTTGCAGAAATCGCCCTATACGCTTGCGGAACTCCAGCCGCTCCAGCTACAGTGGAAGCGTGACTGGGCCGAACATCTCACTGAGTATTTCGCCTCACAAGGAAAGACTGAACAGGATGGGTCGCGGATCGTCGTTGACGGCAGCTTCCCCTGGAAGAAGGAGTGAATATGAGCACTATCGAAGCAGGCCCACGCGCGGCACGAGCGGGTCTGGTCGTGACCGCAACACTGAAAAGCGGACTGACCATCTCCGGGGAGGTGGAGTCCAACAACTCGTTCGCTGAGGTTCTCGAATTCGTCGACGAAATCAAGGTCCGCTACGAAAGCATCAAGACAGTAACCATGGAGGGCGACCCGCGCTGGGAGAAGCCTGGCGTCTACATCTACTACTCACTGGGGCTGGAGGATGATGGACACATGGTCAACTTCCCCAACCTGATCCTCAAGACGCGGGACCACGGCTGGTACAGAATCGGCAACGCGGGCGGCCTCATGAACAAGATCACGGAGGAAGAGGTGCCGTTTGCCAGCATGCTCCCTCTGACCATCCACCCCGACTACGTGAAGGACGCAAAGTGACCAACGCACACTACACGCTCGAAGCGGGCGAGAAGCAGTACAAGTTCCAGATGGCCGACGTGGACTTCGAGGCATCCGTCAAGGACATGTCTCGCGGTCTCGGCGAGACCGTCGTGGACTCGCTCTACAACCTCGGGGAAACCCACGGTCGCGTCGGAATCCACAAGCCTGACGGCTCACTCTCCAATGTCCTAGGTGTGTACTACAATCCAGAGGGCAACCGTGATCAGCAGATCGAAGCGGTCGGACTTCGCATGACGACCGCCACCTACAACGCTCTGGAAGGGGCAGCATGACAACCGCAACCACCAAGGCACCCGGAATCCTCGGCAAGATTCACGCCATCCAGGAAAGCCTCGACGTCAACAAGACCGGCTACGACGAGCGCAACGAGTACGCCTACTTCAAGGCCGATGACATTGCCCGCGACGTCAAGGGGCTGATGAACCGGTTCAAGGTCATCCACCGCACCTCGATCGCCAGTGAGGACATTCACGACGGCACCACGATCGACAAGCAGGGACGCGAGCGCTCCCGCCTGACCAGCAAGGCAACCGTCACCTTCGTCGACATCGAAGACGGCTCCGAGTTCTCCACCGACGTGCTCGCGACCGGTTCCGACATCGGAGGCGACAAGGCGACCCGCAAGTTCCAGGTGCAGGTGTTCAAGATCGCCGCCGTGGACACGTTCGTGGTCGTGGAAGACATCGCAGGGTTCGATGGCGACAAGTACGAGGAGTCGCCCGCCGACGTCGCCAAGCCTGGCGAGGAGACGGCCGAGAAGTCAAAGACGCTCAAGGAGTGGGACGCCGACGTGCGCGCACTCGTGGCGGCCGAAGACAACGCGATCGACGGTGCCCTGGTCGGCAAGACCGGAACCGAGATCGCCAAGAAGCTCGGGGTGGGCGAGAAGTCGACCGTGTGGCGCAAGGACATCCGCGTGATGGAGCAGCTAGCAACCGAGCTTGACAAGGTCGCAAAGGAGCAGCAGGCCGCGGCGGCAAACGGTGGCGAAGTCGAGTGACCGAGGCTAAGAAGCGATGGTCGCGGGCACCCAAGCTCGCGCTCTACGCCGGGGAGGGAAACGGTCAGGGTCGCACCTACCGTGACCCCACCGATGGCGACTCGCTCTGGCCGTCCGTGACCACCATCCTCAAGCAGGAGGACAAGTCCGACCTCGTGCAGTGGGCGGCCACGAAGGTCGCCGAGAAGGCACGGGATCGACCCGACATCATCCTCGGTGACCCGGACCTGATCCTCAACAAGCTCCAGTACGCCCACAACGAGTTCCGTGACGAGCGAGCGGAGGTTGGCACGGGAGTGCACGCCTACGTCGAAGCGGAGCACAAGGGAACGTGGGACTACCCTGAGCTTGACGCGGAGCAGGAAGCCATGGTCGAGCAGTGGGATCGGTTCGTGGAGGAGTATCAGGTGCAGGTCATCTGGTCGGAGTTCACGATCCGTGGCGAGCACACGATGGGCACGGCCGACCTGCTCATCTCCTACGTGGACCCGTATGACGGCGTCCGCAAGATCGCCCTGGTCGATCTCAAGACTTCGCGCAAGCTCTGGGCTTCGCACGACATGCAGCTGGCCGCCCTGGGCGCTGGCCTGTACGTCGTGTGGGAGGTGCCCGCGGGAACCGAGGGTGCGTTCCTGCGCAAGGGTCGTACCAAGAAAGAAGACTCGTGGTGGGTTCGCCGTGACATGCCGAAGTTCGATGTGCTCGCGAAGCTCCACATCCGTGCGGACGAGTATGCATTCGAGGAGGTTGAGAACGCGGACTTGCACTACGGGGTCTTCGTGGCATATGCTGGAGTCCAAACCGCAAAGCAAAAACTCAAGGAGGCCATGAAGTGACAGAACTACCCAACGACGTCGTGCTCCCGTACGATGACGGAAAGATCGAAGCCAAGGGTGCCGTGTGGAAGCTCTACTTTGAGGGCGAGACGCCTTCGGATGAGCAGGTTGCACGCGCTCTGGCATCGCTCGGAGCAGTGAAGACTCAGCTTGTCACAGAAGGTGCGACGGCACGAGTCACCCCAACCATCAAGAAGAAGGAGAACGCATGACCGACAACGAATACGGCTACACCGACGAGGATTCCGAGAACAAGGGCGGCGGAAGCACCGCGCTCCCCCGCGACAAGTACACGGGAACCATCAGCCGCGCGAAGGGCAAGAAGTCGACCAAGGGCAAGGCGTTCCTCGGCTTCGGCATCTCGATCACGCACGGCAAGTACAAGAAGGTTCTGGCCTTCGAGAACTACCTGCCCCTGAGCCGCAACGAGAACGCCTTCCAGGTGGCCCGTCGCAACTCGTTCCTCCAGGCGATCGGCCTCCCCGCGGGCACGGTTCCCCCGGGTGCCCCCGGTGGCAAGGACGCCTCGATCCTCGATGGCACATACATCGATTTCAACATCGAGCACGAGTACGAGGACGTCCCCGGGGAGGAGTACAGCCTCCAGACCTCGAAGTCGGCGAAGACCAACTGGGTCAAGGACGGGTGGGAGGATTGCCTGGACGACAAGGGTCGCCTCGTGAAGAACCCCAAGGGTGAGGTGTTCGACGAGCCGGTTGCCCCGAAGGCGATCGTCACGTTCTACGCCGTCTCGGACGAGTTCGCTGGCCTCGGCGGTGGCGACGTGGACGACCCCGCTGACGAGTCGGCAGACGCGGACAACTGGGGATGATCGCCTGGGTGTTGCTCGCGGCGGGCGTTTCCGTCGCGGGCTTCACCTGGCTCTCGAACTTCTTCTACTACCTGAATACTCCGGTCGAGAAGTTGAACGACGGGGGCCAGAGGGAAGCGCAGCGAGTAGGGTTCGGAATCGGATTTACATTCGCGGTCGCCATTGTGTGCGGCTACATGGGAGCTACAACTCCTCCGGTTGCCATCTGGTAACGTAGAGGGGCGGGGCATTGCCGGTGTCGACGTCTGTGAAAGCCCCACGAGGGAACGCAGGCGGACGTGAGTTCAACTCTCACATGCTCCACCATTACAACATCATCACGAGAGGGAGATTTTGACTTACGACGTTGACCCGTTCAAGCTGATCGAACAGGGAATCTCGATCTTCCCGACAGACCCCGGCGACAAGCGCCCGGTCGCAGCTAACGTTCGCCAGCACCCCGTCAACCCCAAGTGGGACTACTCTGTGCCGCGCCTCGCGTGGAGCAAGGTCGCGACAACCGACCCCGCACAGGTAGAGAAGTGGGTTGCCGAATATAAGGGATGCCGCTGGGGTACGCCCACGGGCGACATGAACGGATTCATCGCGGTTGACATCGACAGCGACCAGGCAGACGAGTGGTGGAGCGAGCACTGGTTTGCCGAGGGAAGCGACGTGGAAACGCCCAGTGGCGGCCGACACATTCGCTACGAGGTCGACCCCGGCATGGACATCCAGACCAATAAGAGCCGGGTCGCGAAGGACATCGACATCCGCGGCGAGGGTGGCTACATCGTCGCATACACGGACGACTACAGCGACTTCCCCGACCTCCCCGAGGACGTGGCCGAGCTTCTTCCCCGGCGCAACCACCATGACGCCGCAGAGGATGAAGCCACCGAGGCCGCAGAGTCTACGCCCGTCGTCCATGCCGCAGAGGTCACCGAGGCCGAGAAGCGCGTCCTCAAGGGCATCACCGACACGCTGGATGCGCTCCCGCGGCCGTGGCGCAAGGGTGCCGGATACCATGACGTGCAGTTCCGTGCCGCGTGCCACCTGCACCGCATCATCAACTCGCCGCACTACGCGACCGACGAAGCCACCGCGCACGCCCTCTTCCTGGAGCACGCCCCCATTCGGAGCAAGAACCACGCCTACCTGCGAGAAGAGCGCTGGAATAGCGCACGCCAGCAGACCGAGGGTCAGGTCGCCGAGCACCCGGGGTACACCCCGATCCGCCTGGAGGTGGATGACGATCTCCTGACCCGGTTCGGCGACTCTGAGGTGGATCGCCTGTACTGGGAGTCGAAGAAGATCGGCGATGTCAAGAAGCTGATCCATGCACTGCGCCTCAAGGGTGCCACCGAGCAGGAGGCGTACAGCATCTCCTACGAGTGCGCCGCAATGAAGCGCATTCGGGCATCCAACTCGGGTTCGTCGTCCACCTGGGGCTTCGTCAAGGCCGAGTACGAACAGCCGGTGCCTCAGGCCGATGAAGCGCTGGACGAGGACTGGGGCGAGCCTGCCCCGAAGGCAGAGAAGAAGACGCCCAAGGTTCCCGTCGTCCTTTTGAGTGACGAACAGCGCGCAATCGTCCGAAACTACCCGAATTTCATTGACAATTACATCGAAACCGCCAAAATCTTCTACGCCAAGCCCAATCTCCCGTTGCACTACGTCAACGCCTGGATTGCCCTCTCAGTAGGCATCGGTGACAAGGGCAACATCTACGAGCAGAAGGGGCGCACGCCTCTCTCTCTGTGGGGGCTGAACCTTGCACCATCCGCGGCCGGTAAGTCCGACGCCAACGACCACCGCGACAGCACCGTGGACGCCATGCGCCCGGGCGGGTTCGGCTCTGTCTCGCTCGGTGAAGACGCGAGCGCCGAACAGCTGCTCGATGTCGTAATGGATCGCCCCGGAAAGTCGATGGGCATCTTCATGGACGAGTGCCGCGAGTTCCTGGAGGGGGCTAAGCGACCCGGCTCATACGAGTCCAAGGTTCTCGGCGCGTACCTCAAGCTCTACGACGGCAAGGCCAAGCGCCAGCTGCGCCGCGGCATGGACAAGGAACAGGTCGGCGAGGAGGCTGAGGTTTCTTTCACGCTCTGGATGCAGGGTGCCTGGGGTCCGGTCGTGGAGACGATGGACTCGCGCCACATCGAGAACGGCTTCGTGGGCCGATTCCTGGTGGCAGTTGGTGGGGACGCCGAGGTGACCCGCGAATCCCTGACGCCACAGATCGCCAGCGAGTATCAGGTCGAGAACGGCGGACGTCACCCGATGATGGACTCGTTTGCGGTCCCCGTGCGTCAGATGGTGGCGCACCTGGACGGAGAGCGTCAGCGCATGGGCTTCGTGTCGCAGGATGTCGTGGATTGCTACGTGGACATGCGCGAGAAGCTGGAGGCGTACGCGAGCAAGCACCCGCTCTCCGAGTACCTGCGGGGCGTTCTCCTGCGCGTGGGGCAGAACATGCTCAAGGGTGCCGCCCTGATCGCGCTCAGCGAGGGGCGCAACCTGATCGAGATGGAAGACATGCTCCTGGCCATCAAGTCTGGCGAGTGGTGGGTGAAGGGGTCCGTCGACCTCGCTGAGGCGGTTTCCGCATCTGCCTACCGACGACTTGTGGATGGGCTGGTTGCCCTGGTAGAGTCGAGGCGCAGGACAACGGCGGGCATTCTCAAGTCGCCGATGTTCCAGAACATGAAGAAGTTTGAGGTCGACGAGATTATTGATCGCGCCGAAAAGGAGGGCAAGATTCAGCTTGCCGGAAACGTGTGGGAGGTAGTGGAATGAGCAAATTCAAGGTTGGCGACGAGGTCGTTCGGACGGGGCCGAGCATCGAGTCTGAGGGAATGATCAATGGTGTAAAATACACAATCTCGCACTGCCGGTCCGGCGTTCTCTACTTCGTGGGCATGACGTGGGGTTATGACGCCGAGCAGTTTGAAATGGCGGAGACGATTGGGACTTCACCGGTCGAAGACCCGGGCGACTCGCCGGTTGAGCACCCGAAGCACTACAACTCTCACCCGTCTGGCGTCGAGTGCATCACTGTCGCGCGGCATCACAACTTCAACATCGGCAACGTGCTCAAGTACCTGTGGCGCATCGGCCTCAAGGGTTCGAATGCCGCGACCAAGGAGCAGAGACTCCAGGAGATCGACAAGGCCATCTTCTACCTCCAGGATGAGCGAGCAAGGATCGAGGCCGAGTGAAGTACCAGAAGGGCGACATCGTCCTGATCGGTAATGGCAGAGTGCACTGGGAGCTTGTGTGGACGCCACGAGATGGATGGTGGTGGGCAAAGTCTGGTATGTCGGAGAGGCGCGCGATGGTCAGCGAACGGCGCATGAAGCCATGGAAGCCACATGACTGACCGCGACCCGCGCCTCTTCCTGTGGCCCAAGGGCGCAGACCCCCGCAAGGTCGCCGCAGTCAAGGGGGCCGTTCTCGCGCTCAACCTGCCATACACGGTGAAGCCGTTCTGGTACTCGGTGGAGACGTCGGAGGAGGCGAAGCGGGTTCTCGTGCTGGAGGACGGGTTTGACAACGGTCCCGTGGTCGACTATATCTACCCCAAGAAGCCCGCCATGGTCGAGGAGGCCGTCAAGTGGGCACTGGGGATTCAGGCCGAGAGCCGCGGCGCACGCCTGTCGATGGACCTGATGAGAAGCATTTTTGGAGAGGAGTTGACGGTTCGCGATGAAGGAGCCAGGAAACGCGAAGAAGGCCCGGACGGCAGCTGAGGCGCTGGGCTTCGAGGTGTTCACATTCGAGCGCAACGTGCACAAGGACGCAACGCTCTGGGTGGGTGATGGCACGAGCGCCGCGGGTGAGGCGCACAAGGATGGCGATGTCCGCTTTCCCGAGAAGGATATTGATGGCTGGTTTCTGCGCGCCCGCCACATGGCCATGCCGACGCAGCTGGCTTTCGAGCTTGTCTACGCGGACGGATTCCACACCGCCCGCGTGATCGACCCGGTCGGCAAGGAGACCGAACTTCGCGCCGACTACTCGTACGGCAAGAAAGAGGGCGAGAACTACGGCTACACACCCGAGCATGTGGAGAAGATGCTCCAGGAGCGTGACTACCGCTACAACGACGGAGAGACGTACAACATCACCAAATGGCGCATGTCAACGTGGGGTGAGTTCGCGCAGTGGATTGACGACATGATTGACGTGTTCAAGGTCGACCATGCACACATCTCCACCAAGCGCAAGCCGAGCAAGAAGAAGACCGAGGAGGACGTCATGTACGAGCTTCTGAACCCGGTCGTGGACTACTCGCTCGCATGAGGATACTCAACGCTGACCCCGGCAACACGACCGGGTGGGCATACTTCGTTGACGGCGAACTGGTCGACCAGGGAATCATCGACAATGGCGTGGAAGGCGCGATTGAGTGGGTGATGAGCGGCCGGATGCCCGAGCATGACCTACTCGTTCTGGAATCCTTCATAGTAGAACCGGATTTCGTGGGTAGAGCGTTCGCCAGCGAGGTCATCGGAGTGCTCATGCTGGCGAGCAGGCAGTCCGGTGCACAGCATCAGGTCTTCCAGTCCCGAGCGCAGAAGCGGGTCGTCGTCAACGGTGACGAAACCTACCGATTCAACTGGCTACGGGACCGTGGATTCACCGGGACATCGCACGAGCTTGATGCCATCTCGCACGGCCTGCTGCGCCTGCGCCTCCAGGGCAACAAGGAGATCGTAAAGCGCTACTGGGGGTAACGAAAAAGCCCTGCCGAAGCAGGGCTGATCCGAGACATTACACCTCCAGGTTAGGAGATTTCCCCAGTGGGCTTCTTGAGGTAGGAAGCGAGCGATGTTGCCAGCGCGCCGATTCCCACGAGTGCGACGGGTGCCCATCCGCCCAGGAAGCCGAGCAGGTTCACATCGATCGCGCCGAGAACTGCCACGAGGACCGTCAGGGCGATACCCGTGATCGCGCCGGTTGCGACCTTCGAGGTGGGCTTGAGAGTGGGGACGCCCTCAGCGTCCGTGGTGACCGCAGTGGCGGTCGCATCATAGATAGGGGTGCTCATATGGCCTTCTTTCGTTAGGATCAGTACAAGTCTACGCCAGGCCAGTTCCGGCCTCGAAGTTCTCATACCACTCAACCAGTTCGTCCGGAACCGCAGGGGGCGGGGGCTTGAGGCCGCCCATGATGTGCTCACGCAGCTGCGCCGTGTAACGGTAGAGAAGCTTCTCGCGCTTCGTGCTCTCCTCAACCTTGTCCTCCAGGTGCTCAACGCGACCCTTGAGTTCTTCGGCCTTCTCCTCGGCCGCCGACACGCGCTGCTCCAGCTTGTCCGTGTAGGCGCTCATCTTCTCGTCCACACGCTTGTCGAACGCGGTCTTGTAGTCCGCCTGAGTCTTTCCGCGGGTCACCATGACCGTCAGGAACGTACCCAGAAGAAGCAAGAGCGCGCCACCTACCGTGGCAAGGAACTGCAACTCGGTCATGCTTCCTCAACCACCCGGCGCTGCTTGATCTCCTCCGCGAGGGTATCAAGGCGAGACAATGGGGTGATCAGAGGCAACACGAGGATCGCCGCGACAAACCCGCTGAAAACCTGCCCCTGGAAGAAGGAAATCCAGATCGTGATCGAATAGGTTCCCAACAGGGTCATCATGAAAATCTTCGAGATGATTTCCATGAGCCACAGACGCGGAAACGCGACACCAGTCAGCGCGGCAATAGATGCGCCCATGAAGGCGAATCCGACAGCGTCAATAAGGGCGGGGTCGTATGCCTCGTTCAGAATTGTCGATCCATAGGCAATTGCGAGAATGCCGATGATGACGCCGATAACGTCAAAGAGCGGGAGGTACACGCGCCGCTGATTGCGGTACTTGAAATCCTCGGGTTCAATGGCGTCGGGATGCCATACCGACTGCTCGTAAAGCCACTTCACGACATCAGCCCTTACTTGCCCTGGCGGACGTTTGCGAGTTCGCGCTTGAGAGCGCCAGCGACAGATTCCGTCAGGTGAGCAAAGGAACCCGTCTTCCACTTGAGCGCGATTGCATTGTTGTTGTCCGGGTTTGTCCCCTGGTACTCCACGTAGAAGCCCGAGACCTCGTTGAACAGAGCGTAAATCGTCTGCCCATTGCGCGTAAAGTATGCGCCCTTCATTTCATCATCTTCTTCCTCCGAGGCATCAGTCGGCTTCGGCTTGTTCGTTGTTCCAGGATTGACAGTGACCTGACCGAATGTCGGGGCCACCCATGCGTTGTTGAAATCGCCGACGTGCCACCACTCGGTCGGGGTGACGAAGTTCACGGTGAGGCCGACCAGTTTTGCAAGAGCGGTAAGGCGTGCCTGCGCGAGCGACTTGTTGCCGGGGGCGAGGTCGAGGTAGTTCGAGATGTCGAGAGCGAACGTCTGCTTGCCGCGATACACGCCACCATGAGAGGACGTGCCCTCAACGGCCGCCATGTTGCCGTAGTGCGCCCTGTATCTGCGCTGAGCGGGGCGGTTGCGGTAGACGTTCCATCCGCCCAGTCCGTCCACGTCTCCGGTGATGTAGAGACGCACGCCGTACTTGGCGAGAGAAAGGCGCACCATCTCATTCCAGCGCGCGTTCAGAGAGGGGGTGAAGTAGAGGTTGCCGCCGCGGTGGATGAACAGGCTCAGCGGGAACTCGCCGTTGGGGTAATTGTGCTGGATCATGCGGACTCGATCCACATCTGGAAGCTGTCCTGGCCATAGATGCCCGTTGTGCCGGACGCCAGGTAGACCCCAGCCGAAACCTTTGCGGCAACAGTGGTAGTGAAGATGCCAGCGGGCGTGACGCTGTCATGAACGCCCGATGTGGCCGCAGAATATCCGCGCATTCCGACAACCATGTCAGCAATGGCGTAGGTGACATCAGCTGCGTTGTTGCGCACGCGAAGCATGGTGTAGTTGGCATTCGCCGTCCCTGTGGTGTACTGAGAGTAGAAGGCAAAAACCTTGACACGCTGACCAACGGGAAGAACGGGCGTAGACACGATAGTTCCCGCGAGAGTTCCCGCGGCACCGGTCACGTTTGTCGCGGGGCCTGTCATGGCACCGAGAACCTGGCCGGGTGCAATGAACCACGTTCCACTTCGCCGTTGCCACGTCAGGTTCGTGTCCGTGGTCTGGAACTCAATTCCATTCCGAAGCTGCGGGGCGACGAGAGCGGTGCGCTGGGAGTCAGTGCCCACGAAGCGGGTCGGAAGCTGGGCAGAGATCGCGGTTGCAATTTCCGCCGCGGACGCCGACTCGTTGGACACCTGCATTGCCGCAAGGTCGGTAGTCAAGTCCCAGTCGTCGCTATCCGCTGGACTCCAGCGGCCTCCGGGGGTGGTAGGCATTGTTTCTCCTAAGAAGTCGTGACCTTAGTCTATCATCCCCGGTTGAGTCAAGCCTTTTGGCTGTACTGGTAGGTAACCTGGAAAGATCGAGCGCTCACAGTTCTCAACGCCGCCCCGCTGCTCGCGCTTCCAGTAAGTTCTACCCGAAGTAGTCCGCCAGAACTCGGTTCGGCCGTGAATCCAGTGAAGCCAGCGACATTCGAGTTGCTTGCCCATTCTGGGGGCGTGATAGTGCTTGTCGGAAAACCGACAGAGTTCTTGTGGAAAACGCGGCCGTCAATGTAGATCGTAAGGAATGCTGTTCCGAAGTCTGCTGTACTCTGGGACACATCGAATGTCACAGCCAGCCACCCGGAACGACGAGTGTCTGTCGGACGCGGAAGCTGAATCTCTTGCGCAACCGTGGGGGCAGACGTCCCCGTTCCATTGAAGGGGGCCGTTGTGATGTCATTCGCAGTGACATATCCAGACTGGCGCTGGTTGATCTCCTCCAGTTGCGCAGCCATATTGTCCAGGGTGGAGTTGTTGAGTCGACCGTCATTTGTCGCATCACCACCCAGTCGCTCGATGGCAGTCGCATTCTGTAGCGTCTGGTCCGTCTGGAAGCGTGCCCAAGGCTCTGACATGGGGCCAAGATTACTGGGGGGTGGTGTTGCCATTAAAGTGCTCCTACGTATACGGCGGTGACAGAACTACCAGAGAAGTCAATCGTCTTAGCCTCAGAGCCTACCAGCAGGCCAATCTTCACGATTGTCGGGTCACCGCCAGATGTGATATCCCATGCGGAAACAGAGGCGATCTTGTCGAGGCTATTCCCGGTTGCCCCGGGGCGGTTTTCCTGGAGAACGGGCTGTCGATAAATGCGACCAGATACGGACATGTAAACCCATGTGAAATCCAGGTTTCCCGTGCCACCCGTCTGCCTTGCAACCATGTTGGCGAACAAGAGGACTCGATATGAGCCGGTCGGCTTGGGTGGCGAGAAGGACATTGCGTCGGATTCCAGCATCACGAGAGGGTCGTTCAGCGAGCCTGCGGCTTTACTCCTGGAGTAGGACGGGAATTCTTTAGTGTATTGGGTCGACACATTGCTCACTGCCGTGAATTGCTTCGCGACGAGATCGGCCCTGGCAGCGAAAATGGAACCCGCACTGTTGGCGTCATTCCTCTGCAAATCAATTGCCTCGGCGGTTTCTGCATTCGTCTCTTGAATGTATCGCCCCCACGCCATCGACTGTGGGGGCAGATTCATTGCCGGGGGTCTCATGCCATTCCTCGCACATTCGCCTTGTAGTAACTCATAGAGCCGTAGTGTGTTGCCACTTGGGCATACGTCTGGCCGCTGAACTTTTCCTGCATATCGCCATTAGTGAGATCATCATCGGCATCAATGCTGATACTGCCCCAGTCGACGGTCGATTCGCGAACTCGATACCAACGCTTGCTTTCTTCGTCCCAGTAGCGAGCGCCAGGCGCGTTACCAAAAATCTGGTTGTCAAATGTATCCTGGACTGATGCGTAGAAGTCGGCCTCGATCGCGGCATACGTGCGGGGTGCATTCAGCGTCTTGACCTGGCCATAAGTGTTTCCCGCCCAAAGACTCTGGGCGTAGGAGTATGGCGGGTAGTTGGCAGTTCCGGTGTTACCGCGCTTATTTATCGCGGTGACGGTAGCGGACACTGACATTGTGCGACCGGCGTAACGGCGAGCGCCGCGGACCCCCGCAGAGTAGGCCGCATCCAGTGAGTTCAAGAATGGGTTATCGATCGTCGGTGCGAATTCCTGTCCGGTGCGATAGTCCGGTATTCCTGTCGGCAGGATGATCGACTTCTCGTTGATCGCAATGTGGCTTCCCACAATGCGCAGGGTCGAGTATGTGTCGCTCGAAGAGGTTCCAGATGCAAGGCCGATGCGGAATGTGCGAATCGGGTCACCGTTGGCCTGGACGAGTCCAGAAGCACCGGTCAGCGTCACGATAATGCTGCGAGTATCAGGGGAAATTGCAACACTCAGCGATCCGCCGTAGTCGGCCCACTGTGCGGGCGGAATGACGATTCCATCGTCTCCTACAACGGTATATACGGAGGATGCGGAGTATTCCGGCGCAACACTAAGTACGGCCACGGGCTGTTGCAGAGAGAAGATGGACGAGAAGACGTCCTTGGTGGAGTCCAGAGTCGTCTCCACGGTTTCGCCAGCAGTGACGCTCAGGGGGGTGATGTCTGAGCGCCAGCCACCGGCTGGGTAGATCAAGCCACTTGCGACATACTGGGTGTCGTACCAGATGACCTCCTGCTTGAGGGCCAGTTCAGTGCTGGAGATTCCCGCGCTTGAGTCGATCGCCCGGTTGCGGGTCGCCTCAAACAGGCGCACAGGGCGCAGAACGACGTTATTGGAGATCAGGTTCAGGTCGGCAGAGATGGCGGTGGCCATCATTTTCATGTGATTCCACAGGTTGCCGTTCCAGCCCGGGAAGTTCACGGGTCGTGAAGCAAGAGCAGGGTCCACAATGATGCCCGTGGTCAGGTTCGCCAGCGCACAGTAGTACCGGAAGGCGTTCTCCAGCGTCCCCGCGTAGGGCTGAACCTGCGTCTCGATGTTGAACTCGCCAAGGCGGTTGCTCGCCATGAGGTTGTAGCGCGCGCCAGCTGCACGACTGTCACCGATGTCACGAACAGTGCCCAGCGTGGAGCCACGGTTTGTGTCTACGAGGGTGAACTGTTCTTCGACGTTCAACCCAACCGGCAGGTAGGGGAGGTCTACCAGGTCTGCTTCGATCGTTCCGATCGCGCCCGAAGAGTCGCCGCCCGCGAGGGGCATAGAGGACTCCTGGACGCGGTATGCTACAGGCTGAACGCGCTTGCCGTCAAGCCTGAGAGTTACACCCATGCGCCGACCTCCTTGAGCGTGGCCGAGATTCCGATCTGGCCGCCGCCGACGCCGTTGTAGTTGATCACTACGGGGTTGCCGACGAACTGGCATCCAGAGTGACCTTCGCCCGCATACCAGGGGCCAGCCATCAGGGCGCTATCGGGCGCGCTCGACAGTCGTGCAGTCATACCACCGATTACGAGATTGCCTGCGGAAGCTGTCGTGTTCCTGACGCCCAGGCGAACCCAGGGCTGACCGCTGACGATCGCAGATGCCACGTTTGCACCCGACAGGCCGAGAGGAGTAAGGTTGGCGATACCTGCGGGCGTGCGGATGTAGACCGCGCCCACCCCCGAGTAGACGGCACCGATCGCCAGGTACATATCGGGCGGGATGGGGATGAAAAGCTCGGAGTTGTTCGTCTGGGAGGAGTAGCCAGCGGGGAGAGGGTACGAGGCCGCGTTCGTGGGGTAGTTGTTTGCCGTGCTCACCTGCGGGATCGCCGAAGGGTCCACGTCAGGCACGATAGGCTCAGCCTCAGTATTGACGGCCATGGACGGGTCGGCCCAGCGCTTCGGGAGCAGGTTGGTGCCGTAGTACATCGGGTCATGGAAGTACAAGTAGCCGCGACCGTAGGAACCGTTCCTGTACGCCTGGAGAAGGGAAACTAGCTGCGGGGATGCAGACTCACCCCACGAGAACTGGTAGACCTTGTGAGAGTCCCACGAGTTGCGCGTGTACCCGCCCCCGCCGAGAAGAGTCTCCTCAACGGACATGCCGATGCTGGAGACGTCTGCCCCGGTCTGGGGAGTCTCGACCCAGCCCATGCGCTGCTCGGTCCCGAACCACATCCGTGTCGGGTTGTCATACAGGCCCATCAGTTACTCCCGGTGAATGCGAGGCGCGAGTTTCCGCTCGACGTGGCCGATGCAAGCTGCTCGCGGCCCACATTCAGCCTAACAGACATGCCATTGATCAGAGCGCCGATCGTGGCCGGTCCAAGCTCCACAGGGCCACCGAAACCGCCACCGGAAACATGCCCACCCGTTGCGTACGCACCCTTCGGAGCAGAGCGACCGCGCTGGAGGTTGGCAACGTAGTTGATGTCGGGCAGGCCCGTGCTCTGGTTGACGTGGCGCTTGGGTACCACGTACTCGCCCGCGTGCACGACGCCAGCAGGCTTGAGCCAGTGGCCCGAACCCGTGTATCCACCGCCCGCATAGCCGGTCAGGCCGGGGGTGACGAATCCACCGTTTGAATACTTCTTGAACGTCGCGCCGATCTTCTTGCCGCCGAGGGCAACGCTGAGTCCATCAGCGATACCACCACCGACCTGGCCACCCAAGTTGTATCCCGCGTTGTAGCTGTTACGGGACTGCCTAAGCGACCACGATGCAACCGGGTCGGATGCAACCAGGGCATTGACGGCACCCTCGTTGACCTTCTTACCAAATCGGCTACCAGTCTCTCGACCAGCGCTTTCGGCCGGGTATCCGACGAAGTCGTAGATTGCCTGCTTGAGCATCGGGCCAAGCACGGGGATGCCGCCGATGAAGTTGTCAACGAACCACTTCGATGCCTTGCCACCGGCCAGGACCGTTTCGGGTCCAAGCCAGTCAACCAGGAAGTCGGCGTACAGGTCAGCGCCCGCGAAGCCAAGGGAGGAGAAGGCATTGCTCATCCCATCCTTGAGGACGCTCGCCATGCTGCGCCCCTTCTTCTCCGCAATCGTCTTCGGCGGGAAGAGGTCGTCCCACGTTCCGGGGTCGAACCCACCACCGAGACCGTCACCGAATGCATCGCCCGCCGCATTGCCAGCCTGCCGAGCCTGCTCCTCGGCCTTGGCGAAGAACTCATTGAGAGCCTGGAGCGCGGGGTCTCCATTGAAAGCTACGGTGACGTTGCGCGGAACCTTCGCGACGATCTTCGACAGGTCAGCGAAGCGAGCCTGGTAGGTCGAAAGCTCTCCACTGGAGAAGCCGAGCGCGGTCGCCTGGGCGGTGAAGTCCTTGTTGAGGACCGAGATGACCCGCTGAATCTCTTCCTGGCTCGCGCCAGCTGCGGCCAGCGCCTCGATGTAGTCCTCGTACCCGCCGAGCAGGTCGCGCATCTTCTTGCGGTTCTCAATGGCGGCCTTCGAGTTGCCCTTGAGTTCAGTGCTTGCGCCCGCCTGCGCTTCGGCAAGGTCATCATCGATCTTCGCGATCTCCTCGCGCAGCTGGGATGCGCGAATCTGGTCGTCGTAGAGGTTGGCGATGTCGAGCCAATACTGCTTGAGCTTGCGGTCGGCGGTGAGCGTGCGGATGCTGCGCTCGTACTCGGCCGCCTGCTCGTTGAGTTCGATCCACTTGAGTGTGATCTCATCCATCGCGGCGGTCGAGCCGAAGCGAATATCACTGGAACGGCGAATGACACCCGTGAGGTCGGAGACGTAGTCTACGAGGGTGCGAACCTTCTTTGCGGTCTCCTCGGCCGCCTTACCGGCACCGCCGAGTCCACCGCCGCCACCGCCGCCACCGCCGCCAGCGAACTTGTCCGCCGCGTTGGTGGCGTCCTGCATGGCCGCCGCGGAGCCAGATGTGGCTTCCTTGTACGCCTTGAGGTCGAGAGCGGCATCCTGGGCGTTTGTGCCGGTGTTCATCAGGGCTTCGGCACCCATGCCGAGGAGTCCTACGACAAGGCCGATTCCCGTGCTCGCCAGGAGTCCGCGGATGGCCAGCTTGAGGCCGTTGACGCCACCGGCAGCGCCGATGGATGCCGTGCGTACACTCCAGACGGCACTTGCGAATCCTCGGACAGTTCCCGCGCTTGCGAGAGCCTGTCCACCCATCTGTGCGATGGCGGTGCGCATGGCGTAGGTTGCCGCGGTGCCCGCCAGGAGCATGGCGCGGAAGAGGACCATCGTGCCGATGACGCCGACGATGGCAACGGTGATGGCGATCAAGCCACCGACCCACTTGTTGTTGCCCAGGAAGTCGGTCATCGCGAAGATGACGTTGTTGATGCCCGCGAGCAGGGCGGCAAGCGTGGGGACTGCTCCACCCGAGATCGCGTCGATCAGCCCGTTGATTCCGTTGATGAAAATCTGCCACTGCGAGGACAGGTCGTCCATCGTCATGGCATACTGACGTGCAAGCTCAGAGCCTTCCATGAAGGCGTTCTTGGCGTTGTCCTGGTCGCGCTGGTACAGGTCCATGCGGCTGGAGAGTCGACGGAACGTGTCCGTCACACGCAGCTGCGAAAGACCGAGGGCGTCCAGAGCCTCGGTGGCCTTGGAGGTGGAGGACGTGTTGCCAAGCCCCTGCATGAACCGCTTGAACACCTCGGCACCCTCGCCGTTGTCCACCATGCGGGACAGTTCATCGGCGGTCAGGCCCGTGATCGTGGCGAAGTTCTGGAGTCGCTCCCCACCGCTCGCGACAGCCTTGTTCAGGGTCTCGAAGTAGGTCGTCAGGGTTCCACGCGCACGCTCAGGTGCAATCTGGAGAGACGCCAGCGTACCGGCAAGACCGACGATCTGATCCGCAGTGAAGCCCGCACTCGTC
>Ga0157371_10000334_pt1 | contig 60797 bp, 89 predicted proteins | sample C45metaG_FD_113462 | JGI IMG/M metagenome (GOLD analysis project Ga0157371, IMG submission 113462) | Corn rhizosphere microbial communities from Kellogg Biological Station, Michigan, USA - C4-5 metaG | ecosystem: Host-associated > Plants > Roots > Rhizosphere > Soil | place: USA: Michigan... | reverse complement strand
TTAAATGGGTCAACGATGACAAAGGCTATGGCTTCAACACTCCGCAAGGTGGCGGTGAGGACCTGGGGGTACTCTGCAAAGCTAACGAAAGCGACGGTTTCAAAAGCCTGAAAGAAGGCCAAACCGTTTCCTTCGTGGCTGAGAAAGGCCAAAAGGGTATGCAAGCTGCACAAGTTCGCCCAGAGTAAGTTTCTGGCGCACTAAGAAAACCCCGTCCATGTGACGGGGTTTTTTATGGGCGATACAAAAGCCTGAGCCGATCAGCCGCAGTTGATGCGCGTCACCACCCGACTGGCATCGGTATTGAGATTCAGGCGATCAGAGCGGTATTCCAGAGTCACCATATCGTTCGGCCCCAGGAACCGTGCATTCTGTGCACCAGCGCGGGTACGCGCCTGTTCCAGCAGCGCCGGGGACGCCGCTTTGCCGATGGCGAATTCTGCCGCCTTGGCCTCACAACGGCTGTGGCCGGTGTCAGTCGTCGTAACGGGGTCTGTCGCAGACTGCGAAGTCGAACTGCTGCAACCCGCCAGCAGCGTGACAGCGAACAAAGTACCCAATGACGCGAGCTTCCAAGGCATGAAGCCTCCTTTTTTCCATTAGTTAAGCTGAGATCTTGCGACCGCCAATCCGGCGTTTGGTTTCAAGGTGAGCATCCTCGCCCTGCCCTTGACCCGCAAAAGCGTTGAGTTTGCCTGAGCAGTGCTGTGTCATTCATCACTCAATCGTGACTGAATATGAACGCCGCTCAATAAACGTCAATGTAATCGAAGGGTGGGTTTGGCCAGTTTTCCTTCAGCGCGTTGAAGATCTGCATGACCCAGACCTCGTCGCTGGCCGCGACCAATCCCACATACCCGGAGCCCTTGGCCCAGGTCTCCAGTCGAAACAGCAGCCCGTTGATATCGGTGCCACCCACAACGCCGGAAGAAATGTAGGCAATCCCGTCCTTGGTCACACGCAATTGCGTATGTTCGTCATCACTGGCAGCGGCCAACAGCTGGCGCACCGCCTCAAGGGTCAAGCCGTCAGGGGTGTTCAAATCGATCTGCACAGCGCGGTCCTTGAAAATCGGTCAAAGACCAAGTGTCGCATAGCCCTACCCTCATGCCTAAGTCGGAGTGCCAAATCTCGTGCAAAATGGTTAACTCGACACTCAGACTTTCCCGACTTTTCGAGCGCAATCATGACCACCGTAAGCATCGACGCCAACATCACCGTCAAGTGGCCACAGGGCCACAGCTCTTACAGTCCAGGCAGTCCGGAAGAGTTGGCAATCATTGGTATCGATTTGCTGGTCAAGGCACTCGGAGCCGAATCAGCCCAGTCATTCATCAAGCAGGTTTTCGAGAAATACCCTGCTGACCTGAATGGCGCAGTGGAAACCGAGAGAAAATAAAACCCGCAGGCTGGCACCTGCGGGTCATCGCTTACTTCAGACGAGCCAGACGCTGGGTCAGCAGATCGAAGAAGCCCTGGGCATCGCCACTTTCAACCCAAAAAGCATTCTTTGGCGCTTTGAGGCCGTCATACCAGTCGACGATGGTTTGACCAAAGGTCGGTCCTTCGCGGCTATCTACAACCACATTGACCGAACGCCCGGAGAACAACTCAGGCTTGAGCAGATAGGCGATGACGGTCGCGTCATGCACCGGGCCACCCGGAATACCGTAGTGCTCCATGTCGCCTTTGACATATTCGTTGAGAATATCGCCGACCAGCTTGCTAGCGTTGTTATTAAGCGCTGCGATTTGCTTCAAGCGCGCCTCACTGGTGAGGATCTTGTGGGTCACGTCCAGTGGCAGATACGTCAGCTTCACGCCGCTTTTGAGCACGACCTCTGCCGCCTCCGGGTCGGCGAACAGGTTGAACTCGGCCACAGGGGTAATGTTGCCTCCATTGAAGTGCGCACCACCCATGATCACCACTTCCTTGATGCCCTGAACGATTTCAGGTTCCTGGATCAACGCCAGGGCCAGATTGGTCTGTGGGCCCAGCATGGCAATGGTGATGCTGTGAGGCTTGGCGGCTTTCAAGGTATCGATCAGGTAATTGACCGCATTGCCTTCGGCCAGGCCTTTCTTCGGCTCGTGCACGGTGACACCCGACAAGCCTTCCTTGCCGTGGATGTTCTCGGCGTAAATCGGTGTACGCATTAAAGGTTTCGGCGCACCGGCATAGACCGGCACCTCTTCGCGCCCCGCCCACTCGCGAGCCAGTCGTGCATTTCGCGAAGTCTTATCCAGACGCACATTGCCGGCGACGGTGGTCAACGCAAGAATGTTCAACTCTTGCGGCGATGCCAGGGCAAACAGCAATGCGACTACATCGTCCGCGCCGGGATCGGTGTCGATGATCAAGTCGATCTTTTCCGCCGCCTGGGCGCTCGTTGCAGTAATCAGGGACAAAAGCAGCAGACTCCGGAGCAAGTGGTGCAGTTTCTGAGCATAGCGGTGCATATCGCACTCCTTGTGCGTGGGGAAACGAATAGAGATATGGCGCGTTAGAAGGTCACTCCCGAGACCAGCACGATGTTGCAGTACGGCGCACATTCGCCGGTCCGGACAATCGCCCGCGCTTGGCGGCTGAGGACTTTGAATTGCTCATGGCTGAGCAGCTCCCGCTGGCCCAGCGCGCCTTCGGCGTTCAGTTCATCAAGCGCGCTCAAGGCAGGCGGTTGCTTGTCGAGGATTTCCTGGGCCAACACATGACGCTCAACCTGCATTTCACTGAGCACGACCTTCAAGGTGCTGACGAAATCGGGAATCCCCTGAGTCAAGGCCAGATCGATCAGTTCAACGCCCGGTGGTACAGGCAGGCCGGCGTCGCCGATCACGACCATGTCACCGTGGCCAAGGGAGGCGATCAACCGGGACAGTGCGATGTTGAGCAATGGTGTTTTTTTCATGGTGCTTTGAACGCCTGTACTTCGGACAGAGTGGGAATCGAGGGTTGTGCACCGGCCCGGGTGACGGACAGCGCAGCAGCAACCTGACCAAAACGGATTGCCTCGGCCTCGCTTTTGCCGGACGCCAGAGCGGCGGCGAAACCTCCGACGAACGTATCACCAGCAGCGGTGGTATCGACCGCCTTCACCTGCGATGCCGGGAAATGTTCAAAGCCTGTACCGTTGGCGAACAGCGACCCTTGAGCGCCAAGGGTGATAATGACTTTGCTGGCACCCAAGGCAATCAATGCGCTCGCAGCCGTTTCGGCGGACTGCAGAGAGTCCACCGGCACGCCGCTCAGGGCCGAGGCTTCGCTTTCGTTGGGAATCAGGTAATCAATGGACGCATACCAGTCCGCCGGCAGTGGTCGACTGGCCGGCGCCGGGTTGAGAATCACGGTTTTGCCGAGCTCACGGCCGCGCTTGAGGGCGTAGCCAACGGTGGCATCCGGCACTTCCAGCTGACAAATGATCACATTCGCCGCCTGCAACACTGCATCGAACCGGTCGATGACCTCAGGCGTCAGCGCCCCGTTGGCACCGGCAACAATCACGATCGCGTTCTGACTGTTGTCATCGACCACGATCAAGGCTACGCCGCTGGCGCCTTCGACTGAACTGACCGCCTGGCAATCGATCTGCTCGGCCAACAACGCGCCGCGCAGCTCTTGGCCATAGGCATCGCTGCCGATACAACCGACCATCGAGACCTGCGCCCCAAGCCGCGCCGCAGCGACGGCCTGGTTTGCGCCTTTGCCGCCGGATACCGTGGCAAATGACTCGCCGATCAGCGTTTCACCGCCACGGGGCAACCGTGGAGCGCGGGTCACCAAGTCCATGTTCAGGCTGCCTATTACCACTACTTTTGCTGGCATACATCACTCGTCAAATTCGGTTTCAGCGGTATTCGTCGAACACACCGGCGAGCGGTGCAGTCGATTCTCGCAGGACAATACTGGGCGTCACGATCCGTTGATCGGTGGCCATATCGGGTGATGCGATTCGTCTTAACAACACTTCGGCCGCCATCTCACCGAGCTGCAGGATCGACTGCCCCACAGTGGTCAGCGCCGGGTAGACATAACGACTCATCTGGATATCGTCGAAGCCGATGACCGACAGTTCGGTCGGCACGCGCACATTGCGCTCGGCAGCCGCCCGAAGCACACCGATGCCAATCATGTCGTTACCGGCAAAGATCGCGCTGGGCGGGTTCTTTTCCAGTAGAAGCGCAGCGGCGTTGTAGCCACCTGTACTGGTGAAGTCACTTTCCAGCATGCGCTCGCGATGCACTTCCACACCTGCTTCTTGCAAGGCTCGGCGATAACCGGCCAGACGCATCTGTGCCACGCTGGTCCCCGCCGGGCCGCCGATAGTGGCGATATCCCGATGGCCCAGTTCCAGCAGATGACGGGTGGCCAGATAGGCGCCGTATTCGTGGTCGATGCGCACCAGATCGGCATTTACACCTTCCAGCCCACGGTCGACGATTACCATCGGCGTGCGCACACCGGCGAGGCCTTCAGCCAGTCCAGCATCGCCGCCGGCGGATGCCACGATCAAACCGTCGATGCGCTTCTCCAGCAACACGCGCAAGTAGCTGCGTTGTTTGTCCGGATTGTCGTCCGAGTTGCAGAGGATCACGCAGTAGCCATTTCGCTCACAGTAATCCTCGATGCCGCGCGCGAGCTCGGCGAAGTAAGGGTTAAGGCTATTGGGCACCAGCAAACCGATGGTCGCGGTGGTCTTGGCTTTTAACGAACGGGCCACGGCGCTTGGCACGTAGTCCAGGGTCTTGATCGCCGCCTCGACTTTGATCCGCACTTCTTCGCTGACCGGCCGGGTCTTGTTCACCACATGGGAAACCGTCGTGTAGGAAATCCCCGCGAGTGCCGCCACATCTTTTATCGTTGCCATGACTCAGCTCCGCCGGCTTGCGCGCTGGCTGCGATACGTATCCAGCACCACCGCCACCACGATCACCGCGCCAGTGATAATGCGCTTGGTAGGCTCGGTTGCGCCGATCTGCGCCAGCCCCGCCGCCAACACGGAAATAATCAGAACCCCGAAGAATGTGCTGATGACCGAACCACGGCCACCCATCAAACTGGTGCCACCGATCACTACGGCGGCGATCACCTGGAGCTCCAGGCCGGAGCCGGCATTCGGATCCGCCGCTTCCAGTCGGGATATCTGGAACAGCGCAGCAATCCCGGCCAACAGCCCCATCAGGCTGAACACCAGGATCTTGTAGGGCTTTGGATTGATCCCGGCCAGACGCACGGCTTCTTCGTTGGTGCCGATGCCGATCAGGTAGCGACCGAACACCGTACGGGTCAACACTGCCTGGGCAATGATGATAATCAGCAAGGCAATGATGAACGACGGCGAGATGCCGAATGCGATGGGGTTGGACAACCACGCGAAGGCATCACCGATATAAGCAGTGCGCGAACCGGTCATCTGGTACGCCACGCCTCGGGCCATTTCCAGCACGCCTAGGGACACGATGAACGACGGAATCCGCCATGCCACGGTGATCGAACCGGTGATGGTCCCGGCCAGGGCCGCAACCGCCATTCCGAGTACCGCCGCGGGCAGGACGCTCCAGCCCCAGCCGAGAATCGCCACGCTGACTGTCGATGCCGCGAGCGCCAGGACCGAGCCGACTGACAGGTCGATGCCGCCGATGATCAGCACGAAGGTCATGCCGACCGCCAGCACCATCAAATCGGGAATCTGGTTGGCGAGGGTGCTGAATGTGTCGTAAGACAGAAAATGGCTGCTCAATACCGAGAACAGCGCAACCATTGCCAGCAAGGCACCGGCCAGGCCCAGATAGGTGCCCAGGCCGTAGAAATTGCCACTACGTTTGCCGGCAGAAGATGCAGTTTTCATGGAAGATCCCTAGGCGCTGCTTCATTGAGCAACGCATCACGTTTTTGGTAGCCGGCGAACGCGGCGGCAAGCAAATCATCCTGGGTCCAGCTGTCGCGCTCAAAGGTGTCGATCAGGCGCCCCGCCGACAACACGCCAATCCGGTCGCAGATCAACATCAGTTCGCGCAGGTCGCTGGACACCACCACCAGCGCTTTGCCCTGCCGCGTCAGCTCACCGAGCAGTGCATAAATGTCGAACTTGGCGCCGACATCGATGCCACGGGTCGGCTCATCGAACAACATCACCGAACAGTCGCGCTCCAGCCAGCGGCCGATCACGACCTTCTGCTGGTTGCCACCCGACAGCTCGGACACCAGTTGCGTAGGGCTCGAACTGCGGATGCGCATGGCGTCGATCTGACGCTGGGCCAGGGACATCTCGGCAGCGTTGTTGACCAAACCACCGCTGGAAATCTCCGGCATATTACCCAACGCAATGTTGGCGCTGATCGATTGGGTCAGCAGCAGGCCTTCGCCTTTACGGTCCTCGGTGATCAAGGCGATGCCATGACCAACCGCATCGGCCGGCGAACGGATGCTCACCACTTGAGGCGGCGACCCCAGGGCGACGGTGCCACTGTCCGCGGTGTCCGCACCGAAGATCAGACGTAGCAACTCGGTGCGCCCTGCCCCGATCAATCCGGAAATCCCGTAGATCTCGCCGGCACGCACTTCAAAGGACACATCGCGAACCTTGTCGGAGCGAGTCAGGCCTTTGACCGTCAACGCTGGCGCGCCAATCTTGCGCGGCCCCAGGTCAATGTGTTCGCCGAGTTCACGGCCCACCATTAACGTCACCAGTTGCTCGCTGTTGTAATTGGCCATCGGCTCGACGCACACCAGGTTGCCATCGCGCAAAACCGCAATGCGCTGGGCGACCCGTGCCAGCTCTTCGAGGCGGTGGGAGATATAAATGATCGAAACGCCACGGGCCTGCAGACGCGTGATTTGCTCGAACAGCATTTCGACTTCGCGAGCGGTGAGCATCGCGGTCGGTTCATCGAGGATCAATACATGGCAATCGCCGATCAGGTTGCGGGCGATCTCAACCATTTGCTGGTGGCCGATACCGAGTTCGCCGACCAGTGTGTCCGGGTCGATCGCATCGAGCCCGACCTGAGCCATGGCCTCGATGGCCGCCTTGCGCAGTTGCTTGCGACTGATCCAGCCGCCGCTGCTGGGCAAGTTATCGAGAAACAGGTTTTCCGCCACCGACAGGGTCGGCAACAGATTGAGTTCTTGCATGACCATGCGGATGCCCAGGTCTTCGGCCTGGGTGCGGCTGCCGGGGCGGTAATCCTGCCCCTGGAATTGCATGTGGCCGGTGGTCGGCGTGACCAGTCCACCAATGATTTTCGACAGCGTGCTTTTACCGGCACCGTTCTCACCGGTCAACGCCAGCACTTCACCGCGCATCAGCGTCAGGTCGATGCCGGTCAGCACGGGTTGGGCGTAGGTCTTGCCGATGCCGCTCACCGAGAGGACAGCGTTCGGGGCGCAAACTGACATAAAAATCTCCATGTGCTCGCCCCGACGGGCGAGCACCCTCGTGTTGCCGGAAGGATTATTTGGTGACCAGTTCCACCGGCGTTTCGATCACGCCATTAGTGCCGCTGTCGACCTTCTCACCCTTGATGATTTTCAGCGCAGTCTCGATACCGAACACGGCTTGCTTGGCGGCAAACTGGTCAGCGGTGGCCAGGACGCGACCATCCTTGAGCATCGGCTTGATGGCGTTGATGTTGTCGTAACCGACCACTTGCACCTTGCCAGCCTTGCCTGCTGCACGCACCGCGGATACGGCGCCGACGGCCATGCTGTCGTTGCCGGCCAGCAACGCTTTGACTTCGGGGTATTCGCTGAGGATCGAGGCAGCCACCTTGTTGCCCTTGTCGATTTCCCAGTCGCCGGATTGCACGGAGACGATCTTAATCTTTGCCGCTTCCATCGCATCCTTGAAGCCCGCCGTACGGGCCTGGGCATTGGTGGTCGTGGACACACCCTCGATGATGCCGACTTCGTCCCCCGCCTTCAGCTGCTTGGCCAGGTATTCGCCGACCAGACGCGCACCTTTGCGGTTATCCGGCCCTACGAACGGTACATTGATGTTTTTGCTCTTGACCACGGCCGGGTCCAGCTGGTTATCGATGTTGATCACGGTGATACCGGCATCGATGGCTTTCTTGATCACCGGCACCATGGCCTTGGAATCGGCCGGAGCGATGACCAGCGCGTTAACCTTGGCCAGGATCATTTGCTCGACGATGCGCGTCTGGCCGGCGGTGTCGGTTTCGTCTTTGATGCCGTTGGAGATCAGTTCGAAATCGCCGGAGTGGTCTTTCTGATAAGCCTTCGCGCCATCTTCCATGGTCAGGAAGAATTCGTTGGCCAGGGATTTCATGACCAGGGCGACTTTGGGTTTTTCAGGCGTCTCGGCGAAGGCCGATGAGACAGGCAGCGCGGCGGATGCGGCAGCCAGCATAGCGACAGCAAGAAGACGTCCAGCGAATGGCAGCTTCATGGGTTCACTCCGATCTTATGATTATTGTGAGCAACGCTTGCACTGGCGAAGATTGCCGTGCGTCCACCGATGGATCAATCCATCGAAAACGGCGCGCAAACGTTTGCGTAGACCGAACTATGCGAACCCTGCCTGGATTTGTCAACGACCTGTATGGGTATGACCGCCGCGCACCTTACGCTGTCGTGCTGACCAGGGCGCCAGCGCTGGAGTCTTTGGCCAACTCTTTCACCAGGCTGCCCGCCACCTGTGCCAGGGCACCGTTCGTATCGGCTATTTGCCCCTGGATCGACATGACCGCCGTGGCTTTGGCTTCCGGGGTCGGGTAAGGCGCTGCCTGAGCCGCCGCCAGTTGTTGCTGCTCTTCACGCAACTGCTTCTGCAGCTCTTGCATGCGTTTGAGCAGCACCTGCACGGCAATACTCTGGGTGCTTTTGCTTTCTGATGGGCTCTTCTCCGGTGCGGCACTACCGGTTCTCACCTGGTTCTTATCCTTATCGGCCAGCGGAGTCGTGGAGTCGGCTGCCGTGTCGTTCAAGGCATTGATCGTCGCCGTGGTCTTGCCACCGATGGTGACTGCGCTTGGATTTGGAAAACCGACAGATAAAGACATGTTCACTCCCGAAAAGAAAAATCCCTTGAAGGGGCATCGGCTTGTGCGCCGGTTTCTTTAGCACGGATTTTTCATCTGGCAAGGCGACTTGCGCACCAGAGGTCGTAGGCCTTTTCGGAGAGCCGAACGAGAATCCTCAACTTATTCGGAATCCCGGACAACGCAACGTTTAACGCCTGTAGTCCAAAAAATTAATATTCATATAAATCATCGGGTTAAAAGTTTTTCTCATTCAACGTAGGGCTGGTACAGATCCTGCTCTTCTCCTGCACCCCCGGCGTTCAGATCTGCCTGGGGCGCATCTAGATGAACCTGCATCAGCACCGTCACTACTAGAGAGAAAATAATGAAATCTGCCTTCAACACTTTTATTCCGGGCGCCTTGGCCCTCTTGCTACTGCTGCCTACCGCGCTTCAGGCAAAAGAAGTCGAAACTCAACAGAAACTGGCCAACGTGGTGATCCTCGCCACTGGTGGCACCATCGCCGGAGCCGGCGCGAGCGCCGCCAACAGCGCGACCTACCAGGCAGCGAAAGTAGGTATCGATCAACTGATCGCCGGGGTTCCCGAACTCAGCCAACTGGCCAATGTGCGTGGCGAACAGGTCATGCAGATCGCCTCTGAAAGCATCACCAACGACAACCTGCTGCAACTGGGTCGTCGCGTGGCTGAACTGGCTGACAGCAAAGACGTCGATGGCATCGTGATCACTCACGGCACCGACACGCTGGAAGAAACCGCCTACTTCCTGAACCTGGTGGAAAAAACCGACAAGCCGATCATCGTGGTTGGTTCGATGCGTCCGGGCACAGCGATGTCGGCGGACGGGATGCTAAACCTGTACAACGCGGTCGCCGTCGCCAGCAGCAAAGAAGCACGCGGCAAAGGCGTCCTGGTGACCATGAATGATGAGATCCAGTCGGGTCGCGATGTCAGCAAAATGATCAACATCAAGACCGAGGCGTTCAAAAGTGCCTGGGGTCCACTCGGCATGGTGGTTGAAGGTAAATCCTACTGGTTCCGCCTGCCGGCCAAGCGTCACACCATGGATTCGGAATTCGACATCAAAACCATCAAGAGCCTGCCTGACGTAGAAATCGCCTATTCCTATGGCAACGTCAGCGATACAGCCTACAAAGCGCTCGCGCAGTCAGGCGCCAAAGCGATCATCCACGCCGGCACGGGCAATGGCTCGGTGTCCTCGCGCGTGGTTCCAGCCCTGCAAGCCCTGCGCAAGGACGGCGTTCAAATCATTCGCTCGTCCCACGTCAACGCCGGCGGTTTCGTACTGCGCAACGCCGAACAGCCTGACGACAAATACGACTGGGTCGTGGCGCATGACCTGAACCCGCAAAAAGCCCGCATCCTGGCGATGGTCGCGCTGACCAAGACCAACGACAGCAAAGAGCTGCAACGGATGTTCTGGGAATACTGATTCGCCGTCGCCCGACCGGTTCCGGTCGGGCACTTTCCTCACCCCTTGCCAGCGTTGGCGAGGGGTTCATACCGCACCTTCCCTCCTCCTGAAAAACTCCCTTTGTCCTACACCAAACGGTAAAAACTGCTGTCAGAGGAATTTCTTGAATTTTAAGCAGTTGCGAAAATGCCTACAGTTAAATACTGTATGCACGTACAGCTTAATAAGGATAACTCCGTGGCCACTACCCCTGCCTCTCCTGACGCCTATGCACGCATGGGCCTGCGCGTTCAGAAAATCATCAATTCCCCCACTGCTCAGAAAGCCAAAGCCGCGCTGATCTTCCGGTTGCCGGACGAACCCGTGGATGAGTGGGAACAATTGCTCGAGGAAATCGACGAGAACGATAACGTCACCCTCGCCTATCGCGACGACGGCGGTGTGCAGATTTTCTGGGTTGTGCCGAAGGAAGATTGAGTCGATGAGTGTCCGCTGTTTTGCTTTGCTGTTTCTGTTCATCACCCTCAGCGCCCAAGCTGGCGCGCCACGCACCTTCAACGAAGCCAAGAAAGTCGCCTGGAAGCTGTACGCGCCGCAATCCACCGAGTTTTATTGCGGCTGCAAATACACTGGCAACAAAGTCAATCTGGCGGCCTGCGGGTACGTGCCGCGCAAGAATGCCAAGCGCGCGGCGCGCATTGAGTGGGAGCACATCGTTCCCGCCTGGCAGATCGGCCATCAGCGTCAGTGCTGGCAAGCGGGCGGACGCAAGAACTGCACACGCTACGATCCAACCTATCAAAAGGCCGAAGCCGACCTGCACAACCTGGTGCCGAGCATCGGTGAGGTAAACGGCGATCGCAGCAATTTCAGTTTTGGCTGGCTCCCTGTGCAGTCGGGTCAATACGGTTCTTGCCTGACCCAGGTCGACTTCAAGGCGAAGAAGGTCATGCCTCGCCCTTCCATTCGCGGCATGATCGCCCGGACCTATTTCTACATGAGCAAACAGTACGGTTTGCGCCTGTCGAAACAGGATCGCCAACTGTACGACGCCTGGAACAAGACCTACCCGGTCGAAGCCTGGGAACGCCAGCGCAACCAGAGCGTGGCGTGCGTGATGGGTCGGGGCAACGAGTTTGTCGGGCCCGTGAACCTGAAAGTCTGCGGTTGATCGATCGCAGAAACGAAAAGGCCTCAGGTTAATACCCGAGGCTTTTTCGTTTCTGTCCACCTTGGACCAGTCAAGTCACGCGCATCAAACGAGGACTGAGATTTTCTTGCGCCCCGTTTAAGGCGTCCCGATGAAATGCTCCGTGAGAAACACTATTACTGGGCCGCAGGGCGTTCAAGGACCAACAGTTCAACATTCTGTTTCTTTGCCCGGGTAAGCGCTGCTGCCACTTCTGCCTGCTTGGCCTCGGCCTCGGCTTTGGAACTGAATGGCCCGACCAGGATGCGCGCCTTGCCGTTCTCCACGACGACATTGGAAACAAAACTGTGCTCGATCAACCAGCCGCTCAGGTCGCTGACAGCCTGAGTCGTTTCGCCCCGCACTTCGAGATCCCATTGCGGCCCGATTGCCGCCGCAGGAGCGGAAACGAGTGCCGGTTTCGGCTTTTGAGCGTCAACACCCTTACCCTCGCCGCATCCAGCCAACGCCAATACTGCGATTACCAAGACCATTTTGCGCACAACGGTTCCCTCTGAATGCCGAAAGCGGCGATTTTAACATTCATGAATACTTCCCGAGTGCCGCAAAATGGGCTCAAAACAACGAGAATGATGGTGACGGCCTCTGTATAGTTACGCCTTGGGAATTAATGCAGCATCTGCGCGTCAGAAAGAGGCACCCAAACCGTGAGACTTAGCACTAATCTATACATAACACCGACCTCTGCACTGTTCGAATCAGGTGCCCTACAAAGCAATCAAGGAGAAGACCATGCTGATACTCACCCGCAAAGTCGGTGAAAGCATAAACATCGGTGACGACATCACCATCACCATTCTGGGCGTGAGCGGCCAGCAAGTCCGCATCGGCATCAACGCGCCGAAAGACGTCGCAGTGCATCGCGAAGAAATCTACCAACGCATTCAGGCTGGCCTGACCGCTCCAGACAAGCCACAAACTCCCTGAATCCTGTTGCAGTCAGTAGCCAGCCGTTCACCCCTGAACCACGGCTGGCTAAAGATTCTAGCGTCGCCTCGTCACTCGTTATTCGCCCGCGCCCTCTTTCTGTGTCAAATCTGCAGCCGATATTACCGGCACGCCCACAGCCGTGGCTGTCAGACGTTTCTGATTAACCCCGAGGAAGAACGTGATCGGACTCGGTTAACCAAACGTAACGCCGCGCGCCATGCCAGTAGCAGCCACCACCATCAGCAACACCAGCAGCGCTTCCATATGACTGACACGGGCGAACAGCTTCGCACGTCCGCTATTGATCGCCGCGCCATGACTCAAGGCAACTCGCCATTTGATCAGCATGATCATCGGCGCGACTTCGAGAAGCAGTATGAGCACAAAGAATGTCATTTTGAGATGGAAAAGAGGCTGATGAAGATAGTAATCAGTGCCTTTTTCGTACCCGCCGAAGGCTCGCATCCCACCGCTAATCAGTAGAACGACGGCAGAGATGCCCCACAGGTTATCGGCCATCAAAACACTGCGCGCCTCCCCTGCCCCAGCCGCGAGGCGACTGAATGCAGTCCCTCGAGTGAGCACCGCCCAGAATCCGATGGCAAAAGCCAGCAAGTGAATTGCGGCAAGCGACCAATGAACCAGCATCGAGACCTCCATCAGACAGCGTTTGAGTTTGGCCAGTCAGTAGTAGCCCAGAAAACCGCGGCTCGCCTGATTCTCATGAATGATGATTCGAAGGAGTGAGTCGATGACAGCGCTTGCCAAATTTCAGGCAAAAAAAAGCCCAAGCAGCTGATGGACGCTTGGGACTCAAAAATGCATAAACCGTGGTGGTGAACGCAGGGCGATAATACCCGAGCATTTCACTTGTAACAATATATTTTAATCACCATTCAGTTAAAAAGAATCGTAACCCATTAAATATCCACACAATTTTTATGGTTCCTGGGGCAATTCCTATCGACACCAGCAGCGCGCCTGTCATCCGAATCGTCCGATGCGCAGAGCCCAGCGCATTGGCTGGGCCCTGATCATCTTCGGTGTTCCATCATCTTGTCGGCGAGCGCTTTTGCCCTTTCTATCAACAGGTTTTGCCTGTCGTCATGAGTAACAGCCCCGACAACCGGTGCCGTGAGATGGCTTTCCGCAATCAACGCAGCGCAGAAGTATTGATCCCAAACCATTCGGTTATCAGAGGCCTGTTTGTTCATCTGATTGGCGATCATGTGCGGCTCCTTTCGGTGAGGTAGCACCGCTATCTTACGCCCGAATTGCGATCAACCTGAGCGCCGCAGACAACCAACACGCACAGGACAGGCGCCCACGAGCGGGATTGCCTGATCGGTCATCAGCGAAATGGCTCAGGGAAGAAGGCGTTGATAGCAGCACGGCCATTCCAACACTTTCCGACGCGGGACAGGTTCATTTAGAAGGACTCGCTAACCTTTTACAGATTCGTGCCGATGCCTCTAACTTAGGGCATAGGAGCAATACAGATGAGAAATAATCAACCCGTTACACAGCGTGAGGTCAGCCTTGGACCTCAACAGAAACTCATCTCGACCACGGATTCGCGAGGCGTCATTACTTATTGCAATGATGCCTTCGTGGAAATCAGCGGCTTCAACAAAGCTGATCTGATAGGCGCCCCTCAAAACATCGTTCGTCACCCGGATGTGCCCTCCGCAATTTTTGCGCACATGTGGGCCGCCCTCAAGCAAGGCAAGCCCTGGATGGGTATCGTCAAGAATCGCTCCAGGAATGGTGATCACTACTGGGTCAACGCCTACGTCACGCCCATTTTTGAAGGCAGCCAGATTGTTGGTTATGAATCGGTCAGAGTAAAGCCAGGCATCGAGCAGATCCGCCGCGCCGAAGCGCTCTACAAACGAATTAGCCTGGGCAAGTCCGCCATCCCCGGCAGTCATAAGTGGCAACCCGCCCTGCTGGACTGGCTGCCGTTTTTGACGATGGGCTTAGTGGGTACGTTGGGAGGTCTATTCCTCAGCACTCCCATGGCGACAATAGTTGCGGTAGGGGTATCGGTGCCGCTAGGACTGATGGTTTCGCACCGACAAAAGCGTGGCGCCCAGGACTTGCTGGACATGGCAGAGGCCTCCACTTCCGACCAACTGATTGCACAAATGTATAGCGACAAGCGAGGTCACCACGGGCGACTTGAAACGGCTTTCGTCAGTCAGGCATCACGCCTCAAGACTTGCCTGACGCGCCTGCAAGACACCGCAGAGCAACTGACCGGGCTGGCCGGCAGATCCGACGCTCTCGCCAGCGACAGTTCCCGCGGACTTGATCGCCAGCGAATCGAAACCGAGCAGGTATCGGCCGCCGTCAATCAGATGGCGGCGACCACTCAAGAGGTTGCAAGCCACGTCCAGCGCACGGCCGATGCGACTCAAGAGGCCAATGTGCTGACCAGCCGTGGTCGCGACGTTGCCCGGGACACCCGCGAAGCCATACAACGCCTCTCCGCCGTGGTCGGCGAGACAGGGCAAACCGTTGCCCAGCTAGCCAAGGACAGCAACGAAATCGGGACGGTTGTCGATGTCATCAAAGGCATTGCCGATCAAACCAACTTGTTAGCCCTCAATGCCGCAATCGAAGCGGCACGTGCTGGAGATATGGGCCGGGGCTTCGCAGTGGTCGCAGACGAAGTGCGCCAACTGGCACAACGCACAACTGAATCTACGGCTCAGATCCACAGCCTGATCTCCAAGCTACAAACATCTTCCAACAATGCTGTGAAGACGATGGAAAGCGGCCATCGCCAGGCTGAAGAGGGGGTAACCTGGGTGCTGGAAGCAGACAAAGCACTGATTGGCATCAGTGAAGCCGTTGCCAACATCACTGACATGACAACCCAGATAGCTGCGGCAACCGAAGAGCAAACCGCCGTCGCAGAGGAAATCAGCCGCAACATCACCACCATCGCCAGCCTTGCAGATCAGACGTCAGAGCAAGCCAGGCATTCTGCCCAACTCAGCAAGGAGTTAACGCTGACAGCGACAACCCAGTACTCGTTGGTAGAACGCTTTAATCGATAACCCATCCGCCGCGACTGGCCCGTACCCATGCAGATTACTGATGATCAATCCTGCTTTTTCAAACCAGTAATCTGCTCGATTCTTCGGGCCAGCCACGGCTTTGCGCGCTTTTTCGGCAAGAATCATTGAATTTCGAATGTTTACCAAGTAAAGGCAATTTCCCTGAAGGGAAATAAAGGCTTTAATTGGAAGATGGAAATCAAAGACATACGCAGAGCCCGGGTCCGCCAAATCATCGAACGCGACTTCGGTGGGAAAGATGTTGATTTTGCCGCCAAGGTGGACAAGCAGCCGTCCTACATCTCAAGGCTATTCACTGATAAGGCAGAGCACCTCAGAAACATCGGGGAGAAAATGGCGCGCGACTTCGAAATGAAGTGCGGGCTTGAGCCTGGATCGCTGGATCGTCCATTGAGTGAAGACGACCTCGAGTCTGCGGTAATCTCAAGCACAGCGACGCCGCGCATTGTGCCCAAAGTCGCCATGTCAGACATCGAGATATGGGACGACGAAACCCCGCTCGATAATGACGAAGTTTACGTCCCCTTCCTTCAGGAAGTGGAATTGGCAGCAGGCTCCGGCCGATTCGCCATCGAAGAAAGCAACACTTCTCGCCTTCGTTTCTTCAAGAAAGACCTTCGCCACAACAACGTGCAGTTCAGCAATGCGAAATGCGTGGTTGTCAGGGGAAACAGTATGCTCCCCGTGTTGCGTGAAGGCGCGACCGTGGGTATCGACGTCGGCAAGACCTCACTCGGCGCCATCATCGACGGCGACATGTATGCGATCAGTCATAACGGCCAGCTTCGCGTCAAGCAGGTTTACCGCCTGCCCATTGGCATCCGCCTGCGCAGCTTCAACCGTGATGAACACCCGGACGAGGATTATTCCTTTGCCCAGATCCAGGAGCAGCACATTGCGATTCTTGGGCACGTGTTCTGGTGGGCGATGTACTCGCGCTAACCATTGAAAGCCAGAATAATGCCCTGCAGAGGGTTACTGAATGCCGAAGATAAAGCATGAAAGCAAAGCAGTGACTGCTGCTGAAATTGAGCGCGCCATTCAAGCCCTGAACAAAATGGCGGAACGCCTTTGGGGAGATGGCCGGGAAGCTGAGGCGAAAGCCCTGCTCGATGCCCTGGACGCGCTTAACCGAGCGCTGGATCGAATCAGGATCGGGGAGAGTCGCAGGGTTGCGACTCTTCATTGAAGACTGCCACGGACCCAGTGAAGACCTAATGCTCGCGGACGAACAATAAATGGCAGATCTGATGCAAGGGCTCGACGGCCCCAGGACAGCTCAGCAAGAGCTGTTTTACGATCTTGAAGATGCTAGCGCCGTCATCGGCTGGACAGTGGTTGAGCTGACCAACATGGCCAGCGACAACAAATCGCGCGATGAATCCATGGCGCTAATGAGGATCTGCGCGCTTTTGGAGGCTCAGAAAGAAAAGATTCGTCTACACGCGGATGAAGTTAAGGCTGGGAGGACTGTGCGGGCAGAACGAGCGCACAAGTGAAGTGCCCTGCCACGTTTACAGATGAAAAACCCGCTCCCCCGTCGACCCCACGTAGCCATTAATACCTGGCCAACGAAGCCCGCCAACCGCGGGCTTTTTTTCGTCTTGAGAAAAACCAACGGGATCAGTTATTTACCAACAACCGCATTTTATTTACCTTTTTGTTTACCAATATGCATTGACGCAATATCTGTAGATGATAAGTTTACCTCAAGCCAGCGCAACTCTGGCCCACGCCAGAAGCAGCTGACTGGAAAGCATCACTTCTGCCCATTCAATGAGCGAGCAGTGGGATGTAGGCCTGCATCAAACGAGAGGCTCAACTGAGCAAGGCAATATCAACGGAATGAGGCACAAACCATGACTGTAGACATCACCAACTTCACCATCGCCACCCCGCTCCCTATCTCCGAGACCAACCCGATAGCGCTTGAGATCATTGGCTGGCGTGCACTGATCGAATGCCCGGACGTCGTCTCGATGCAGCCCGATGGCTCGCTGCAGATGACCGCGCCGACGCTCGGCGCATCCAGCAAAAGCACGAAACGCACCCGGTGCGAATGGAAGGAACCCGGTTACTGGCTGTTCTCCAGCGCTACGGATCACTGGAACCGTCAGGAGATGCGAGTGACCAAGGTCAACTCGCTGCAGAAGGTTGTGATCGCCCAGATTCACGTGAAGGACTCAGAACGACCTCCTGTAAAGGTGTTCTGGAACAAAGGCAAAATCGTAATGGGGTTCCGTTCGAGTTACCTGCAAGACGATCCGGTCAATTCGACAGTGTTGGAGAACGTGCCACTCGGCGCACTTTTCAATATCAGCATTCACGCCAATTCGAGCGGCGCCGTTTCAGTCTCGGCGAGCTGTAACGGCGCCAAATCCACTTCCGCAATCTTGCATCTCGATAACACCTGGGACACGAAAACACTCGCCTTCCACGGCGGTGTGTACAACCAGATTGATTACTCCGAAAGCACCGACCCGGAAGACGGCTCGATCTGCGTCATCAGTGACCTGTCCATCACTCATGCCTGACATCGCCATCGCGGGCGATTGCGATTAACCAACACCACGCGCCTGACTTGGAATCAGAGCAGCAACAAACCCAGGCCGCCGCCACTGGCGGACCTGGGAATTTCACAGATTAACTTTTGTAGCGAGGCATAGCGGGAAGCTGGCCGAAGGGAACCCCGAAAGAGAAATCAGCGCTGACTAGTCGTCTCTGTCATCACGATCGCGACGGTGGTCGCGGTCATATCCCTGATCATTATCGCGACGCTCATATCTGCGCCCACGCCCTCGATCATCGTCCTCGTCTCCGTCATACCCACGGTCGTATCCACGACCATGATCATAGCCCCGATCCCGACCGTACCTTTCCCCGTCATCCCAGTGAGGACCGCAGCCGCTTAATAGAAGAGAGCCAGAGATGGCCAGGAACATTATTACTGCACGCTTCATTTGAACGTCCTAAATGCAAAGGTCGGCGATAGGACCATGAGTCTGCCTAATGATTCAGTGGTGAGGGACGCGAAACAAAAAGCAGATCCAACGCAGCGTCACGCGCATGCGCTGTCAGGAGATGGGCGCCAAATTGGCGCTCCGAGGTGAGAGTTTTGCTAATCACAGACAACAAAAAAGGGCCCACCTTTCGGTGAGCCCTTCTAGACCGCCCAGCAGAGCGGATTTTGTTTGGTAGGCGCGATTGGACTCGAACCAACGACCCCCACCATGTCAAGGTGACCACGAAACCCATGCAAGCTATTGATCCATAATGATAAACAGCGTTTTTTATGGAGGTGAAAAACAGCCACATAGCCCTATAAGAATCAATAACTTAGCGTTGTATATTCCTACAGTAGTACCCCTTCCTTGGCGTTCTGCCAGCTTGTAAATCCCCTTTAAAAATTTCCTGCTACCCTCTCCTCTTTCACGGAGGAAATCACAATGCCCAATTCAGACCTGCTCCCTTCCCTGCTCTTCAAAATCAACGAGAACCAACTCGCCCTCGAGGCTGCCATCATGGAGCTGACTATATGGGTCGAGCAGCGAGGATCCGCCGAGGTTGCCGATAACGTGCGCAGCGCCCTGGAGGCAATCGACCGTAACGAGGAGTTCATCAAGATGACACTCGCGGTGCTCATGACGCCGGAGTGACAGGGGTAACAGTTCGTCGCTTCCCCCTCGCCCAACCGCATCGCCTCGATTACTGTATATCTAAACAGTATCGATAAGGCATGACCGTGGATCCCCTCGAAATCGAAGACACCAGCGACTGGCTTGGCTGCCCGACTGAACTGGAGACCTGTCGCTACTTCCTGCGCGTGACCGAAAACGAGGTGCAGGAACTGACCTTGCAATTGCGCAAAGCCCGCGAAGACATCTTCGGCTTGGTGCAGATGCATGCCGACGTGTCCCAGGAGCGGGATCAGCTACGAGCTGAGTTGAACCGCCTTAAAGAAGAGCATTCTGAACTATCCAGTAAGGCTTACAGCCTCCAGCTGATAGCCGACCAGCGAGATCACCTGTTTAGAGAAAACCAGAGGTTGCTCATGGAGAAGCGGGAGCGGAAATCTCTCTGACGTATGCCTGGCACGCCTTCAGCGCAATCAGTCCCTGATCGCCGGCGTCGGTGATGGCGACAATTCGTTGAGCATGCGCTGGGTCAAGTCGGGCGCGCGTTCCTCCATGAACCACGCCGACGGTTTCGGTACCGGCTGACATTGAACAGCCACTGGCTGGATCCGTGGCGTCGAGAAGGACTGACAGCCGGAGCTCAGCAGTAGCAAGGCTGTCACGCACGCGATCTTGTTTCGTTTGAGCATCTGTCAGTTCCTTGTGGTGGGTTTGATCGCTGTCAACCAGCCGCTGCTCGAGCGCCAGGCGCTTGTCTTGATCGGCGCGCACCTGGACGGCGGCCGCGTTGCTGATGGCGGTCAGGTCATCCTGATGCAGCCCAGCCTGTTCGGCGAGCCGCTTGCCATAGCGCCAGTCCTGAACTCGCCAGGCGCTGCCGGCGGAGACCAGAGCCAGCGCCAACACGCCGATCAATTTCCACGGAATCTTTACTGGCATTGCTCGTCCTCCCAAGCAGGCAGATCCACTGTCTGCCCGGCCAGTGCGTGCGTGCAGTCGCTAAGAAACTGAATGCGGCCGTCGATTACGAACGAGTGGCACACCCGATCCCTGTCGGACCATGAATAGCGCACTAGAACTGAAGGGGTGAACGTCGGGCTTTCCAGATTTCCGTTCCATCCCCAGCGCGGCTCTGGACCCGGACCATGCATAATCCTATGCACCATCTCGCAGCCTGGACACTCGAACCACAAGCTCCATTCCTCAGTGGTGGCTAGCACGCGGGAAACCCTGGTGAAGGCGGTCATGCCAGCACCTCCCGTGCCTTCGCCCAAAGACTCAGCCGATCCGCGAGACCATTGAGGCCGCCATTGATGCGGCGGGTGATCCTGTCGAAATCTCCGGCATCAGCGAGCGTATTCAGCCCCTTGGTCGCCCAGAACCAGGCTGCAGACATACAGGCGTACTGCGGCAACTCCAGTAATTCAGGTTGCTTGACCAGGTCCAACCCCAGCGCTTCGCCGCACGCTGCATAGTTCGCCCGGCCAGTGATCTGGATCAGCCCCCTGCCCCGGAACTTTAAGCCGTCGCCCGGAGCGGTATTGCCGAGATCAACCCTGCCCTCGTACCTGGCCTGAGCAGCGGTCGGCCCCCAAATTTCTCGGACGTAGACCAACTGCCCCGACTCATGTCCAATCTGGGCAATGAACGCGGCCTCGCGCTTGATACCGACGATCTGGTAGCGCTGCATGGCTGTATTGAGGACAGGTGCAAAAACGCCGGCTTTTGCGCCGGCTTTCGGGAGTATCTGCAGCAGTTGCTGCGCGGTGATAGGCATATTTTTCTCCGGTAATGCAGAGCCTTGTAGGAACAAATGGCAGATAGCAGGATTTTCCGTGAGTTCGTGTATCGTATTGCGTAGAATGCAGCGAAAAATACGGCTCTGATTTACAATCCTCAGAAAATTAAAAAGGAAACTCCATGTCACCTAATAATGGTGGGCGCTTGATTTTTCTTGATTACATGCGAGTTTTCGCATTTGTCAGCGTACTAATTGGCCACAAGTTTTTAGGCGAATTAACCGCCGCCGCAAACAACCAAAGCTTTCACATAACTATTAGATATTTATTTGAGGCGCTAGTACCTCTATGCACTGGAGCTGCTGGTGTAGTCGTTTTCTTCATTACATCAGGCTACATAATTTCACACGTCTTGCAAAAAGAGACTACCACTGCCTTTATCATAAAGCGGATATTTAGAATTTATCCGCTCTATATATTCGCAATTCTTTGCGAAACATTTATGGCTTGGTATTTCAATGGCATCCCAGTACCTCCGATTTCAATAATGGCACCCAAACTATTGCTGATTGGCGACTTTTTTGAGATTCCAAACGCACTGAGTGGGGTGGACTGGACACTTCGTATCGAAATATTATTTTATGTTCTTATGGCTATTTTTAAGAGTGCTGGATTGTTCGCAAACCAGAAGCTATTGCCATTAGCTTATCTGGTCGTGAGCATCGCGCTGTACATAGCGCCTACATTCCCTGGGGTTGGCCACTGGAACGCGGCCTATGTGAATGCCTACTCTCTTTTCCTATTCATCGGTGCCTTGATCTATTTAAGCCAGCAAGCCTTAGCCAGCAGAGCCATGTGCATTTCAGTAGGCTCGATACTGCTTTTGATGTTCCTGATTAAAATCTCAGAATTCCAGCCAAGCTGGAAAGAGAGCAATTATGCAGTCTTCGCACTCGCCTTGTTCCTAGGCGCATTACACTATGCGCCAAGGCTTAAAGATGGGTTTGTCATCAGGGTGGTATCGGACCTGACCTATTCTGTTTATCTATTCCATAATTGGATATGGCAGTACATCGAAAAACCCGTGAACAGTCTGGGATTGAGCAACATATACTCGAAATTACTTATTGCGCTTGTATTGTTCCTTATTTGCTATGCGCTACACAATACGGTGGAAAAACTTGGATTAGCAGTCGGAAAGATCCTCATGAATAAATACCACCCAAAAACAAATAGCGCCGCCATCGCTTAACACTTTATTACATACACTTCTATAAAAAAAATGACCCGCCAAATAGCGGGTCTTTTTCTCTTGCCGGAAAAAAGCCGCTCAATGCGGCCTGTTCTGCGGATCGGTCACTTCAGGATAGCGGCAACATCAGGATTTGCCTCTAAGAATGCTTTAAGCTTGTCCACTGGGCTTATGACCTCTACTTCGGCAGGTGGTGGATTGGTGAGTAGAAGAAACGAGAGATAGCGCGGATCGTCGTCTTCAACAACACCCTGAAACGGGACAAAGTCAGGATCTTGAGGACCGTCGTATATTGCCCCAATGGTCAGTTCTTCAACTTCAAGAAACCGCACGTAGTGTTGTGACATAGCAAACCCTCCTCAGAACCGATAGCCAATGTTATATACCGCCAGCGTAGCGCCGCCCGCAGCTGCGAATGTGTAGTACGTGGTTTTAGGGGTGACAAGCGGTTGTGTTGCGTACCCGCCGGAACCGGTAAGCGCGGCGGACGTCAAGCTCATATTCGGGCCAATCGCGTTTAGAGATGCTGCCGACGCCGCTGTTGCAAAGTTCAGCGTTGAAGAACCGCCCGAGGTCATCTGCCAAGTTATGTCTACGGAAATGGCGTTATAGGGAACCGACGCCATAGTCAGCGAAGTGAACGACGCCGCCGCGGTGGTCGTGTTCAGGATTTGGGTCGGAACAATAGTTACGTGCCGGTCTTCCATGAACAATATCGGGAACTGAGAAGACGCGTTTGTTTGTAAAACAGCTACTAGCGCCGACGCGGTATACCCCGCAGGCATGTTAACGGCCCCGTGCACCTCGGGCACACGCGCTGACGATGCGTTCTGCGCAATAAGTGCCGGGTTTGTCGATGATAGTGGGAGGTCAGGGTTGTAAATCACGTACACCCCGACCGCACCACTTACCGGCGCAGTACCGACATCCATGCCGCCAACGCCGGTTGTAGCCAGATTGATGGTTTTGTTGACGTTGCTAAGGCGATAAGTTTTACCGGCCAAGGCCGTCTCTACGATCAACTCGTCAGCAGTGAATGTGGCTGTAGCGCTCGCAGCGGCAATCGACATCTTGGCGTTACGTGCGCCACCAACAATGCCGCCCCCGGAGTAGGTCCTGATCGCATCCAGAAGATCTGCGGCGCGCCCCTTCGTAGGCGATACACCAGCGGCCGCGAGAACTGCCATGATGTTTTCCTGAAAATCATTGAGCCAGGCCGCGGTTACAACAGTCGCTTGGACTCCGCCGACTGGATCCCCGTCAGTGAACTTGTTGTCTACCGTGGCTCCGGCCCCGTCAATTCTGTGCATGGGTCAATCTCCGTAGGCGAAGAGCGCGATCGTGTGCGCTGGCTTCAATTGATTTATTTTGCATTCAAGGGTGTCGTTACCCCACGTTCGCAGCCGCTCACCCGCAGCTGATCGCCCAGCTCGAAACTCTGTGACGCTTGCCTCTGGCGCCCGGATCAACCAGGTGAAAGCCCACGGACCATTGGTAAGCGAATCTCCAGCACGGGACATACCAGCGCGAAACGGACGAAACTCCTCGATGGTTACGTCATAGCCGAGCGATGCGGCCAGATCGATGAAATAGCCGGGAGACTGGCCGCCGGTACTGGCGAGCTTCGTAAGTAGTGCGTTTTTACGGCCTTGGAGCGTTTGCTCCAGTACACCCGAGCATTTATCTGGTAGTCCCGCCACGCGCTCCCAATCAGTGAGCAATTCGTTTGTGCTGGCGGGGTTGGCCTCGACAGGCAGCGCCTCGCCTCGCCCATCTACGCGGGCCAGTTCTATAGCCATGCCGTTGAGCAGGCTGTGCAGTGTGGTACCGGCCTCCCTTGGGAATGCTTGACCGGGAGGCAGCAGCGTTTTCAGCTGCTCCAGGTAGTCGGCAGCTGTCGGCATTACGCCTCCTAAAAGCTGGAGAAGATGATTGTTCCAGGAACCGCTATATGCCCTGTGGCATGAACCACATCGGCATTAGGAGAAGTGATGGCGTTGTTTGATTCGCCCGCCGCCAGCGATACTGCCTCACGCAATCGGCTGATCAGCGTCGTACCACCCGGTTTGGCATCGCGCACGATTAGATCGTCAATCTCTGCTCGAACAGCCGCTTGAACTGCAGCCGTATTTGGAGAAAGCTGCACGGTCATATTCAGTTGATCGGCGATCGGGGCAGCAGCAAACACCTCGGCAGTCACTGGCCGACGCGCATCAATGTAGGCCTGCACCTCGGCAACCTTCGCGGGCGTTGGAATAATGTTGGCTTCACCATCGCAGACGAACAGAACGGTTACTGTGCCGGCCCCCATTTGAAGTGGATAGACCCAGACCCGAGTAACGCCCGGAACCTCAAGAGCCCAACCCTCATAATCAAACTCTGCGCCACCGTGCGGAGGCTGCCTGATCCGCTTTAGTAGCCGGCTAAGCAACCGTTCATCTGTCTCGACGTCTAACCCACCGTCAATGTCTGTCGCTGCCGCCGCCGTCGATTGGACACCCGCAATCGGCGAGAGCAAGAAGAGCGGCGTGTTGATCGGCGTGTCGCCAGAGACTCCAGCCTCTACCGCAACGACAGTGACCTGAAGCGTGCTTCCAGTGAAAATGGCATCGGTCAGCACGCGGTATTGCACCCCATCTTGCCGCTGGAGAATTGTTCCGGCCGGTACCGGCCGGTCCACCGCACCGGAAAGCGTGACGTTCCCCGTGGAAAAATCTGCGGCCTTGCGGAAAACCTTCCAGATCGCCGCCCACCGCTCAAGATATTCCTTCTCGGCGGTATCGATGATCGCCTGCTTCGCGGCCCATTCGAGAAATCCGTACAGCATGTGCACGGCACCAGCTTCAGATCTAGCCAAAATCCCGAGCAGCGATCGGCGAAGCACCGCGCTTTGGACGCCTGTCACGCGGCCGCTGATATCGGTGGTAACCCGGTCAATTAGTTCCGGTAACGTGGGTCGAGCAAATGGCATCAGGCAACCCTCTTGCCGGCCTGAGCCGACCATTCATAGTTATATTGGTAGCGGACAGCCGGGCCGGTGGGTCGGTGGATGTCGATCACCAGCAGCATCCAGCCTCGGGAGTAATACGACGCGCTCACCTCGATCTTCGTGGCCACCACGTCGTCAATCATCCAGGCCAGCGCATCGCGGCAATACTGCTCTGCGCGGCTGAGTGTTTGCGGCAGTTCCTTTTCACGGCTCAGCAGCCAGAGCAGCGAACCGGTCTGATCAGTTGCTGAAGCATTGGTGATGTCGCCCCAATACCCGCGAAGATCATCCTGAGGGTATTCAGGCGGAATCTGTTCGGCACTGGCGCGCCGGTCGGTGAACAAACTGATGATCACGGACGTTTCCAGTCCGTCATCACGATCTAGGTCGAATCCAAACAGCACCAGGTCGCCGCCGAATTCGGTCATTACCATCGCAGCATCGGCCATCAGTTAGGTACTCCTGCGCCGCCACTGGCATGTGTATGGGTGCTGTCGACGTGTTTGCCGTTGTTCGTGATCGTTCCTGTGGAATCGATATCCCCCAGGATTTTCATGTTGCCGACCAGTTCAAGGTCGCCGATCAACTTGATTGTCGGCGCCACCACTTCGACATGCTGAACCGCCGTGACCTTCACCATGTCGCGCAGCAATTCAACCTTGTTGCCCAGGTCGTCGTACATGGCGACCTCGCCAGCTTCAAGACTGATCCGGTACCGCCGGTCGTCGACAACAAGCACGATGCCCTGCTCACGGTTCCCGCCAATGAAGGCCACCGCCACGTCGCCGCCCAGTGGATGACTGGTGAAGCCGTAGTTCTGCATGCGCTCAACACCATCGCGAAGCTCGCCCTTCAACAGCTCAACCTGCAACTGCTGGCGACCGTTCGCATCATTGACGCCGCGTAGAACTCCCCGGCCGAACATCATCATCACGCGGTTGCCGAGATCGCGAATTGGGTTACCCATCCTTTTTATCCTCTTTCCCGATGGCTTCCGCCCAAATGTTTCGGCCGCCCTTTTTCCCTGCTTTCCCCTTCGTCCCTTTGTTCGAATCGGGTGGCTCAGGCGAAAAGGCTTGCGGGCTTACGATGTCTAGTTTCGTGGTGGTGCCACCGTCACCGCGTTCGTAGGTAGCCTGACGGATGATCATTTGCCCATCCATGCGCAACCAGGGCGACTTAACTTGTACCAGCATGCCCGGCTCCCACAGCGGGCCGTCCGGGCTCTGACGCCAGCCTTGCACAGTGATGGACGCGGAGGCCGACTTGCCCAGCCGGCTGTTGGCCTCCCAGATGGCGCGCTCTTGGGCGCTGCCGTTCGAACCACCGGCCTCTGCAACGATCATCATGGGCCGGTAGCGTTTGATTCCGCTGTCACTGGTTCCGCCTTCGATGTGCGCCTCAGTTTCGCCTTCGCTGGTCGGGTCGTACGCGGCCTGACCTTTAACCAGGTAGTTACGAAACCGCTGGCTGTGGTCAATGCTGCCTGAGGCGCTCAGGATGTTTTCACCCTGAACCAGACCCACTGATGCCCGCTTATTACCAGCCCGCGTGATCAACAGCCCCCCCGCACCGTCCGGCATCAGTAACAGCCGCCTCTGCCTCGCGTAACGCTCAATCGCTTCGAAAGCCGTTTCGCCCTGCTGCAGCTTGCACACCGAGAAGGCTTCGCCGACCGAGACATCTGCTGAAACCCCGACATCGAACGGCTTCGCCAGAATCTGGGCAAAGCGCAGAAGGTCGATGTTCTTCCACTCGTCCGGGGTGTGGACCGCGCTGCAATCGATCAGGTCCGACGTTCGGTCGCGCCCTTGAATATTGATGGTGTGGTCGTTCGCGCTGAACGAGGGCTTAAAGATATCGACGTAGCCAATCACCATCGTGATTCCGCCAAGCCGCACCTCGCAGCGGTCACCGGGGAGGATCGGCCACGGCTCCTCTTGAGCAGCCAAGCCGTCCTGTCCCTCCCAGCGCTCTGTCAGCGAAACGGTGAATGCTCCAGAGGAAGCATCGACAGCCCGAGTTACGCCGATCTGGGTCCAGCCGGCGTAATTCATGCCATTGACCAGCAGTTCAAGGTCATCCATTTGTAAGAACCTCAAGCTGTTGGCCACCCATCAAGAACCCGGGTCGGCGAGGATCATTGCGCGCCACGATGTCTTCGGCGCGGCTGGCATCACCGTAAAGCTGATAAGCAACGACCAGGGACGGGAGCGTCTGTTTTGGCGAGAACGTCGCAAGGCGGGGCAAGTCTTGCTCCGGATCAGGCACGGCCTGAACGACGGCGGTCCTGAGATCAGTCACCGCGACATAGACCAAATCGCTATTGGTCGTCTCGCTCTCTTCATCGAGACGATCAGCGATCTCCGTCCGGACAGCGATGGCCGATTCGTAGCTGTCGTATTTCGTCGGCGTCGACGTGGTTTTCGTGCCGCCGTTCGACACGTCCTCGGTCGTTTGGGTGACAACAGCTGCCACTGCCGCCTGAGCGATTGCAGCCTGTCGTACAAGCCCAGCTACGGCGCTGGTGTTTTTCACTACCTGCTGACGACTCGGCGTCTTGGTGCTGGAGCCAGTGCCGGAGCCGGAGCCGGAGCCGGAGCCGGTGCCAGAACTGGCGTCATCGGTTGGAAAGTACTGGTCGTACAGGCTGATCAGCATTCCGAAAGCGCTGCTCCCAAAGGCAGAGCGAATACTGCCGATCGCATCGACTACCTGGTTGGCAAAATCAAAGGGCTGCTGGATCAGGGCGAAAGCCTCAGACCCGATACTTTTCACCTTGTCGTAATAGTCGGATACCGACTGTATGTCACTGGAGACGATGAATTCTGGCGAGCTCAGGAAGTCGCTCAACCCTTGGATTTGCTCCGTCGCAGCCTCAGCCACGAACGACGGATATCCCTTTGTGAGAAAGTCAGAAAGGAAATTTTCCTTGCCGGCTTCGGTGACTTCCCCCGCCTGCTCGCTGATCGCGTTGACGCTGTCGACCTTGGCCGACGGGTAAGACGCCTCCCCCGCTTCGAGAAATGTCAGCGAGAGGGTGCATTTACCGCCCTCGTCCGAAGACTCGCTGACAGTAAGGCCGCGGCAAACTACCGTCAGCTCGCCACGGTATGGGTGAACGAGAACGCCAGGGCCCGCCTGTTCGCAGGCCTTGATCAACTCTTCACGAGCGACGTCGTATTCCTTCCCCAGCAAATAGCCGGTTATGCCGAACTCCCGCGACTTGCGCCCAAGGTCCTCGGTGTAGGGCACATCACGCTGAGCGGTTTCATGCACTGCCTGGCGCCGGCCGTGACTGCTGTCTGCCGTAGCCACAAAAAAGCCCACGCCGCGAAAGGTCGCGGCGCGGTAGTTGTCTCGCCAAGCCATGGGGAGCTCCGGTTATGGGGCCATCATTGAATAACCGATATCGGTGTCGAAGGTCGCGCCCTGGCTGCCTTCGGTTTTCACCTTGGAACCAGCTGGTACATTGTTCAGGTCGACCTGTACCCTCACCGCCTGCGGTGGCGGGGACACTTGCTGAGCGGCATCCCTGCCGATCTGTGCCGCACGACGACCGAGGTCTGTATTTGCTGCGGCGGTGCCGGGTGAGGACAAAGCGCTTTCAGGGCTCCCGGTGCCGGACTCCGGCGCGCCGCCCTGCCCAACGGTCACGCTAGCCCCATCGATCCCCAACAATTCCTTGGCCCAATCGGGTAATCCGTTTTTTATAGCGGCAACCGCGCCAGCGATTTTTTCACCAAGGATCGCACCGAGGTCCCATCCGGTCAGGTATTTGATGAGACCGTTGAAGGCTTCCATCATCAACGTGACCGGGTTGTATTCCTTCCACAGTTTCCAGATCCCATTGATGATTCCGTCGGAGAACGCCGCTTTGACACCCGCCCACTTGTCTTCGAAGAACTGAACAATGCCATCCCAGTTTTTGTAGATGATGTAGGCCGCTGCGCCAATGGCAGCAATCGCAGCCAGGAACCATCCGACCGGCGTTGTAAGAATTGCGACACCGACTCCCTGCAGCGCCACGCCAAGGCTATACAGGCTCACAATAAGTCCTCCCCCGATGTAAGCGCCAACGGCGGCAAGCACCACATTGGCACCGCCGAAGGTATCCGCCAGCATCCCGAAAACCCTGATGACTGGCTGCACTCCGTCGTACAAGCCGCCAAGAAACCCGGTGATCTTTTCGATATTGCCCGGCAGGTTTTTCGCAAAGGCTGTGGCAAAGGCCTCGATCTGTGGCCGGTACTTCACGATGTTCTCGATGAGCTGACTGCCGAGCTTGTTCAGCTGTGGTACCAGCGCACTGCCAATCGTATTGCCGACACCACTGAGAGCGGCGTGGATCGTGTCGAGGGTGTCGCCGAAGTTTTCGCCCTCACGCACAGCGCTGTCAGAAATAACGATACCCAGGCGACGGGCCTCATCTGACATTTCCTTAAGGCCTGCTCCGCCACCACGAATCAGCGGCAGAAGTTCGGTAGCGCTTTTGCCGAAGATCTTCACTGCCGCCTGCGCTTGCAGGGAAGGGTCTTTGATTTTCGAGATGCGGTCCACGAAGGTATCGAACAAAGCATCAGAGCTTTTCAGCTTGCCAGAGGCATCTTTGATGTTGATGCCCAAGCCTTTAAACATGTCCTTCAGGTCCTTCGAACCCGCCGTTGCAGCACCGACGTTGATCTGCATTTTCTGCAACGCACCGCCGAGGGTTTCGGCCGAGGAACCAGTCAACTTCGCGGCAAAGCTCAGTTCCTGGAACCGCTCACGACTGATACCGGTCCGTTCAGCAGTATCGCCAATCGCGCCAGTGGCATCAGCGAAGCCTTGAAAAAACAAGTTCAAGGCGGCGCCGGTAATGCCAAGCGTCGCCCCCAGCCCCAGTAGCTTCTTGGTGCTAGAGGCGACTGCGTTACCCACCCCGCCGACTGCGCCACCGACATTTTTTAAGCTGTTGGCGAAGATCGGAAGCCCGGAACGGTCAAGTGCGCCAGTGACGCCAGCACTGGCAGCCTTAACCTTGTTGAAGATCCCGCGCAACGGTGCCGTTACCCGGTCGACCGCATTGATGATGACGTTTAGGGAGTATCCTTTGTCTGCCATTCAACCCATTCCTCGGTGCGCTCAAGCCACCAGTTCAGCTCCTCGAAATCCATTTCCATGACTTCCGAAGGCTGAACACTCATGACCTTGACGACGACAGTCACTCCTGACTGCCACCCCCGAGGTGCTTCAGCAAAAAATCGCGTGCTTCCTGGATCACGGCGGCCTGGTCGTCCTCGCTCAGTTCTTCGATCAGTGCCGGCGGATGGCCGATCATCTTGGCGCCGAGATCGATCAGCGTAGCGAAGTCGATGTCGACGCCGCCGCTTCCTTTGCCGTCGGAGGTGACGCGAAGTGCGTGGCCGCGCAGGTACTTCAGCTTTCGCGTGACGGTCAGCTCGCTGAACGTGCCTTTGCCGAACGTGACCTGCTCGACCAGTTGAATCGTTTTTTCCTTTGCCATTACGCGACTTCCTCGGCAGACATGCCTTCAAAACGGCAAGCGATGCTGCCTTCTTCGGTGTTGCCGGTACCCTCGCCCGCGTACCAGCCTTCACTCAGGGTGATTACCTTGCCGTTGGCGAGTTCCAGCGTGATGGTAGCGTCGTCGAGCGTGACCAGATCTTCGAGGCTGAGCTCGTTACGATCGGTTATTTCACCCTCAATGAACGGAACCTGTGGGGTTTCCTTGTAGCCGTGGACAACGTCGGAGCCGACAACGCCTTCTCGCTTTGGCTTGCCGAGGTTGTAGGTGAAGCTGCCCTTGGCGAAGTAAATGTCGCCGTTGATCTTCAAGGCGATGATTCCGCCAATACGGTTTTTGCCTGCCATGGTTTATCTCCTGGCGATTCGCCGTTACAGGCGGAACTGAATTTTGTTGGCGACGATGCGCAGCTGGTTGACCAAGTCAGGCGGCAGCAACACGTCCATGCGGTTCGGGTCGCTTTCGTTACGCTCGCCGATCAGGTTGGCTTTGAAGTCGGCCATGTTTTCCACCAGCCCCAGACGTTCCCACTCGCGAAATTTTGAGATGGCCTCGGCTTTCATCACCACAGGCGTGACGACCGGCTGGCCGACGCCGTAGCGGGTGCCATCGTTCGCCAGCTTGTGCCGCGGGTACTTGCGCAGGATGTATTCGCGCCAGTCGTGACGGATGTACATCAGGGTGAACAGCGTTTCGCTGTCCAGGTAGCTGATATCGTTACCGCCGGCGGTATTGGTTTTGTACGTGGTGATCAGACGCTCAACGACCATCGTGCCGTCGTCGTTGACCTTGCTGGTGGCGATGCCATCAAAGAGCAGCAGGTTGCGCTCCTGATTGGTGAACTTGTCAGCCGCAGCGGGCGCCAGACACCACGCGTATTGCAGGTTCTGAATCGGCCGGGCCGGGTCGATTGCGGCGTAGAGCGCGGCAATGGCCATGGTCTCGGCCGCCTTCTCATATGCCGGCATCGGCTCATCGTTGGCCATCATGATGACCAGGTGCTGGTTGTTATGGCTGTCGCCCAGGGTGCCGAGCGATCCCTGAGTACCGCGGGCGGCGGTGAAAGCGTGCGCTTCAATTTCCCGATCCCAAGCGAATCGGCTGTTTAGCTCAGTTTTCACAGTGGCCAGTGTGGCCGCGTCCGCATAAGGCAGACCCCAGACCTGGAACCACTCATCGCCCAGGGCAGCCAGTGCAGCACCCAGATCCGGATTGCCAGAGCCACCGGTGAAGGCGCTGATAGTGATCGAGACACCAGCAGGCAAGGCCTGGCCGGTGTAGTAGTTCACCCGGGCATTCAAGGTGTTGCCGGCCTCGCCTTTATGCCGGCTGGTCAAGGTAACGGTGCCAGCCGCTGCAATGGCGGTGACCGGCATGTCAGCTGCAGCGGTAACTGCTGCGACCACGGCAGTGGCGATGGCTGTAGCGGCATCACCACTGATCACACCCACAGAGATTCTGCGGCCCGCAATCATCATTTCAATGGTGCCAGACGCCGTCGCCGGGCCAGTGAATGCCAAAGTCGCAGATGCAGCCACACCGGCTGGGTTGTCGATCACCGGCAGCACTTGCAGTTCGGTATAGGTGTCGATCGCCATCACGGCACGAACCATACCGGCCAGCATTGAGCCCTTGCCGAACTGGACGTCCGCCTGCGCTGGACTGGTGATCCGGATCAGGGTGTTGGCAAGCGCCAAGCCGCCGGCGAGCTTTTGCCCAATGAGTAGACGGCGATAGCTGACAGGTTGAGGCCCGCGAACTGCCTTGCTGTTGTCAATTTCGCTGTAGACACCGGGCTTGCGAAGCGCGCCGGCACCGGGGATCGTATCCATTCCGATGGTCATTGTTTTTCACCCTTGGTTTCGGCCGGTACCGCGGCCTCTTTGATTACGACGTCACCGGCCTTTTCCTTGCGGATCCAGTAACTGTTGAGTTCCACAGTCATGCCTTCCGGCTTGATCTGCTCGTAGGTGTCTGGATGTCGCACCAGGCGGCCCTCGGCCGGCTTCACGAGTACACGCGTGGTCATGGGTTCAGGTCCTCGATGATAGTTTTCGCGCGGTCGACCGGGTCCGGCTGGGCGTTGCCCAGGCTGTACTCGGTGGTCAGCGTGTTGAAGTTGGGGAGTGAATCGTTGAAGTCATCGTCAGGGTGACGATCGAAGTACTCCGCCTCGAAGATCAGGCGGCAGGCACCGGTTAGGTGCTCCGATTGATCAAGAAGCACCATGCGCGAACGCACGTATTGCAGATCGTTCGCGGTGCCGCCAAGAGTGTCGTCCCTGAGCAACAAGCGCTCGACCTGCCGCGCCAGCGTATCCAGCGCATCGTCCAAGGCGTCATTGCCTTCCGCGTGGATCTCCACCACCAACTCAACCCGGCGCCGATACTCGCGAGGCGCCTGGTTAAAAATCTCGCCAGCATCGTCCATGGTGTAAACGATGATCGCGGGGAGTTCGCTCTGCCATCCGTTGGAAATTAGTGGTGCCACGCGGCTGGCGTAAACGCTCGCCCCTGCATTTGTGGCACCCAGCAGCACCGCAACGGCCTGCTTGCGGATCAGTTCTCGTGGGTGAGCCATGGTCAGACCTTGCGAAGAAATAGCGTCACACCGGCCACGCCATCGGCCTGCACGTCATGGATTTTGTATAAGACGCCACGAGCCTGGACGCGATCGCGGTTTGTGGGTTCGTTCGGCAAGTCGATCAACCGAACACCGAGGATCGGGTTGTTGCTCGATACGGGCGCTCCCGTCTCGGGATCAGCGGAGACGTGAGCCGTATCAAACACGGCTTGGGCCATAGCCACGCCGGGCGCGACTCCGTCCGTCAACCAGTACACGGCGCCATCAGGATCGATGGACGCCGAAGGCTCACTGAAGGTGCGGATAGACACGCCGAGCATGCGCTGGGCCATTGAGGCCCAGCCCATTACACCGGCGCCGGAGCAGATACGCCGTTGAGGCGGCAGGCGCCGGTCGCGCTCGGATTGGCCTCCACTTCGGTGGCCAAGCCGACCAGCACCAAGCCCGTCGCCGAGACGTTCGTCAGTGCCCGGCTGGTGGTGTTCATGTACACAACGTCACCAATCGCCCAGGCCTGTGCACTGATTTTCGTCAGATCAAACACACCTGTGGTTTTGAGCACCACCGGTGCGCCGGCGAGTTCGGTAGTGGCGGCCACACCCACAATCGCACCGACCTTGTACAACTCGCCAGAGACGGTGCCGCCAACTGGAGCGGGGACGGTCAAGCAGTCGCCAGCCTGAATATAAGTTTTCATGCGAAATCACCTTGAAGTTCGAAAAGGGCGAAAACAAAAAGGACGCTCGATGGCGTCCTTTTAGGTCTGTGTGCTTGCTGGGACTCAAGCGCCCGGGTTTTTGTATGCACCGCGGTAGTCGATCCAGGCGGCGCCGAAGACCAGCCGCGCCTTGATTTCCATACCGTCAACTTCAAAACCTTCGCGGGTCTCGGTGAAGACGCCCGGCTCACCTTCGAGGTAGGCGTATTCGAAGGTATCAATCAGCCCTGCCTCGGTGAACAGGTACCATTGGTTGCCAGTGATTCGGCCATCGACGATTACGACCAGCGATGTGTTGCGGCCATCGTTGATGTCGGAGTTCTTGGCTGGAACGTATTGGGAACTGGTGAACTGGAAGGCTTCCAGTTCCTTGTCAGGACCGACCACCAGGTAGCGCGGCTCAACATTGAGGAACGCGCCGGCCTTGGATTTTTGCTTGCGCATTGCGGCGCGTGCAGCCCCCAGGGTAGTTGTGTTGATTGCTCCACCGCTGGCTGCCAGGTTGCCGTGACCCGCGACAAAGATTGCACTGCCGTCGGTGAAATTCGGGTTACTGATAATCAGGTTCCAAACCAGATTGGATTCCGTCTCGGCAGCAGCCAATCCGTAGGCCCGAGGGATGCGAGTCAGTGCGCCCAAGTCGTCGTTGATGACGGCTTCCCAAGTGATGGCGATGATCTTACCGAACTTGGTGACGCGGATCGGCGCACCCTCTTCTTCGAGTTTTCCGTACTTGTATTCGCCATGCTCTTTGACTTCCTCAAGGGCGGAGATATCGCCCAGCGCGGCACGGGTGGTGGCGCGAAAGTCTGGAACGGTGGTCATCTGACCCAGAGGGCGCCAGGTCTGCGGCGCTTGGGCGTAAGCATCACGTAGGGTGCGGGTGACGCCACCACCGAGCAGGATTGGGAAGTCGCTGGTGGTTTGCATGCCGGCTGCGCGCATGGCAGTTCGGTCGCAACCCAGTGCTGCGCGAGCCACTTCTTGAGGTAGCATGCCGCGTGCATTGCCGCCGACAGTTTCCACGCACTCACGCGCAAGATCGAGCAAGCGCATGCCGCGGAACTCTCGGGCGCCTTCGATCAGCGCGATGGTCGGGTTGCAGCGGTTGAGCAAAGCATTCTGCATCGCCTCGCGCTTCGCAGTAATCACGGACTGATCCAGACCGCCAACCACCGTTGCTTGGCTGTTTCGCGTATCGGGTTGATCCTTACCTTGTTTCTCGGCTGCCTTGTCGATCAAAGCAATGCTGGCATCAGCGATTGAGACGCCACGGGCTACCAGATCTTCGGCGACATCCTCGCCCAGACCAACCTTCTTCGCCATTTGGCGAATGGTCAGGCTGCGCTTACGCTCGGCATCAGCGGCTTCGCGACGGATCAACTCCTCGGCCGCGCGCTTTTCTTCTTCAGTCATCGGGTTTTCCTCGGTGGTGTTGGCCACGGCGGCCGGTTGGTCGAGAGGCTGTTGCGCCTCGCGAACTTCAAAAATGGTGTTGAAGCGTTGGCCCTGGTAGTCAGCTGCGGTTTGGGCGCTGCGAATCTTGGCGCCGTCGTCAAAGCCTATCGGCACCAGGGAGAGTTCCAGTGGCTCCCAATCCACCGCGCGGTAGGTCGGAAGCTTGTCGTCTTCCTCCTCCACCACTTCGTAGCGGTGGACGGCATAGCCAACACTGATGTTTCGCAGGATCCCGTCTTGCACATCACGGAAGATGCCCTCAACGTCCTCGCGCTGGCTGAAGCGGACCAGAGCCCGGCCCTCTTCGCCTTCGAGCCAGGCTTTCTCCACAACGCCTATGACATCGGAAAGCTCATACGAGCTATGGGCATTCAGGAAAGGGGCACCGTTGTTCAACCGATCAAGGCGCAGCGCCTTGGCGCTGACCTCGAGCTCTTCCATGTAGCTGCCGATGTCCCAGGACCAACGCCGGCCTTTCGAGCCAGTGGTCCAGGTCAGTTCTACGGTGCGCTGCTCGACGTCAACCGAGCCTTCGCGCACAGCGGCTCGCAGGCTGAGCATTGGCGTTTCATGTGTCTTGTTGGTCGTCGCCTGATTCGGAGTTGGCATCGTCTGGTTTCTCTTCGGTGATTGGCGGCTGACTGGGTGAGCCAGCTGCCGCGACTCGGCGTGGGTCGCAATCCAGGACCAGGCCGTATTCGTCGATCATGTCGTTGGCTTTTTTGATTTGCTCTGCATGCCGCTTCGGGTCCGTGATGCCCAGTTCGCGCAAGGCATCCGGCCAAGTCGTCAGGCCGTTGCGCACGCGGGTGATGACGTTTTCGGTTTCCGACTTCGGATCGACCATGTCGCGACGAGGCGGAACCCAGTAAGCCTTGACGTCATCCATTACCCCGCCAGGCAACAGCACCTGTGCCTCCATGAACCAACGCCAGACCTGATCACAGAGCTGAGGGATCAGCATTCGCCATTGCCAAACATCGACACGGCGGGCGAAGTTCAGCCAACCCATACGGCCGCTAGAGAAGTTCACGCCCTTGAGGTCGCCGGTTAGCAGTTCGTAAGGGATGCCCAAGCCGACGGCGATGGCATGCAGCGCTTGCCAGGAATAAGGCGTGTAGCCGTTGAAGGTTGGTGGAGTGCCGAAACTGACCGACTCGCCTAGCGACAGCTCCTGAAGCATCCCTGGCTCCATGCGATCGATTAGAGGCGGTCGTTTATTGGAGCCTGCGGGGCTATTTTCAGGGTCCTTGGTAATGAAACCAGCGAAGCAGGCGGCGATCTTCGCCTGCTCCATGACGGCATCTTCCATCTCGTCGAACTTGCTCATGCGCTGAATCACAGGAGCCAGCCAGGTGTAACCACGCGCCTGCCCTGGACGCTTCCGGAAGAACACATGGATCACGTCCTCGGCTGGCACGCGCGACGATTGCAGCGAGCCCCATGCCGCGTTTGAGCCAGGATGTCTATCGAACAACCAGTAGGCGACCCGTCGACCAAGAGCATCGAACTCGACACCCTGAATGACTTCATTCAGACCAAGGACCATCGCCTTGCTTTCATCGAGAAAGTCAGCTTCCAAAACTTGCAGCTGGACTGGTACAGGGAGACCGTCTGAGCTGAAACGACGCCGACGCCGAATGAGACACTCACCGCTTTCGGTGATGGCCTCCATGATCATGTGTTGCAGGCCGTAAAAGTTTTCCAACCCGTCCGCATCGCAAGCGGTCGTCTCGGCCCAAGCCTTCCAAAGATCGACCAGCTTCAGGGCATCACGATCGCGCTTCGCCAATGGCAATGGAACGATGCCGGCACCAACCGTGTTGTCTGCTATGCCAGTGATTGCTCGCTCGGCGAATGGGTTGTTCCTACGTTGTTCGCGGGCGCGATTCCGAAGCTTCGCTAGAGCTGGGGCGTTCTCGGCGTTTGCATCTGCACCCGTGGCGCGCCATCTATCATTTCTTCGGCCGCCTGCCGCGCCCTCGAACCGGCGCTTCAGCATGTCCATTGTCATTTCGGTGCGCAGCTTTTTCAGGCGTGCATCCGATCGTTTCGCGGCATACCCAGGGAACAGGCTGTCGAGCATGCTCATGGGTAATATCCTTTCGAGAATGAGGTGTAGCGGCGACCGCCGTCGTTGTTTGCATTCAGGCCGAGTTCTCCGGCCATCAGTTTTAGAATCCGGATCATCTCGTCGAGCGACCGGTAGGTGACACTTTTGTCGGCATAGCGGACGGACAGCGCGCCTTCGGCGATGGCCGCCTGCAAGGCCTGGTACTGCTCGATTGTGAAAGCCATAAGTCTCACTACCAGAATGTGGATTTCTTCCGCGGTCGTTCTTCCGCGTCCGGTTCGTTGCCGCCAGTTACCGCAGCAACCAGCAGATCCAGGTCAAGCCCGAACCGCTGTTGGCAGATGCGCAGCGCGGCAAGCGCGTACACGAAACAATCGAGCGCCTCGTTTCGGCGGCCGCCGCTGTCCCACCGCATCACGCGCTTGCCTTTGGATATGGCTGCTTTTTTCTTTTCGGATGTGAGCTGCTTCACCTCCGACTCGTCGCAGATCGCGTCGTTGGCCGGAAGGTGAACTACCCCGGGCTGAGAAACGCCCGCCTGGGAGGCAGCCGTATCGACGGGGAGCCCCATACGGCTGTAGAGCAGTTCCTTGGCGTTGTCGGTACCGACCTCGGTGAGGAAGACTTTGTGAACCTTGTTCTTTGTGCGGGGGAAGTTCGCGATTGGCTTGCCGTAGATGGTCGCGCCACGGATTGGCACAACCCATTGCACGCCGTGCTTGCGGCTCTCGGCGTAAACCTCGTCCGCATAGTGACCGCCGGCATCCCACGTCCAGCGCTCCACCTTCATGACGGTGCCGTCCACGCGAGTGAATTGCCGGTGCAACTCAAGCCCTACCTTACGGCGGAGCTCCTCACTGGCAGGGTCTCCCATCAGAATGAAGCGATGAACTAACCACGCTTCCTCGCCCGGACCGAATGCCCAGACCCGCCCCTCGAAACGGTCGTCTTGAGTATCGATGCCACCAACAAGGACCAGACCCAGACCCGGTACCTGCGGATAAACTTCGCGGCGACCGTACAGAACTTCGGAGTCGAGCTTCTCGCCCTGATCGTCGTCCCATGTTTCGCCGCGCGTGGTGTTTATAAAGGTGATGAGTTTCTCGACGTCGCCTTTGACGTTCAGCCATTCATCAACCAGTTCGAGCCAGGTGGTCCAAGTGCTGTAGATGGCCCAAACGCTGAAGCTGACAGACCTTGGCGTTCGAATCGGTTCGCCTGCCTGGCTAACCCAGTCCATTCCGTCCTTTGTCCAGATGCCGGTATTGTCACAAATCCACCGACCATCCTTTGATGCCTCTACCATCTCGTTATGCCAAATCACGCAGGCAGCGTGCTCGCACAAATACCAAGCTTTTGTCGCTTCGTTGAGATCGTTCTTTTCCCACTTGAGGCCAAACTCACAGTCTTTGCCGCCCCACTTCAGCGTCTGTTCCTGCCGGCAGTGCGGACAGTTAATGTGGAACTTGAGCAGGTAGGGCGACTCTTCAACAGCCTTGGTGATCTGACATGAGCCAGCCCTCTTAGGTGTGGAACCGCGAATAGATTTTGGGTAAGTGGCACCCTTGAGACGCTTATCACCAAGAGTGGTTGGCGAACCTTCACCTTCGATGCTCGCATCAAAGTTTGAAAGTTCGTCATAGATCACCTCATCGGCAGACTTCTCGCGGAAGTTGCGCGATGCCGTACCACCCTTTATCCACAGGGTTCTACGGTTGGAGAATATTTTCTGATCGAGCGTGTTGTTGGAATGTTTCTTTCCGAACCACGGGGCCAGCTCGCCGATCACAGGAACGTCACGGATCATGCCGCTGACGTGACTTTTACTGATGTCCTCGGCGTCCGGGTCGGTCGGGCTCCACATCATTACGTTTCGACGTTTGTGCTGGATCTTGTAGCCAATGTTTGCCATCAGCAACTTGGTGTACCCGATCCGGGCCGACTTGATGAAGTTAACGAACTTGATCAGGTCATTCCCCATGCTATTGAGGATCGCCACCTGAAACGGGTCTGTGGTCCATTTGCCCTCGTTGTAGGAGGACTCGGCAGACATGTAGAAATGCTTGTCTGCCCATTCGGTCGCTGTCAGAGGCGGCTCTTTGTAGAGCGCCTGAAGTCCTAGCTTGATCGACTTGCGAAGATCATTCAGCCATGGACTCGACGTACTCATCTAATAATTCCGGAAGTTGCTCACCAAAGCTGGCGGCAATATTTCGAGCGATCGCTATTTCACGCTCCATCGACTCAATCACTCGTGCATCAACTTCAGGGTGACGCCGGCTGACAGTCTTGCCGACGGTATCCAGCTTGGAGCCGATCTGAGCGGCAATTTTGGCCAGGGCAAATGTGGCGAATGGAACAGGCACCAGCTGCTTGTCGAGCACTAGGTTCTTCTTCTCTTGGGCGACCCGCTGAGCGGCGGTAAGTCCGCGGCGCTCTTCGAGCAGCTTGTACTCAATCAGTGGATCGAGACCTTCGGTTCCCTCACCCACTGGTTGTTGTTTCCGCTGCGAGTGTTCAACGCGGTTTTCGACCACATTCTGCACGGTGTAGAACGCCTCTCGACCGATGCGTGCGACAGGCGCAACTCCCCATTTGTCAAAGGCTTGCGGCGAAATCCCCAGGCTCGACGCCATCTCGGATTTGTTCAACCAGCCGCGCTGTTTGGTTGTTTCGTTTTTGGCCATAACTAAACAACAACCAACCGTGGGAAAAAGGTCATACATATTTGGCGCGCGGGGCCCGAATTACCCGCAACCGGCCTGGGGGCCGGGAAGGACCCAAAGGGGGGGGTGGGTGCACCAATATGGCGCACCGACGACCACGCAGTCGAGAATCCTTATCGTTTCGTTGCGAGTGCTGCATCCATTGCGCTTTGGAACTCTCGAGCCCTGTTCGCCTTCACGATGTTGTCTGCGATTTTGTAGAACGGAACGATCACTCGATAGCCTGGCTCGCTGTCACTGAAGATGAAGACAGGTCGAACGGCATCTCCGAACGCGGTCTTCTTCCTCTCCCATATACCTTGAGCACCATCGACATCACCGGCGAAATACTTCTGCGCATTGCCCTTGCGCTTACTGCGCTTGCTGCCCGTGGCGTTGGCCTGCACACCACTGACAGACTCGGCCGCACCCAAGCCGGACAGTATCTTCATGATCGTGCCGCGCGGGACGTTGCCGAATTGATTGAGCGCTGATGCTGCTGGGATTGCGTACTGACCTGGCTTCATGATGCCCTTGCCGATCAATGCCTTTTCGAATCGTTTGTGGGGCCGGCGACCACCCTTCACTGCCTGTTGCAGGTAGGTGTCCGCTGGCACACCTGACGTCCATGCATCCTTGAAGAAGGTGCGCGCCTCGGGGTTGCCTTTCTTGGCGGCCTTCACGTAAAGGCTGTTCATCGTGGTCGCGGTTGGCCTATCGAGGCGAGCCCTCAGCACTGAGAGCTCACCTTTCTTTACCAACATCGCTAAGCGCGTGGCCATAAGGGCGAAGGCAAAAGGGAGTTGCTTGCTACCAACAGTGCGCAGAGCTTTCGAAAGCTCTTCAATATTGGTGTGAGCCTCGATTTTGACCATCTGCCATCACCCTTGTTTGTGACGATCAACCTGTTGTGGGGTGGTTTTGTCACAACCCATGCAGTGTTCGCAGTTGAGCGTGCGGCAAAGCCAGGCTTTCACCGTCAGCCACCAGGTGACCATGAAGATATGCCGCAAACCCGCCAAGGCCAGCGACACATGCAGCGTCAGACCGGCAGTGGTTGGACCGATGAAGATGTTCTGACTGCGCGTCATCACCACGAAGCCACTGATGGCGATCGCGGAATAGATCAGCTTCCCGAGGATGCCGTCCCTCACATTCCCGCTCAGCACGCACCAGGTCGCCCATAGAGCGATTAATCCACACGCAATGGAGTTGAGCAGTTCGTAATTCATGGTGGATTACCCCCGCCGAACCGCTGGCGAATGAGCGCCCAGAGGTCAGCGGCTTTGATGGCGCGATTGATCGCCGCCAGAAGTGAGCCGCCGAAGGTGCCAAGAAGAAAGCCGATGCCGGCGACGATGCTCGGCTCAGTCACACCGAGGTATGCGCTGACCATGCCTGTCAGGTACAGAGAGCAGGCCACTCCAGTGACCAAGAAAATTGCCCAGGCTCGCCAATCAGTTAGGTCGTCCTTGTGCCACCAACTGGCAACAATTGCTCCAATCAATCCCGCGATAAGCCATTCAGCTTTGTCGATCAGGCGATGCAGAAGATCCATGCGCTCGACTCCGACTCTGCATGACTTAATTTGAATCAGCTCCAGCAGCACTCCCAGCTCGGAGCAATGGGTGTGGTGGAGCCGAAAACGAAAAAGCCCCGGCAAATGCCGAGGCTCTGTGAACTGTAGAAAGCAAAAAGCCCAACTTCAGAGTCGGGCTTTGCTCGCGTAAAAACCGCAAAGTAACTGAAATCTATATACCCGCCCCGGTCCTGTCAAGCGGCCTCTCGACGAATATCCAAAGCGCCATCAATCCAGGCAATGCCCGCTTTCCAAAGCTGCCTGGTCTTCTCTTCACCGAAGCCCAACTTCTTGCCTACGTCCACCAACGCTTTATCACGAGCGGTGTAGTACTTCATCAGCACGTTCCCGCATTCCGGGTAACGCTTGAGCAATCGGCCCATCAACCCGTCAATCATCAGCGCATCGTCATCAGTGATCATCGGTGTGTGTAGGGTGTTCTCGCGGGAGGCGCAGCAGGACACTCCCGATCCCAGCACAACCCAGCGGCCCCAATGCTCCAGTAGGTCTTCAGAAGTGCGCTCTGTGAAACTCTTGGTTCTGGCCATTGATCAATCCCCTGTGTAGTTCGAAGCGCCGGCACCGCGGCGGTTGTTCTGTTCGTATTGTTCGTGGGCACCGCCCTGCCCCTGCTTTGCCCTGGCCAACTCGGCGGTCATGTTGCGCAGCTTCAAACTGAGCTGCTGCACCAGGTCAGGCAATGGCATCGCCTCACCGGTAGTCGCGCAGACCCAGCCCGAAGCGTTGCACTGGACGCAATCCAGCTGATGGAACACCCCGCTGATGACCGTGGCGCCGCGGCAGATCCCGCACACCATGAGCGGCTTCGCGTCGCGACGGAATGCTGGGCCGTGCGACTTCTTCATGCGGCACCTACAAGCCAGTCGGCGGCGGCATCTAGACTGAACGGAACCTGATTGCTGTCGATATCGAAGCTGTGACCGCCTTGCATGACGACGTGCAAGCGGCGGAATTCGTCGAACTTAAGCATCATGACCATGAACACTTTTGACCGGTCGAAAGCTGGCTTTTCGGCCTTGCTCAAGGCAGTCGCCATGGATAGGGCGAAGGCGCCATGCTCGGAAATATGCATTTTTAAACCTCGCCTTTTATGGATTCGTGATTTGGCTAGAGGCCGCGCCATTCAAGGCTTCGGCGGCATTCTGCGAATTTTCGTTTCTAGTCATGGTCGAGCGGTGAATCAGGTTGAAGCCCTTCCCGTCTAACCATTCGTGCCACTTGTTCAGCGCCTCGCGCTTGAGCAACTCCGCCGAGGTGTGGATGTAGGTCTGCACGTTGCGGGTCAGCGTGTGATTCACCAGCATCTCGCCGATGAGGAAGTCGACACCGAGGTCCGTCCAGCCGGTGCGGGCCACCTTGCGAAGGTCATGGCTGGTCCACTCGCCTTTGCCCAGCCGGGTGAACACGGCACAGGCTTGGCTGTCGCTGATCGGTCCACGATTACGCGCCGGGAACATGTAGGCGCCCTTGTAGCCCTTGGCCGATTGCCAGACCCGGTACCGCTCCAGCAGCGCGCAGACTTGATGGGTGAGAGGCAGGTGATGCTCGCAACGGGTCTTGGTGTTCTCGGCGGGAATGAACCACTCGCCCTGTTCACCCAGGGTCAGGTGAGCCCAGCGGGCTTGCCGTGTCTCGCCAGCGCGAGTGCCGTGGCAGAGCATCATCAGAGCCAACATGCAGTCCTGCGGGTGCTGGTCGAAATCCTCGGCCAGTTGACCGATCACCTCTTCCAGCTGCACGGCACGCAAACGTGATGGCTTGGGCAGAATTCGAGCCTTGGTGAAGTCGGTAAACTTGAAGCCGGCGATGGGGTTCTTGGCGATCAGGCGCAGCTTCTCGGCCTGCCGGAACGCGACAACCAGCACACCCCACATCAACCGAACATACGACAGCGACATCTCGGCCTGCATCGGCCACATCACCAGCTTGTCCAGGGCAGAACGATCAACCTCGTCCACCAGCAGGTCACTGAGGCGAGGCTTGAGGTGGCACGTGATGATTGAGGTGTTGGTGGCCCGGCGTTTCGCCGACAGACTCCGCTCCGTCGATTGACGGGTCATGAACCAGTCCAGCAGCTGGCCGACCGTCTGCAAGGTGCCGGCGGCGGCCGAGGCCTTCGGATCGATCGCCAGACGCTCGCGAATCTTCGGCAGCGCGCTGATCAGTCCCTTCGCCGGAAGCTCTGGGAAACCGGCGATCTTCTCCCACTTCTTGCCGACCACCAGGTGCCAAGAGCCGCGGTCCCGGTTCTGGTGAAAGCGGAAGTAGACGCCCGGGTACCGCGCATCACGCATGTCCCGAACGTCCAAGTTGCCGGCCTGGCGCCGGATCTCGGCATCCGAGAAGGTGGTCAGCATCGTCTCGCTCATGCGGCCGCCACGGTAGGAGCCATGCGCAGGTAGGCGCGGATCTGCTCCATCGCGTCGAAGTGGCCACGGCAGACCACGGCGAGATAGCCCTGGTCGTTCAGTTTGCGAATGCGTTCGTGCTGGCTGGCCGAGATCGCGGCATCGTTCGGCGGCGTGGCCTTGAACTCGATATACAGACCGAAGTAGCCACCGCGCGCCATGGTCAGCACCAGATCAGGAATACCGGCCACCACACCCTGCTGCTTCAGTTTCGCTGCCACGGCCTTGTGCCGGTGCCCGCCATTCGGAACGTGATAGATCAGATCAGCGACGGCCGGCATGCAGGCACGGAGTTCGGCCATCAGTGCAGCCTGTTCAAGGCCTTCGCGGTCGACGGACTTGGCGCGCGGGGCGGCCTGCTTGAATAGCTTCGGGGTGAACGTCTTCATGGGCGCTCACCCCGCGCTTTCCGCTGCCGGCGATCAATAACACCGCACAACTCGCGCAGCACCCAGCAGGCGAGGATCATCACGACAAGCAAAGTCATTGGGTCGATCATGCAGCCCCCTTCACGGTAAGTATTCCGGCCCGGATCAGGGCCTCGTGTGTTTCGGCGATGGCCCGCGGCATGTCCTGCCAATCGATGTCGCCGACGGCGCGGCCGTCGATTACGTCATGGCAAGCGCTGCACGCGTACACGGCGACAGTGTCGAAGCCCTTCATGCCCATGCCTTTTTGGCCGCATGGCAGGTGAGCGAGCACCGTTGTAGCTGGGTCGAAGTTGCAAGCGCCAGGCGCGCGGACAGTGCAGTCCTGGCCATTGGCCGAGGCGCGTAGTTTCTTCGAGGTCACGCGCATACCCGCTCCCCGGTGATGACGTCGATCACCTCGAAATGTTCTGGCCACATCGTCTGGCCGAATTTGAAAGCGAGAACCTGATGTTCGAACAAGGCCACCGCGCGATCCGGCTTGTCGGTCAGGTCCAACTTGTGCGCGCAGCAGTGCACGGCGAAGCGGTAATCGGCAGGGTTGGTCGTTGCAAGGCGGGAGTTAGGCACGGGCAGCACCTCGCGCACGCATCGCACGGAGTTCGGCCAACGCCTGATTGCCCACCTCTGGTGTGCGCTCTGGCGCGGGGCCGGCCAACTCAGCTACTGGAACCGGCCCGAGCTGCTCACCCATCCAGACCTTGCGAACCTGTTCGAGATACCGCTTCTCGAAACTGACCAGGCCAAGCTCCTGGCTGAGCAGTGGCAGGCTGCTAAACCCAGCGGCGGCGGTCGCGTGGTAGACGGCAGGGTGAAACCACTTCGCAATGCCGTGCATCGTTGGGTGACAGTTGCGAAGGGCCTGCTTGTAAGCCACCTCCACGCTCGGCAATGGCGGGTTGAGCATCTCCGGCGTCGGCACGCAGCCTTGAATGAATTTGCCAACGCTCGGGATGAAGTCGGACGGCTCGGCGCGGCAACGGATCAGGCCGATATCGATCTGCTCTTGGGTGCAGATGCCGTTCTCGATGAAGGCCTGCAGCCAGGTGGCCTTCGATTCCATGTACGCCTTCTTGTCCGGCCAGGCTTGACGCCATGCCGTGCGGATCGAACGCATCTGGCGGAATAGCCGGTTGATCACCTTGCCTGTTTCCCGTGCCTGATCCTGCCGTTCTTGCACCGAAACATCGGTGGTGGCGTCGATGAATTCGCCGTGACGGACTTTGGTCAAGGCCTGAGCCGCTACCGTGGAAACCGTTTTCATTTGGCACCCCCAGTCATCCACTCGATGTCGGTGTCGTCGAACTCGTCCGCCTGCGAAGCAGTGCCGGCGGTTCTGGTTTTGTCTCGTTTTGCCCACTTAACCAGTTCGAAGCACCAACCAGCGGCGCTCTGTACTGACGCTGGGCGGGCAACGTAGAAACCCATGAACGTTTCGAGCAGCTGGCTGGTGATGACTTCGGCAGGCAGCCTGGCGATCGCAAGTTGGTCGGCCAGCGCCTTCTCGTTCGGAGTCCAGGAGGCGAACATGGCGAAGCGTTGGCGGTCGTCCAGTGCTTCGATGGCTGCCTGATCCTGCTCAGCAATCACATCGGCAATCGGCTGCCGCTGCTGCTGTTCGGTTCCTTGATGGTTAATTGATGTATTGGGTGCAGCCTCTGCACCCCGTTCTGTTCCAGGCTGCACCCCGTTCTGTTGTGAGTTGCACCCCGTTGCGTCATCTGCACCCCGTTTTGTACGGGGTGCAGGATTTGCACCCCGCAATAGTTGAAGGTCATAAACTACTGGACGGCGGTCATGGCGATCGATGTGCACGGCGGCAATGGCTTGGTTGCCCTTCTGGATCAGACCGGACTTCTCCAGGTCATCCAGCTTGTAACGAACGGTACGCTCGGAAAGGCCGGTGTCTTGAGCCAGGGTCGAAGCAGACGGAAACGCCCCTGCACCGTTCGAACCGGCGTAGTTGGCCAAGCACAGCAGCACGTGACGCGCGCTCGAGTCTTTGAGGGATTGGACGGGCAGCGAGAGCGCCCAGGACATTGCTTGAACGCTCACAGCGTGATTCCTTGAAGTTGTTCAGCCAGCGTGACGATGCCCGAACGGGTCACCATCACTTGCTCGACGACCTTGATGTCCTGCCCTTCCCCGCCGCCGACCTTGACCAGCTTGTGCTTGAGCCAACCGGTGTTCAGCCGAGGCTGATACGCAACCCAGCTCGAATGAGCGGTACGGCGATGAATCCAGCGATTCTGGTTCAGCCAGGCGAATAGATTTGTTGGGCGAATGCCGAGAAGCTGGGCGGCAGTGGTGATGCAGACGTCGCCGTGAGATTTCGCCAAACGCTGGAGCGCTTCGACTTTCGGCGCCTGCTTGGCGATGACCTGCTGAAGCTGGAGATTCTCTTCGGCTTGCAAGGCGGCGAACCGCAGAGCTTCAGGAAGAGTTTGTGGGATTGTGACAACCTGTCGCGACACGTTTTCGAGTTCGTGCAAACGTGTCACGACACGGTATCGAAGCGGCGCGCTGTACCCGGAAAGCAACGTAACGACCAGGTCCTGCCCGAGCACGTACTCGGTTTGCTGCCGATTCAGGCCATCGAGATAGATGCGTCCAAAAGTGGACGCATCAAAACCGAGGTCGCCGAGCATGCGCTTCGTGTCGCGCATGACGTGCTGATGCTGCTTGCCGGTGAGATCGGCGATCTCCCGGCTCGACATGGTGACCGTATTGCTTGGAGCGACGATCGTGTTCATAATGGCCCCACTGTGTTTTACAAGTTGTTGAAAGAGCCGGGTTGCAGCCCGGCTTTTTTGTGCCTGGAATTCAGGCGGCTTTGACTGAGCTTTCCAGCTCCGCGAGGCTTTCCCTCACGTGCGTGATCTCCGTGAGGATTTCGAATTTCTCAGTGCTGGATACATGGCTGTCGTCTAGCGCTTCGTGGATGGCGATGGTCAGATCGGCAACCTCTTTGCCCACATGGATGAGCGATGTCGTCAACGCTTTCGGTGCCGGCGCGACTTTCGCGGTTAGCTCAAAACCGAACTGATCTGCCAGCGTCATCAATGGGCGCATGTCGCCGGTGTGCAGCAAAATCCCGAACAGATGCTCAATGGTCAGGTGATGCGCGGCGTTATCCGGGTTCGAGCGCTGAAGCAGGCTCACATGCGCCATGCACATTTTCCCAGCCAGCTCCTCTGCCCCGCTTTCCTTGACGGTGGTGTGGCAAGCCCTCAAGAAATCTTCCATTCGTAAAACCTCAAATTTGTTTCCGTGGAGCCCTTGCAGGGCTTGAGCGATCATTTGTTCAGCGAGTTAGGCGGCCGTGTCGTTGAGCGCTTGGGCCGGGTCGTCTTCACGCCGAGCAACCAGCGCGCCGCCTGACTCCTTCTCCAGAACGCACTGCATTGGGTAAGAAAACCCGCCCGCTGTACGGCATTGCGATACCCGGCTACCAGTCACGCGAAGGGCGTCCCCGATAGCGCGGCCGGTGCGGAAGTGTTTCAGGGCTTCGTCGTAGGTCATGGGCTTGTCTCCATTGTCTTCGCCGAGTTTAGAGTTCTTAACAATACAAGGCAAGTTATCTAAACAATGAATTGTTTAGAATCCTAAATATGGAATTCAAAGATCGCGTGACCGCGCGCATGAGGGAGCTGAACCTCAGCGCTACAGACATCAGCAAGCTGACCGGCGTGTCAAAGGCCACGGTCAGCTTTTGGGTGAGCGGAACAAACGGTGCAAAGGGTAAAAACTTGCTTTCCCTGGCACGCGCACTTGATTGCTCGCCTGACTGGCTATCGGAAGGCACCGGCTCGCCAGGCGTTTCCACGTCCGAAAGCCGATTGGATTCCGGCGCATCTGCCGCTGATATGGTCAAGCAGATGCTCGCAAAACAAGGGAAGTCTCTACCGGAAGCTGCGCGTCAACGTTTGCTTGCGGCGGCTGAGGCCGACGATGGCGGTGGTGTGATCGATCTCGACTATTACCGCCCAGGTGCTGTAGGCGATGAAGTGTGGATTGCCCATTACGACGTCCGGGCCGCGATGGGCGGCGGGCAGATCCCTCACGATTACCCCGAAATGTTTCAGGACGTGCGCGTCAGCCCCCGGCACCTGCGCGAAATGGGTGTTGAGTTCAAAGAGCATTTCCACCTGAAGATGGTGACGGGCTGGGGCCAGTCGATGGCGCCCACGATCAAGCACCGCGACCCACTCTTGGTCGACGTGAGCGTTCGCGAGTTCTCAGGGGATGGGATCTACATGTTCTCTTGGGAGGGGCATCTGTATATCAAGCGCCTTCAATGGATGGGTGATGACCGGCTCAAAATGATTTCCGACAATACCAGGCACCCACCCGAGACTATCCGGGCTGATGAGACCTTCATCCAAGCTCGAGTACTGCTGGTCTGGAATTCGCAGCTGGTTTAGTCCTTGCCTTATGGTCGTAGCCCGTTGTTAGCAAATCGAGAGCCGTCCAATCCGGCCGGTTAATTGCTGAAATTATTCTGCTGGGGAGCAGCACCCCGCACCTTTAAAATTCGCAGGAAGCAGATCGCTATGAGGGACGTTGTATTTGTTGATGGGCCGGAATCTTTCCTAAGCGCGCTAGATCAGATTGGTGATTTTGGCGCAGGGCTTCCCGTCTTTAGGGGCTGGCCCATTTTCGACGTTAAGGTGGAAGGCGATCGATATAAGGGTACGTTGACGCCGAAGCTGATGCTGGGCCTTATCGAGTTCCAGGAGCAGTTGATGCGAGCCTATACGGAAATTAGGTACGGCTCATCATCCCTTGCTAAGCTGACGGCAGCCGAAAAGGCTGAGCTTGAGCTTATTTTTCACATCACCGAAGGAAGCACTGATGGCCAGGGCCCGCTTGATAATGCTCTCAACAAAATTATATCGGCCCTTCCCATGAACAAGATGAGCGGCGGACAAGTCACTGCGCTTCTGATTGTTGCAGTTCTGTGTTTTGCTGGTTATATGGTTTTTTCCGGCTGGAACCATTCCGATCTGGAAAAGGCAAAGCTGGCAAGCGCAGACAAAACCTCTCAAACTCAGGCCGCGCTCGTTTCCAAACTAGCTGACGCCCTAGCCTCAAGCAGGCTCCCGCCAGAAGCGGTAGCTATAAAGGACCGAGCCGCTGAGGGTTATCGAGCTATCGTTATAGGGGCACCGGATGCCTCATCCATAGATATTCAAGGCGAGCACTTTAATGCTGACGAGCTCGATAAAATCCGAGCTCAGGAGCCTCCAGTCAAGACGCGTCAGGAACGAAGGGAGGATGTATACATCGAGATGATCAAGCGTCATCCCGATTATCTGTCGTTGACGCTTCGGCTTCCGGGTCAGGACTATACATTTCCGGGCAGAGTGGACCTTTCGAAGTTCGATCAGCAGAAAATAAATCAACTTTTCGATTCGCTGCGCGACTCTAGTCCCATACGTATTTTTCATTACTCGGCTGAGCAAAAGGAGAAAATTCTCCGCACTGACGTCCTAGCTGTGGATGACATCACGGTCGCACGGAACGCCATGCCTACTCAGTAATAATATTTCGATCAGATAAGCCCGCCATTCAGCGGGCTTTTTTTCTGCCTTTCAGAAAGGCGCCGGTTCCTCGGCCGGCTCGTAAACCTCTACTGGCCGATCCTCTTCGGCGCTCGCCTCCCACTTCAGCGTCACCGACTCATCGTCGTTGAACGTCATGTCTATGCCATCCGTCTCGTTTAGTAGCCCCATCACCTCCTCCCACTCACGGTCACCATCCGTGTCCAGACGATGGATCGTCACCCAGCGCTGAATCTGCGCTACGGGGTGATTGATCATCGATGAGACGCGCAGGCCAAGACGCTCAATTCCGCTTACCTCATGCCGCACTGCCGGCTTTTCTGTCTTCTTTGCCTTCGCCATTTTCGCCTCCTAAATGCTGTATGCATATCCAGTTATTGCGGAGCATACGCCAGCATTTTCTAAATCGTAAGGCTTGATCTTTTTCAATTCTCAGAGACGGCATCTCGCCAAGTTGTTAAGTTTTCTTAAAATAAGTGTTGACGGATTTTGTTTAGTTTTCTAAATTGCACCCATCGCAGCGACACACCGCCACTGCGGCACCACCGCTCTTTAACAGTCAGGAATCTTCGCGGATCGATCCCCGGCAACGGGCACAGCGCGAAACACAAATTTCGATCTCCATGCCAGCTCTGGAACTGGCCGGGCTCCCCAATGAGAGCACGCAAAGTTGCACAGCCACCCGATGTGACGCCAGTTGCGGCAGCGGGCAGAGAGAGGACTCCGGCGGACGTGCAGCGAGAGAAACGGACAGCATCACTTCTGCACCTTGGCGACAGGGTGCAGCGGGATGACAACCAGCAGGAGCGCCAGGAGTGACCATGAACAAAGAAGAGATTTACGACAGCCAGATCAGCCCACTCATCCAGCAGATTATCGCCATCGCCAGAGAGCACGGCATTGCGATGCTCGCCAGCTTCAACATCGCCCACGATGGCGAAGGCCCTGACGGCGAGGACTGCACCACTCTGACCTGCACCTCTCATCTGCCGGATGGCGACGAAGTGTTTGACCATCGCTACAACAAGTGCGCCGTGATCATCCAGCGTGGGGGCCATCATGCCGTCGGGATGAGCATCACCACCGAACACTCTGACGGCTCGAAGACCCTCACTGCGGTTATCTGAACAACCAGCGCCACGTCAGCCTGACGAAAACTGCCCGAGCACCTGGTACTCCCCAGCGCCAGGCCGCATCGGGGTGTGATTGGAGCGTGCCCAAGCGGGCTGCAGCGCTAGGATCGCAAAGACCCGTGTATGTCCTGAGCCGGTATGAGCGAGACGGCCAATACTAAAAACGCGGCGGGAACCAAGTAGGGGTAGCGCCCTGGTGTTCCGATCACACCCCGATGCGGACGAAACCCCGGCTTATACCGGCCACCTGCATCGCAGATGAACCGCCGAGCGCGGGAATTGCAAATTCGTCCCCGGATACCTGATCGCGGCTGTAGAGCTGAAAGCGCGACGAGGTGATAACGCCGGGAGCAGGAACGGTTCGCCTGTCCTGCCATCTGCACCACCAACTGCCAGAGCATGTCGCCGCAGTTGCAACCCCGCACGGAGGATTGGCAGCCATGTGAACTTCAGCTACCTACCCGGCCCTCATGGCTCAGTAGGCCCGTTACATAAGTGGTAAAGCCCGGTTCCGATCGGGCTTTTTTACGCCTGCCTTTATCCGTCAGCACTCTCCCCTGCGCCCAACGGCAACCAGCAGACCGGCCGAGTGCTGACGAATATCCGCAACCCACCATAAGGAATCGTCATGAACCAGACCATTCGCCAAAACCAAGCGGTCCTGCAGGTGTTGCGGGAGCGCGTTTCACTGTCCACCTCGGAGATGTACAAGATGATCGGTCGCGAAGAGCCAGTGCGTGCACCTCGCTTCAACGTCGTGCCGATCGGAAAGAACAAGTTCGACGTGATCGAACGCTCCACCGGCCTTTCTCGCGGTGCCCGTGACGGTCACGGCATGGCCTGCGAGTACGCAAAGCAGCTCGAGAAGAATGCCGACTTCTTCGAAGAGGTCCGGGTCACCACCAGCCGCTTCGGACGAATTCTTCTGCGCTGGACCATCGGCGTCGCCGTGATGCTTGTTGTGTTCGCCTACTTCGGAGCGCAGCAATGATCGGCGTGCCTATGCCCAACCCGCGAGACTCGATCATCGCGAACCTGAACCAGCAGTTGGATCAGTACTTCGGCAAAGGTCGGGCGGTGGAAGAAGTCGCCGCTGGCGTCAGCGGTGAAAAGGACGCCATGTTCGGCACCTCCCACAGCAACAAGCTGCGGATCGGGCGCAACAAGCAAGCGCCTCGACTGAAGGAACTGGCCGACGCCGGCAAGACCGTCATCCAAGCAGCGAAAGAGATGGGCATGGAAACCAAGCGCGCTCGGCTGATCGCCCGTGAGAACGACATCAAGTTCCCAGGCCCGCCGTGAGACGAATCAGCAACCAGGTGCGCCAGCGCCGACGACAGACATGGCTGGATCTACCGGCCCACGGAATTGAAGAGGCAGGCCATGGCCGAGGAACAGCAGGAACTGACGGCGGAAGCTATCAAGCAGCGCAGGAAGCGCGAGAAGGAAAACGCGAAGAAAGCTGCGCTGGGCATCGAGAAGTTCACTGTTGAGGTGGCCGGGGTGTTCAAGCCCGATCTGAAAAAGGTCATGGATGCCCATGGCATAAACAACCAGCAGGACATTCATCAGCGGTTGCTGAAAAATCTAATCGGCGCCGACTTCGAGATGCAGGCCTGGATGCTGCGGAATGTCGCGACACCTTACAAGCCTAGCGAAAAGGTGTTGCGACAGTTGAGAGCTGCCGGGCTGCTGTATTTTGCAAAGCATCCCGGCGAACCTGAAGACGAAATAATCGAGCCTTAGCGCTCAACCTTCAGCGTAAGGATGATTGTTTCCGGCTCACCTTCCCGAGTGCGACCTGAGATTTGGGTCAGTACGTGGCCATGCAAGCTGCCTCCGATGGACAGAGTGGCGTCAAACTCACCCTCTTCCCTCACTTCGCCGGTGTGCCCATAAGTCCCTTCGCGAAGCGTCACTTGGTACACATCAAGCTCATCCGTATTTTCCAGAAAAAGCTCCTCAGAGCTTTTCTCTCGATCATACGTCGCCAGACTCGAGCCTGAGCTAATCGTCAGACGTTCAACTTTCATCTTCCCCACAATTTTCTCCTTCCGGCTCCATGCCGGGGCGAACACAAATACCCCACTTCAACGAATCACGCCAGCCGGCGAGGCAGGCGCGCGCCCTCAGTCATTGAGGAGTAGCGAAAATGCTTGAAGGCCTGCTGCACATGCAGCGGCGATAGCGGCCCACGCACTGAGGCGAGATTGCTTGCTCCAAGTGCGTATGAAATCAGTTTTGCCATCGCTTAGCACTCCAACAGGCGAACCGTCTTCATTCGTTCTCGGCTCATATGGAACGTGCGCCAGCGCTGACCAAATCCAAAGTCCGGCGGAAATCACACCGGCAGCACCTGATAAAGAAACAACAACCGTTTTAACCGACATCACGACCTCCTTTTCCAAAACCGCCAAATATACCCGGCGAGGCCCCCCTATGTCCGCACAACAGAAGAAACCCCAGTTCATCCATGGCCAGCCAAGCATGGGCCTGCCGTTCGAAAAAGAGCTGGTGGTGGATCTGTTCGCCGGCGGCGGTGGCGCCAGCACCGGCATCGCCCGGGCATACCGGGAACCGGATGTCGCGGTAAACCACAACCCGATCGCCCTGGCAGTGCACCGCGCCAACCACCCACAAACGGCGCACTATGTTGCCGATGTGTTCGAGGTTGACCCGGTACTTGCCACCGGTGGCCAGCCTGTTGGCATCCTCTGGGCATCCCCCGACTGCCGACACCACAGCAAAGCCAAAGGTGGTGCCCCGCGCGATCGCGGAGTACGTGGCTTGGCCTGGGTTGTTGTGCGCTGGGCTCATGCCACCCGACCGCGCTTGATGTTCCTGGAGAACGTCGAAGAGTTTTGCGACTGGGGGCCAATTGACGAGGAAGGCCAGCCAATCAAGGCCGAGCGCGGCCGCACCTTCAAGTCGTTCATTGCAGCCCTCAGCACCGGGCTCCCTGCAGATCACCCTGACATGCCGGAGATTCTAGAGTCGATCGGCGAGTTCGTTCCGGCGGAGGCTCTGGTGCGGGGTTTGGGCTACAACGTCGAATGGCGTGAACGTATCGCTGCCAACGCCAACGCCCCTACCATCCGCAAGCGGTTGTATTTGGTAGCCCGCAGCGACGGCAAGCCTATCGTCTGGCCAGCGCCGAAGCGCCACAAATATCCTGCCGCCAAGCAACTGCCCTGGCGCACCGCTGCGGAGTGCATCGACTGGAGCAACCTGGGTCGAACCATTTTCCGCGACAAGCCAATGGCAGAGAACACCATGCGCCGCGTGGCCAAGGGCTGCTGGCGACATGTGCTGACCAGCGCGAAGCCGTTTATTGTCCCGATGCGCGGCACCTCGGAATCACACACTAGCACCCACGGCACGGACGAAGCACTCTCCACCATCAGCGCCGGCGGCACGCATCACGCACTGGTGCAGCCGGTGACAGCGCCATTCCTCACGGAGTGCGCCAACGGTTCATCGCAACGCAACTTCGATGTGCAGGAGCCGCTGCGCACGCAGGTCGCCCAGGTCAAAGGCGGCCACTTCGCCATGGTCGCCGCACACATGACGGCTTTCGGCCAGAACGCTGCGGGCAGCTCGCCCGCCGAGCCAACGCAAACGGTGCTGGCCGGTGCAGCACGTCACGGCATCGTTGCCGCGTTCTTCGAACAGGCGAACGGAGGCTACTACAAAGGTGATGGCCGTTCGGCCTACGACCCCATCTCAACCATCTGCCAGTCGGGCGCCAACCAGCGTCTGGTGAACGCCTACCTGGTGAAGTACTACGGCAACGAGAAGGACGGCATTTCGCTCACTGAGCCGATGCACACCCTGCCAACGAAGGATCGTGTTGCGCTGGTCGAAGTTGTGCAAGTTCCGGACACGCTGACGCCTGAGCAGATGGAAGGAGCCCGACGCTGCGCCGCCTTCATGCACGAATACCTGCCGGAGCACTTCAAGGACCCGGCCGGGATGGTCGTGGTCGGTGGCTATGTGCTGGTGGACATCACCCTGCGCATGCTCCAACCGCCTGAGTTGAAGGCTGCGCAGGGCTTCGACAAAAGCTACATCATCGATCGCGGCCTGTTCGTCGATCCGGTGACCGGCGCCGAAGAGTGGCGGGACATCAACAAGACCGACCAGGTGCGGCTGATCGGCAACAGTGTCTGTCCGGATGAAGCCGAAGCACTGGTCGCCGCAAACGCCGCCGACATCATCGAGCTTTACCAGCGACTCGCGGCCTAACTCATGCAAACCAAACCTCCCAAGGCATTGCATTGAGCCAGGCGATCAGGTGGTAGATCTGCGTCATCACCTGGTCGATCAGTATTTGGAACAACAGGTCTTCAACAACTCGCTTCATTTTGTAGATCTCTGGTTTGGTTGAAGCCCAGATATTTACGTCACGACTTTCGAAACCCCCTCAAAAGAGTGTTTTTTTCACCGAACAAAACTTATCCACAGCCCGGGTATGCCCCGGCATAGGACGCCCCATGCCCACAGAAAACAAAATCCCAGTCATCTACGTGGCCGGCCCTTACCGGGCTGCGACCCGTGAACTGATCGCGGAAAACATCGCGGTGGCCAGGTCAGTCGCGGTCAGCACCGCCCGCCTCGGCTGGTTCCCGATTTGCCCGCACACGAACACGGCGCACTTCGACGATGACCTGCCTGATCAGGACCAGTTCTTCCTCGACGGCACCCTGGCGCTGATGGAGCGCTGTGATGCGGTGGTGTTGATCAATGGCTGGCGATACAGCGCCGGCACCCTAGGTGAAGTCCACCGGGCGCGCGAGCTTGGTATGCCGATCTTCGCTTGCCTGGAAGAGTTGCCGAGTGCGGCCGAGTTTAACGGCGTCAAGGTCCCTTGGCGCACCTACACGGGTACGGACAATTGAAGAGGTCTTTCAAAGTGAGCGAGCCAAAAGTGATTTACCTCGGTCCGGCCTGCGAGGCTGATACCGGTGACGGCAGGACCTGGGCAGAGGACAACCCTTGGCCGGATTGCGAATGCGGACACCAGCCGGTGCAGTACGTGCTGGGCGTGACCTTCGATCGCATGAAAGCCGAGCGTGACGCCCTGCAGCTGCGACTGAACGCAGCGGATCAGCGGATTGATGAGCTGACCGTGCCGATCACCGCTGACCCCGTGACATGGGGAGCACCGAAGACGGTGCGCCAGCTCGTACATCAACTATTGACGCTCGATCAGGATCTTGAGCCATGGGCGATGCACCGAATCCCGGACTTCAAGGACGGGAAACAAGTCGCCGCCGTTCACCTGAGCATGTCAAATGAACGGGTAGAAGGTCGGTTCCTGTCTGATTTCAAAGGGGACGGCCGAAAGATCATCGCATTCTGGTGCAAGCCTGACCCACGTGCCGAAAACCCCACCCTGGTGGCAGAAAAACTTGTGACCAGGCTGGCCGAGGAATTCCCCGACTCCGACACCCTGCTCACCGTCGAGTGCGTCGCCGACCTGATCAAAGAATATCTGACCGGACTGTAGTAAATCCCTCCCCCTTCAAAGTCAGCCGCTATAGCGGCAAGGACGAAGTCATGCCTGAAGAAAAGTTGATTGGCCCCGTCGAGGTTGTGCGCGACGAGGACGGGTACTGGTACCACCCAGGCATCCCAGAATTCGACGAAGACCACGAAGCCTACAAAGCGTGGCTCGATGGCCAGCACCTCAAAGTGGTCGGCTGGCACATGGAGTCGGACTTGGAAGCCCATCCTTATTGGGATGATGACGCCTGCCACTGCCTCGGATGGGAGCCCGAAACGCCGCCGGCGAACGAGTGGTTCTTACTCGGAATTTTCGACACCGAAGACGGCCCATATGTGCAGTGGGCGTGCCGCGAGGTGCAACCATGACTCAGATAAAAGAACGGCCGATCCTGTTCTCGGCCTCGATGGTGCGCGCCATCCTGGAAGGCCGGAAGACGGTCACGCGGCGGGTGATGAAGCTCCAGCCAGACGCTGATGCAACCATCACAGTCGAATCGTACAACGTGGCAGTCACCAATCGTCATGGCTGCCAAGAGGCCGGACCAGAGATATTTGGCGCTTGGTGGCGTGATGGCGAGACTGGATGCAAGTTCCCATACGGAAAGCCCGGCGACCGGCTATGGGTGCGCGAAACCCATGCCGATATCGGCTGCCGCATGACCTACCGCGCCGACACCGATGATGGCGCTCACTGCCAGGTTAAAAGGTGGACTCCTGCCATCCACATGTTCCGCCGTGACAGCCGCATCTTGCTGGAAATCACCGACGTCCGGGTCGAGCGGTTGCAGGACATCAGCGATGAGCAGGCGATCGCCGAGGGATGTTTTTTCACCGACTACGGCCGCAAATGCGGACACGGAGGCCTCGGTTGGCGTGACGCAACAGCATGCGAGTACCCCGATACGCACCACCCGCAGCGCGATGGCTGGATGTGGGACAAGACCACCAGCCATGAACAATGCCTGGGCGCGCCACGCTGGGCGTTCGCCAATCTCTGGAACTCAACCGGCGGCAACTGGGACGCCAACCCCTGGGTCTGGTCAATCTCATTCAAGCAGGTGGCGCCATGAGCAAAACAATTGTGCTGACCGGGAAAGCGGTCGTGAACTTCCGCAAGGTGATCGAGGATGCGTCCGATGATGACGTTGAGGAACTGCTGGCCAGCGACGACTTGCGCGGTGCGCAGATCGATGAAGAGGACCTGCTCGACATCGAGTGGATTCATGACGATGTCGACATCAAGGTGACGCCATGATCGCCCTCGCCTGGTTCGCCTACGTGTACTGCTACAAGGGGTCGCGGTGATGACAGAACAACTCACCAAAGAATTTTACTCTGCCGAGCAAGCTTCTCAGCATGCCGCCAACTGGTGCAAGCGCCATCCCGCATGGCGCCGGATCTGCGATATTCCGGATCACTCCATGTTCACAAAAACCTACGATGAGATTCCGAAACGCGAACGCGCTTACTGGGACGAGAACGGCGGCGAGGAATGCTGGCGAGAATTCGGGATCGCAGGAAGCAAGGTGCCTACGGGCTTCATCTCTGGAAAGGGCGAGTTTTTCGACAACGTGCTCAAAGTGCCTCTCCATCACAACCTGATGATGGTTTTTCGCGTCGGCAAGGGTTGGAAGCCATGACCCACCAGCCGAAAGGAGGCATGTGTCGGACCTGCGTCCATGCCCACCGCAACTGCAGTCACCTCCCCTTCAACACAATGCCGGCGCTCGCCCGGGACGCTCAGACCGTGATCGTCCGCTGCACTGAATTTCAGCGCCGCAAGTAATCCCTCTTCCACCTACCAGCCTGCCGGTGTACGGCGGGCGAGGATTCGTTATGCCTGAGAAATCATCCATCCAAGACTTACAAGGCGCCGACCTGGCTCTCTGGGCTGCCCGCGCCCAGGGCATTGAAGAAAGAAAACAAATCAAGCTGTACGCCTCGGGGCCCTGCTTGTACAGGGACACCGGCCCAGGCGGCGAGCCATTTCCGTTTCGCCCCGACTCGCACCTGGGTGACGCCGCCATCCTCATTCACGAGATGTCAGGGGCCGGCATCCTGACCCTATTTGCGCATGGCGCGCAGTTCGAAGCCAAAGGCTTTGGACATGTGGGCTTTTCGGGCTTGGCACCGGCAGCGCTGACCCGTTGCTACATAGCGTGGAAGCTCGGCCAAGACTTCACGGCGACGCCGACCAACTAACTCCCTACTTTCTGCCGCCACGCGGCGCGGAGCATCATCATGGCAAAAGTCCTGGCCCAAATTACGGTCAAGTTGCCGCGCCTCATGGAGGCAGGCGAATACAGAAAGCTGCGGTACGTCGGCGGGAAACCCAGCCTGCAACAGTTGAAAAAATGGATTGAGGAAGGCGAAGTGATTGGAGAGGTAAAAGGCGGGATGTATTTCGTCGACGTTCAGGCAGCAGTAATGGGTTCGAGCGACCCACTGCTGGCCAAGATGTTGGAGATAGGCTGATGGCTGCCCGGCCACGCACGCTTCAAAACAGAAAGTTGCCGCCGAACCTTTACCCAAACGGGAAGTATTGGCGGTACCGCAACCCCGTCACCGGTGTGATGACCAGCATCAACCGCCCATTGGAGGAGGCGATCAAACTGGCCCGGGCTGCCAATCTGAAGTTCGCGGAACTGGTGGTTGATGACGGTTCGTTGCTGGCCCTTCTGACCGGGGACCGACTGCCGATCGTGAGCAATCTACTGAAACGCTTTGAAGAGGAATGGTTGCCAGAAAAAACCTACGCCGCCCGCACCCTGGAAGAAATCAAATTCAAGCTTGAGCGGTACCGACAGGATCTTGGCGATCGGCTGATTGGGCAGATGGACGTGCTGGCAATGGCCGAATACCTCGACCAGTTCAGCAACAACGCCTACACAAAGCATCGCGGGTTGTGGGTTCAGATCTTCGCCTTCGCCGTTGCCAAGGGCCTGGCCGAGCGCAACAACGCCGAGCTGACCCTTGTAAAAAAAGAAGCGGAGAAGAAGCGCCAGCGGCACACGCTCGACGGACTGAAGACGATCATCGACGCCGCGACTACGCCGCCTTGGCTGAAGCGTGCCATTCGCCTGGCACTGGCCAGTCTTCAGCGCCGCGAGGACATCGTGACCTGGCTGAAGTCGGCCGTCGACATGGACAAGAACACGCTGACTGTGTCGCCCGGGAAAACCCAGGGCTATGACAATCCGGTTCACTTAAAAATCACCATGGGAGCGGCGCTGCGTGAGGTTGTCGGTGAGTGCCTGCGGTCTCCGCTGGTGTCGCCGTACCTTATCCACTACAAGCCGAAGGCCAGGCGGCGAGAACAGATCGACGCAAAGGACCACTGGACATCGGTGACCCCGGACTATTTGACCAAAGAGTTCAGCAAGGCCCGAGATGCTGCACACGCCTACGACCATGTTCCGGCCGGCGAGCGCCCCACTTTTCACGAGATCCGCGCTTTAGGGGCATGGCTGTACGAACAGCAGGATTTCCCGCAGGAGTACATTCAGGCGTTGATGGGGCATGCGGACGAGAAGATGACGAAGCACTATCAGGAGGGGCACGACGAAAAGAAGATCGAGTACCTGGAGGTGGGCGCCGAATTGGCGTTCTGAGGTGGGAGTTTTGCAAAAGTTTTGCAAAAGTTTTGCAAATCGCAGAAAGCAAAAAGGGGTCACCGTTTCCGGTGACCCCTCTAGACCGCCCAGCAGAGCGGATTTTGTTTGGTAGGCGCGATTGGACTCGAACCAACGACCCCCACCATGTCAAGGTGGTGCTCTAACCAACTGAGCTACGTGCCTGCTGTGAGGCGGCATT